>Ga0315282_10010734_pt1 | contig 14303 bp, 17 predicted proteins | sample YL17G07_20_MG_FD_203693 | JGI IMG/M metagenome (GOLD analysis project Ga0315282, IMG submission 203693) | Sediment microbial communities from Yellowstone Lake, YNP, Wyoming, USA - YL17G07_20 | ecosystem: Environmental > Aquatic > Freshwater > Lake > Sediment | place: USA: Wyoming | collected...
GTTCCCCAAGATGGATAAGCTGCTTGAGCTTCGCAATGTGCTCGCTAAGGCAGCAGCTGTCGGTTTTTCACCTATCGCGGCTCGATGGATACTCATCAGGAACCTTCGTCGTTGTCAAAGTCCGAGTTTGCACCCGCCTAAAGCCATCTCCTGAGGAGGAGTCCAAGAGATACTGTCATCAAGACAAAGAAGATAAAGGTAGAAAGCGCTGCTTCAAAGGCTTGCTTGGTAGCGTTGCTCTTATCCACAAAATGATGCGAGTACTCCTGAAGTGTAATTATGTATGCCATCAGAGAAGCTGCTGCAGACAAAGGTAAGCCGATGACTAACACTATCTCCAACATTAGAATAGCCTTCGTCTTGGTACGCTCGCCTCATGTCCCCGGTTGGCGTTACGAATTTCGGTGCTTGAAATTCTTGAAAGCAGCCCCACCGGCAAAACGCTCCTGACTTCCAAGCTGCTCTGCAATCCGAAGAAGCTGATTGAACTTTGCAATGCGCTCACTACGGCAGCCGGAGCCTGTCTTGAGATGGCCGGCAGCTGTTGCAACGGCGAGGTCAGCAATGGTTGTGTCTTCGGTTTCACCGGAGCGGTGCGAGATGAAACAGCTGTAGCTGTTGGCCTTTGCCAGCTCGATGGTGTCCAGGGTTTCTGTGACGGTTCCGATCTGGTTGAGCTTGATGAGAATGGAATTGCCAATCTTCTCGTCAATGCCCTTCTGGAGAATTGCCGGGTTCGTGCAGAAGATGTCATCGCCCACAAGCTCGATTTTTGAACCAAGCTCCTGTGTCAGCATCTTCCAACCGTTCCAGTCGTTCTCAGCCATGCCATCCTCGAGCAGAATAATTGGGTACTGCCGCACCCAATCCATCCAAAGCTTCACTATCTGCTCCGATGATTTTGTGGACTTGTCCGACTTGAAGAACACGTACTTTCCATCATCCCACATTTCACTCGCGGCAGGATCGAGGCAAATGGCAATGTCGACACCCGGCTCATAGCCTGCTTTCGTGATCGCCTCGAGGATGATCTCAATAGCGTCTTCGTTGGATTTCAGGTTCGGCGCAAATCCACCTTCATCACCTACGGCCGTGTTGTATCCTTTTATGGCGAGCACATTTTTTAACGAGTGGAATGTTTCTATCCCCATTCGAATTGCTTCAGCGAAATTTGGTGCGCTGTACGGTGCAATCATGAATTCCTGGAAGTCCACATTGTTGTCTGCGTGTTTGCCGCCGTTGATAATGTTCATGCATGGCACGGGAAGTAACGATGCATTCGCTCCTCCAAGGTACCGATACAGAGGGAGCCCAAGGAGATTTGCTGCAGCATGAACAACTGCCATTGAGACACCGAGTATAGCATTGGCACCAAGTTTCTCTTTCTTTTGCGTGCCGTCGATTACGATCATGGTATTGTCGATCAGTCGTTGGTCAGTAACGCTCAAGCCCACAACCTTTGGAGCGATTTTTGACCGTACGTTTTCAACAGCTTTCAAAACACCTTTCCCATTATATCTTTTGGTGTCGCCATCACGAAGTTCGACTGCCTCCTTCTCTCCTGTAGAAGCACCAGATGGAACAATTGCACGACCTCGGACACCATTTTCCAAAATGACCTCGACCTCAACGGTTGGATTACCTCGTGAGTCGAGCACCTCACGTGCCAGCACGTCTGATATTTTCACTGTCGCCTCCTTTTTGTTGGTCCTTAAAGATAGAACGCCTGCCGACAAACTTTTCCATACACCTCACGACCCAATTCTCTTTCAACCTTCTGTTTCCCAGTTCCTCAGTTCTCCCTTCGTACATTTACAAGAACAACCGCACCAACCAACATCACCACAGCTGCAAACCCAAATGCGGCAACCGGTGACATCGCTGTCCACAGCAATCCGACGATGACGCTAGCACCAAAATCGCCAATGCCGTTGACCGTGCCGAGCACGCCCATACCGATGCCCCGTGTTTCCGTTGAGATATGATCTGCCGTGATTGCGGCTTCGAGTGTATCCTCGGCTGCAATGAATACTCCGGCGAGGGCAAAGAGGCAAAACAGATACACGAGGCTTGTCCATCCGAAGAGAAATGCCAGCGCAAACCCGCCGATTGTCAGAGCCGCGAAAACGTAGCCGAGTGCAAGCAACACCGTCCGACTCATCTTGTCACTCAACGCTCCGATTGGGAACGAAGCCAGCGCGTACGTTACGTTGCGAACTACATACATTAATCCTGCAAGTTGCGCGGCGTGTCTGACACCATGCTCTGCTGAAAGTAATTGCGTTGCAGCGAGAATCAATAATGTCGGAGCAAAATCGCCAAGACCGAAAATGCCCACGCCAATCAGGAACCGTTTGAAACCTTTTGGCAAAGCGCGGACTGTTCCCCAGAACTTGAGCTGCTGGTTTGCAGCACGCCGCTTTTCGACTATCATGAGTCCAAACACTATTGCTGAAAGCACACCGGGGATGAGCGTGATGAGGAAGATGTTGCGAAAAGGCTCAGACGGGTTGGCGCCTGCCAATGGTTGCCACACTTCCAACAGCCAGACAGCGATGAGAGGTCCGAGTATTGCTCCGAGCGTATCGCCAAATCTGTGGAACCCGAATGCTTTTCCTCTCACAGCCGGGTCGACAGAATCGGCAAGCATCGCATCACGAATGGGGCCACGGAATCCACGACCAAACCAGCCGATGACACGACCGACGAGAACGAGATGCCATGTCACTGCAAATGCAAAGAGGGATTCTGACACGCCTGTGAGAAGATAACCGATAGCTGTAAGCGGCTTTCGATGGCCAAGTTTGTCGGAGATCCATCCGCCCCAGAGTTTCACGAAGCTCGATGTTGCATCGGCAACTCCTTCAATGATACCGAGCGCCGATGGCGGTGCACCGATGACAGTAAGAAACCCCGGAAGAACAGTTGTTGCCATTTCGTGGCAGGCATCGGAGAGAAAGCTCGTTATGCCCATACCTGCAACGTTGCGGTTGAGCCATTTTTGAGAGGTTGGATCCGGGGCTGATTCTCGTTCTGAAGTGGTCAACTTGTTACTCGCCTGAATGAGTGGCTGAGCTTGCAAAGAAGAGGGGTTCAAGTTTCTAGGTCATGGAGGATGCGGAGGAATTCACCAATCCAATGGTCGATTTCCTTCTGGAGAGGTTCAGGGATTGCTCCGTACCCCCTGAGTTTCTCCGACTTGGTGTCTTCCAGCATTTCCCAGAGGAGGGCAACCTTCGCTCTCATAATTCGGTCTTCCCTGAAGTGCTGTTTCTCCAGATGAAAATAGTCCACAAATTCAGCCAGCTTGGCTTTCATGGCCTCTGCAGCCTGGATGAATTGTTTCCTCTTCCCCGCCGAGAAACTTGGAGTGACCTTGCGCGTAAAGCCCTCTTTCCCACTTTCCCGCAAGAGAGCCATGATGTCGTCCATGTTCATCTCGATGTGCTGGGCAACGACTTTGAGGACTCGATGGTAGGTCTCAGGGAGCGAAGACTCTCTTCTCGTCACGGGATTCCTCTTCAGATTTGAGACTGCTCGTGCCCTGACTGCTGAGGAGCTGGACCTCCAACTCCGTCAATGCCTCGAGTTTGCTTTGAATCTGCTTAAGCTTCTCTCCTAGGATTCCTTTGCTTTCTGCTTTTTCCTTCATTCCCTTTTCGAGCACTCCATTGATCTCATCAATCAGGCCTTGAACCTTTTCATTCAGTGTGTTTTTGAAATTCCGATATGTCTCGTCCAAGCGTTGAACCCAGTCGTAGCGAATCCGACCACAGTTCATGCTGACCTTTTCCTCGATTTTCTTGAGGAGGTCGCTCACTACCCAGCGCGTGATGATTCTCCGGGGAAGGAGCGGTGACAGTTTCTTTGGGCTCAGCCGGAAGAAGGTCGGGTCGTCCTCGAGACGATACTCAAATCGCGTTTTCACGGGTAGCCGTTCGGTTGATTGAAATGGCTCGACGTTGACCTCAAAAAGATTAGCTGAGAGATCGAGGATCTGGTCGATATAGTGGTTTGCTTTCTCTTCAAATCGAGACAAGACCGAATCGACTCTTTGAGCTAGCATTGTTTCTTCAGCCTTTCGCCAGCGTTCGAAATCGGCCACAAACGCTTCTCCCATTAAGCGTTCTATGGTGTTCGGATCAAACTCTTCATCGGCTTGGGTCGATCGTCTGACCAGCTTTTGTAGACTTCTTGCCTCCTCCTCCTCAAACTTTCTCAACTCCGACTCGAGGAACGTGATTGTTTTCCCAATTTCGCCTTTGAGAATGTACTCGGAATCCTCCTTTTCCCTCTGAAGCTGCTTCAGCTGGCGGTGGAACTTATCAATTCTGCTGGTCAGCTCTTGAACCGGAGTAGTGATGGCCTTCGCCTCGAGACCGAGAGAGAATCTCTCCGCTGAGATAATACGCTTTGCGTTCTTTGAAATCGAGTGGAGGAGGATGGTTCCTTTTTCATTCAGGAGGAATCGCTGGATGTCCTGTTCCAGCCTGATGAATCCGCTTTTTTCCAGTCCGCCGCGGTCCTGAGCTAATTTCCCGTGCAGAGCAAGGCGGGCTGAGAGGGGATAGACCTCTGGCGGACTTCCTTTGACGTGTTCTGAAAGGACTTTTTGCGTGAATGCAAGAGTCTCGTTCAGCTCCAGGGGCGCAAGGTAATCGATTTTATTCAGGACAAAGAAGATCTTATCGACGTAGTCGGTCACGTGATCGAGGAACTCGTACTCGGTCTGCGTAATGGGAGGATCTGTAGAAATAATGAGGATCGCAGCATCAATATGAGGGAGGAATTCGTACGTGACTTGGGTGTTATGCAGAATCGTGGAGCCAATTCCGGGCGTGTCGATGAGCATCACCCCACCTGTGAGGAAGGGTGAGGGATAGGTGATGTCGACATGTTTCACTCCTTTTACATTCTCAGGATTTCCCGACTCCGTGACATAGTCTGACAACTCCGGAAGCGAGATCCTCTTTGTGGTCCCATTCAGGAACGTGACCTCGGCGGTCGGTTGTTCACCGTGCCGGATGAGCGTGATGATCGACGTGAGAGGCAGAACCCCCACAGGCAGGAGATCCGTGCCGAGAAGGGTATTGATGAGTGTTGTCTTGCCTCGCTTAAACTGACCCAGGACCACGAGATAGAACTGGTTCTCCTTCAGTTTGTGGATCAGGTCGTGGAGTTCAGCCATCCTCCGGACTTCTGCATCTTGGGCGATGAGGGTCTTCAGCTGCTCAAGGCTTCTAAGAAGACGATCCTTATGTTGATGGTATTCCATCATTGAGATTCGACAAGAGAACGCGTCAATACGTTGATGAGTTTCTTCTTTATCTGACTCTCCAGACGGCTGTGTTCGAGATCGGTAATTGTTCTCTGTCTATCGTACTCCACTCTCCTTAGGATTATTCTTTCCGAATCGAAAACCGCGTAACAGGCCTGGGTTCCGTCGCGTGCCAAGCCGACGCTGCCGGGGTTGACCACCCATAATTTACCAGTCTTTTGCTGGAATTGACAGTGTGTGTGTCCGAGGAGGACGAATTCAGCATCGATATTCTGAACTTCATCCGCAAGCTCCGACCTTGACAAATATCTGAACATGTCCCCTCGCGGGGAAGCATGTGCAATGAGAAACTTATGTGCGCTAAAGATGAAGGTTTCCGTGATCGGCATCGCCTTGAGATAGGCAATGTCTTTTTGACCAAGCAATCTTTTGTGCCAGGCTCTTGTTGCTACCGCCATGTCGTGAAAATCTCCTCTGCTTTTACAGTCGACGCCATAGCCGAGTGCGTGGTCGTGATTGCCTTGAACGACGTAATCAGCAAAGGCTTCGAGGAACTCTACACACTCCCTCGGATTGGGGCCGTAATCGACAACGTCACCAAGAAAGGCGAGCTTATTCCAGTTCTTCTCCGCGTCGAGGATTGCTTGGAGGGCAGGATAGTTTCCATGGATATCCGACAATATAAGAAGCTTCATGGGAATACTCACTCCCTGCTCGACTCCCTCAGGATCACATTTACCTTGATGATCTTATCCAGAGGGATATAATGGAGCTCCTTCGCGTCATAGTAGTTCAAGATGAGGAGCTCATCAGTCACACCCTCGATGACAGAAATGGACCTATCTGGTGGCATCTTCGGTTGGACTTCAACAACAAGGAAGCCGTACAGCTGTGACTCTTTGTTGTTCACCATTGCCCTTCTGCCCTTGTAGTGAGAAAGCACGTCTTTAAGGTTTTTCATTTTTTCGTTTGGGGACAGTCAGGATTTCAAAATTTCTTCAGCGATGTTCAGCTTGTAAAGGTCATCTTCGAGCATCCCGAGAATTGCTTCAGGACTGAGTTCTTCCTCCGGCAGCCACTGGAGATAATCTCCCCACATCTGAGAGCTGAACTCATGAACGCCTCGCTTTACCTCGATAATCGGGGTGATGATTTCCTTGATTTCAAACTTGATCGGTATTCTCAGGTCTGAGCAGAGGAAAAGAGCGGCAGTCTTCAGTTCTTTGATGTGCTTTGGCACCACTTCGATCGCTTGCATCCCGTTTCTCTTTGCTTCGATGTCCTTCAGAAGGTTGCTCAGACTCCCTAAGAAGTGGATCGTGGAAATGTTCTTACGGCGTTCAGCGACTTCCTGAATGTTCTTGAGTGCGAAAAGGATTTTTTCCTTCTCTCGTTCGAACTCGGCGTTCATTTTCTTCTCCCACCCCCATCAAATAGTCTTTCACCTCATCGAGGAGAGTTTTTGCCGCGTTAATGTCTTGGAGTTGAGTATTAAGTTCATTTGTAATCTCAGCTTCTTCCATCGAGCGTTCTCCAGCCCACTTAAAGAAATCTTTGTTCAGTTCGGTCCCCAGCGCATGAACTTCCTGCCTCAGTTTTTCTGTCGGAGCCTGAAGCTCCTTGAATTCAAATTGAACTGCCAGTCGAAAGTCAGTAAAAAAGGTAATTGCATCCAGCCTGATGTCTCTCAGGATACTGTTGATCCTGCGAAGAGGGAGCTGGTTTCGGGAAGCTCGCGCCTCAAGTTCTTCCAGGTCCTTTAAGAAATTCCTGCACCGGGAGGCGACACTGCTCTCATGTCTGCTTTCAGCAGCAAGCATAAGGAGTTCCAGAGCATCGACAAGCCGGTCTCTGCACTCTTTCCATCTCTCATCCAAGCTCTGCTTATCTCCTTCCCTGGCTTTTGAACTGAGCCTCCTGCTTCAATTGCCGCAACGCTCTTCGGGCTGTCTGATAAAAGTAAAGAGGGAATGCCTCGACAGCGAGAAGCGCCTCGATCTCCTCAATGAGGGTCTTCCCTTCAATCTCCGAAAGTGTTTTGATAACACTTCCGATGAGAAACGGGTCGCTGGCATCGTTGAGAAGCTCTCTGAGCGGCACGACGGCTTCCTGCGCTTTTATCTCTCCGAGGATCTCAACTGCCCGTGTTCGCGTTTCTGGCTCAGGGTGTCGCAGGGCCCGGATCAGCTTCTCCTTATAAGGCGAGCGATCCATTGAAGTGAGTTCCGCTCGACAGTATGGACATTGTTTGCTGGAGGAAGGAATTTCCTTCCAGCATTGCGGACAGAAATATGTCATGGCAGGATCTCCCAGGAAATCTCAGAAGGCGATCCCCCTCTCCCCGACGAATTTCTCAACAGCCCTCGGGATCGCGCCGCGCTCTTCGCGTGTGGTGTCGAGGTACGCCTTTGCAATTGCATTCTTCAAGCTCTTGGTCAGCCTGCTTAGCTGTCTGCTTTGGGTGTTCTGGAGTAGCTCGTGAACCTGCTGCGAATCTACTTTCTCGACAATCGTCTTGAGGTGAGGGAGGCACAGTCCGTTTGAGATTGCATAGTCAGAATGAAATTCCCTGTTCATCAGATGCGAGATAAAGCCCTTCTCCAGCTCTGCCTCGTGGGCCTGTGTCTGCTTGCAGACAGGGCATTCTGCCGCTGACTGAAAACGGCCATCGAGGTAGCAGGTGATCATGTCATCGAGCAAAAGAGCGATCGTCCAGTTATTTGCGAGCTTACGGAACTGGCGAAAGTGGAAGGCACAAAATCCGCCTGCATCCACGACTCGCGCTCGGGTGTTTGGGTCTTCAGTGATGTCATGCTGCAGATGTGCCAGCTGATCATATTCGAGGTCTTCAATCACCCCACAAAGGGGACATCGAGCCTCTTCCTTCATTTTCTCAAGAAGTATTCTTTCATAATCCATCGTAAACGTCGCCCTCCTTCAGCCGGAGGTACTTTTTCTTTATCTTGTCGCTGATGTCAAGTGCGTACAGGACAGTAACAGTTGTATTATCTCCAAGATTTGGGCATTCAGGAGAGGTTCTATTGACATTCCGGGGGTCTCCCTTGGACTCTCCAACGAGATGGCGATCGAGTTCCTTCAGGCTCCGGAAGATCGTGTTACACCGTCGGCACCGGAACTGCATCCCGCTCATCCGCTCGATGGAGTACGGGATCCCATTTCGCCTTCGGAATTTCACAGAGAGTTTCGGCACCATCGGTCAGCTCCTCAACCGGAATTGTTCTCCCAGGAACACATTTCTTGCCCGCTCATGTCCGATGATTTCGGATGGAGTTCCTTCCACCAATATTTTTCCCTCATAAATCACGTAGGCTCGGTCAGTGATTTCGAGCGTTTCGTGGACGTTATGGTCAGTGATGAGCACCCCGACATGCTCTTCTTTGAGGCGATAGACCAGTTTCTGCAATTGTTCAACGGCGATGGGGTCAATGCCCGCGAATGGCTCATCCAGAAGCATAAAGCGTGGGCGAAGGGCAAAGGCCCGAGCGACCTCGAGCCGTCTTCTTTCTCCGCCGGAAAGGTCGTGAGCTTTCACGTCGGCCCTGGTTCTGAGGTCAAAGCTCTCAAGCACCTCTTCAAGCCGTCTTTTCTGCTCTTCCTTAGAAAATCCATTCATCTCAAGCGGAACGAGGATGTTCTCTTTTGTTGTCAATCCACGAAATGCCGATGGTTCCTGGGGCAAATATGAGATCCCAAGGCGTGCTCGCCGATACATCGGCAGCCGAGTGATATCCAAATTGTCAAGCTGTATCTGACCAGCCGTTGCTTTTATTTCTCCGGTGATGATTCTAAAAGTCGTTGTCTTCCCGGCTCCGTTTGGTCCCAATAGGCCGACGATTTCACTTTGTTGGACGGTTAGTGAGACGTTGTTAACCGCAGTCCGGTGACGAAAGGACTTCACTAACCCGTTTGCATGCAGTACAGCACGCTCCATCGTCAATCAGTCTGCCTGCCCCCTTAACTCGTCCCGACAAAATACTGGATGGCCCTCCGCCATGAGATAGCTTCATCCTCGCCGATCTTTTCATGCTGATATCGATGGTCATGCTTTCGAATGAATTCTTTCAAATTGTGATGAAGCGAGCGAAGCTTCTCACATTGAGAGCGAAGCAGGGCTGCACGTCGATCTTTCCTTTTCTCGAGCCCAATGAGCTTGTTCGAATGATTGAGACAAAATGGTTGAGCATTCCTAAGGCCGTCTTGAAACTCAGGTTCATCCAGAAAATTGAGCGTCACTTGAAGAACATTCTCCTCGGTCACATGTTCTTGGACGCATGCTGGACACATCCCGGTAGAGTTCGGGGGTGATTCATCCCTTTCCGAACTGGCGAGAACTCCCGACAGCAGGTCCTCATAGATAATGCTGAGTCCAAACCTATCTCCCAACTCGATTGCCTGTTGAGAATGCCGATGACAGAACCCCATCGAACTGCGCAGGTGTGTTCTCAATGGAGGATCATTCACGTGTTCGTACAAGAGAGAGTCAAGATAGAGCCGATTACCCTTTTGGAGTTTTGTGCAAATCGGGCAGCCATCTTCTTTGAATGCGTCGAGGAGTTCATAATACTGGGTGAACTTCTCCCGTGTCTTCTGTTTCTTCACGAGGTCTTCTCATCGCTGTGATGTGTGTACTTAATGACGTCAACATCGGAAAGTGCAATCAAACAACCTCCGGTGACCATTGTATCGAGGACTGCAAGAAATCTCTTGATGTTTTCCTCTGTGTCTATGATAGTGATGAGCATCGGAAGGTCAGCTGATAACGCGAGTAGCTTCTGTTTGTGAAAGCGCTTGTGAGCACCGTAGCCTTCGATACCGCGGTATGCCGTTGCACCAGCGATGTCCATCTCTCTGGCTTTCTTGATGATCGCCTCGTACAGCGGCTCGCCGTTGAGCTCATCGTCTTCGCCGATATGGATGCGAAGCATCTTCGCTTTGCCTGTGAGTTTCATGGATGTCTCCTGCGATAGTGAGACGTTGTTCTTCTTAAAGATGAAGCGTAGTTTCACCTCGGAGGAAGTCTCACCGTATCTCTTCAGAAAGCGCATACTTGTGAACCGCAAGCCAACGATAGCGATCATGAGCAGCGCGACCACGACAAGCGTCTTTAGGCCAATCGATGTGAAAAAGACGAAGAGAGCCACGGTAATCAGGAAATCAGGAAGAAACGCTATCAGAAGGAGGAGCTTCCCCAGTTCCACCTTTAGCACCCCTGAGTCCCGTAAGACCGGATAGACTATTGCGACAGAGGTGCTGGAACACGCAATGGAAATTAAGAGGAGTTGGTCGCGATTCCAGTGCGTGATTGTCAGTCCGTAGAGAAGTACTGCTAGAAGAGGGGCGAGAAAGGAAATCGACCCAATAGCACCTACAGGCTTAAGTCGGCGCTGGAGAAACGCGATGTCGATGTCAGAGCCGGCGAGGAAGATCAACAGGAGGGAGCCGAACTCAGCAAAATGTACGAGCCAGTCAGTAGATCTTACCCCAAGGTAATTGCCTGCAATGGCGCCGGCAGCAATCTCGAAAATTGCAACAGTTATACCCAGTCGAAGGCTAAGAAGCGCGGCAAGGAGAACCGCGATACCCATAATAAGATTGTCCACAGCCGATCTCCTTTTGCCACATGTGGAAGGAAATCATCGCTGGGCAGGACGTCCTAAAATAGAAAACTCCTACCCTTAGACCATAATGACCTAAAAGTAGGAGTTATCAATCTCTCAGGACTCTGAAGAGATGCTTGCGGCGAACTCCATCGCCCTCAAAGGCACAATCAATTTACAGAAACTCTATAAGAAAGTCAACCTGCGAGATACAAGAGCCCTTATAGATTTGTTTGATTTCTCGCGCGAAAGAGGTAATATCGGCTTCATAGAGTCTCTTGGGGGCCCCGCTTTATTCTCTACCTACGAACCTTGTAGACGACATCATTACAGCCGACGGGATAGCCCTTCTAAGATGAGAACACGCTTTTTTCATGTTTAGTCGGTATATTGTTTTTGATGAGGGTACTTGTGATTGAAGATGACAAAAGGATTGCCGTAGCCCTCTCAAGGGTGCTCCGCGCGGAGAGCTACGCGGTCGATGTTACAGACGACGGAGTAACAGGCGAGGAATTAGCGAAGATCAATGACTATGATGCTATTATCTTAGACATCTTGCTTCCGAAACAGGACGGGTGGCAAACGTGTGCCCACCTGCGCAGGGCTAAGATCCTCACGCCAATCCTTATCCTCTCGGCGCTTGACGGAGCCCCCGACAAGATCAAGGGGTTGGATCACGGTGCAGATGATTATCTGGCCAAGCCGTTCCACACCGGTGAACTCCTCGCCCGGGTTCGTTCATTGACCCGGCGAAGAAGCGAGGTACGAACGAGTGTGTTAGAACACTTCGGTCTCAAACTCGACCTCGCGACGCACCGAGCGTCCCGTGAGGGCAAGGAAGTGTCGCTCACTGCAAAAGAATTCGCCCTCCTGGAGTTGTTCATGATGCATCCCGGCAGGATCCTTACGCGTGAGATGATCTCTGAGCACCTGTGGGATATGAACTTTGATCCCAAGAGTAACGTCGTCGAGTCGTTCATAAAGTACCTAAGACAAAAAATTGACAAGGGTTTCAGTAGAGCGTTGATTCATACCATCAGAGGATCAGGCTACATGTTCTCGGACGTCGAACCGTAAACGACTTACCATGCTTACAATTAAAACTCGAGTCATTCTTTCCTACACTGTTGTGTTCGGACTGATGCTCTCGGGCTTCGCATTGCTCATTTACAAAAGTCTTCGTGACGCCGCAGTGTCGAAGGTTGATAGCCGCCTTGAAAGCTACGCCGATAGGGTCGAGGCCGAAATCGAAGAACAACACAGCGACCGCCGATTTCCCAACCTTCCTGATCTGCTGGACATACAAACCGAGGGTCTCTACGGCGTCCACTTTCGGCTGCTTAATGGGGCTGGGGCCCCCGTGCTCTCCGACACTCTGCTCGGAAAGACAGCTGCCCCGTCTGTCCAGCCGTTGCAAGGTCGAAAGACAGAAATTCAGGATGCATGGATAGGTCGCAAGTGGTATCGACAAGTTCTGATGCCGGTTGAAATACATGATCGGAATACCTACCTCCTTCAGGTAGCAGCACCGATGTCGGCGGTGGAGGAAAGCCTGGAGCATCTCCGCATTCTCTTTCTCATCTCCATCCCTGCGGTTTTGCTGATCGCGTCATTCGCTGCCTACGTCATCACCCGGGCAGCGTTCAAACCCATCAATACAATGGTAGAGGCTGCGAAGCAGATCTCGGCAGACAACCTTGATTCCCGCGTGCCGCTGCCGAGCGTAAATGATGAAATCCGCCAGCTTGGCGAAACGTTTAATGACATGATCGAGCGTATCCACGCAGCGTTCGAGAACCAGCGCCAGTTCATAGCCGATGCTTCGCACGAACTCCGCACGCCGTTGACAGTGATTTGCAGCGAGCTGGAATTCATCCGTGAACACACAGAGGATGACGGAGTAAAAGAAAGCATTAAGACCTCGCTTGCTGAAATTGACCGGCTGGCTCGGATGACGGAGCGCATGCTCACGTTAAGCAGACTGGACGGCTCGGGGCAAAAGCTCAACCTCCAGACAATCCGCCTTGATGAAGTGATTGTTGACTGCGTTCAGATAGTGAGGACTCTGGCTGCTGAGAAAGGGATCGATCTCCAGCTTCACATCGAGGAGGCGGTAGAGATGGAGGCCGATCGGGACATGATAAAAAGTGCGATCTTGAACCTGCTGGACAATGCTTTGAAATACACTGAATCGGGAGGCATTGTGTCGGTCTCGTTGGCCGCAGCAACCTCGGAGCCGAAAACCGTTCGTGTGGAAGTAAAGGATACGGGTACAGGAATCGCACCGTCTGACCTACCCCACATCTTCAAGAGATTTTATCGTTCGGCTGCGTCTAGGAGTGAGAATTCTGGTAGTGGGTTGGGCCTTGCGATTGTGGAGCAGGTTGTGAAGGCGCACCACGGTACTGTATCGCTGCAGAGTGAATCTCAGAGAGGCACTGCTGTTCTCCTCCATTTCCCCCTTGCTTTATCCCATCCCAAAAAGGCCTGATTCGCTGTAGAAGACCTTTCCTTCTCGCTTCATTTTCATCTTGGTTTCATCTTCGGTTGTTATCTTGTTAGCTGTCATTCACTGCACAGATATAGCACAGTTTCATATAACTTGGCTTGAGTACGCTGAAGTTTTCCAAGAAGCTCCTTGCTATTGTGTTGTCCCCTCGTAGGATTGTTCTCTCTACTCTCCTCAGCATCATCCCGGGATGCATGATGATGCTTGGTGCTGTGCAAGACACCGTGGGAACAATCAGAGGATCAGTCATTGAGGAATCCGCGGGTGACCCCCTCGAGTTTGTCAATGTTGTCCTCCGGAATAAGGTCGACAGCGCCATTGTCAAAGGAAGAGTGACTGACAAAAGGGGCAGGTTTGAGTTTCTGGAAGTCTCGGCAGGCGAATACTTCATCACTTTCAGCCTCATCGGTTACAGGGAGAAGACAACACCTGCTTTTGTCATCGATGCTCAACACAGACACCTCAACGTCGGCGAAGTCAGATTGGTCGCGACCGAATTGCATCTAGATGAAGTGTTGGTGACGGCAGAAAAATCACTTTACAATGCCTCGATTGACCGGAAGGTGTACAACGTCGATCAGGATCTGATGGGCAAGGCAGTATCCGCAAGTGAGTTGCTTCAAAATGTTCCGTCGGTGCAGGTTGATCTTGATGGAAACATCAGCTTGCGTGGCTCGTCGAACGTCTTGATTATGCTGAACGGCAAGACATCTCCACTCATGAATAGAAACAGCGCAACAGTCTTACAGCAAATGTCGGCAAGTTCCATTGAAAGAATCGAAGTAATCACGAATCCATCAGCCAAGTACAAACCCGAGGGCACTTCTGGAATCATCAATATTGTTCTAAAAAGGAACACAAGTCTCGGAATAAACGGAAACATTGCAGGCAATGCGGG
>Ga0315282_10010736_pt1 | contig 14303 bp, 8 predicted proteins | sample YL17G07_20_MG_FD_203693 | JGI IMG/M metagenome (GOLD analysis project Ga0315282, IMG submission 203693) | Sediment microbial communities from Yellowstone Lake, YNP, Wyoming, USA - YL17G07_20 | ecosystem: Environmental > Aquatic > Freshwater > Lake > Sediment | place: USA: Wyoming | collected...
GACGTCACCGCCAAGAAGACGGCGGCCGCGGCGAGCGGCAATCCGTACGTGTATGCCTGGTACACCCTCCCGGCGCTCGGAGACGGTGACTACACGCTGGTCACCACCGTTGATGGCGCGGAGCTGGCCAGGAAGGTGGACTTCTCCGTCGGCGCGGTTGTCCCGCCGACCCCGGTCACGGTGGTGGTCCATCCGTCGGACGATCTGGACCCGCAGAGCGGAGGCAGCACCCCTCCGACGATCACCTCCGGCACCTTCGCCGATGTCGCGGCTACTGACGCGACGTACGAAGTCTTCACCAGCGGCGCGGGCGACAACTCGGGCGGCCCGTACTGGGACGTGGCTCTGCCGGATACCGTTACCGCCACCTCCGTCCTGACGATGGCGGTCGAGGTTACGGGTCAGACGAGCAATATCGCCCAGGCCAGCGCCCTGATGCAGATGACCTCGGGCGCCAACGGCACGTCCCGGTCCCTGCCGAACGACCTGAGCTTCGTCGCGAACGACACCGACGCGACCGTCGTGAACTCCACCGCCAACCGGGCGAAGTTCGCGGACATCTTCATTGACAAGGACCTCGGCGCGCAGGTCGGCAAGATGCAGGTCCTCAACTGCGTCTGTCCGGCGGACGGGGAGGGCGCGACCTACACCGTCTCCGTTGACGAGGTGAAGGTCACCTTCGTGCTTCGGTAACAACCGAGCCTATGGCGTTGTGAGACCTGCCTAGTCTCCAGCGTTCGGAAGCGAAGCGCCCGCCGGCAACGGCGGGCGCTTTCCTCTGGCCTCCGCGCCCGCTCGCGAACGCCGCGGCTGCCCTGCTCCCCAAGCAGGACCGCGCCGCACTCCGGCGCGCTCGGCGCGTGCCAGCCTTCCCACCGACCGCGACCTTGACTCCGCCCGCCCGGCGGACTAGACTCGTATCGTCCGTCCGCAAGCCAGACCCTCGCGCGGCGGCCCGGGGGGGGGCGTGGCGAGAGAGAAAGGAGGTGGCCAGACCGCGAAGCGTGTCGTGCTGTTGCAGGGCATCTCGCGCGCCTCGAGAGATGCCTGCCCTCCCATTCGCATGCATTGTCAATGTCCGACCCTGTCAAGGAGGCGAGGCATGTCGAGAACAAGGTACCTATGGGCGGCAGCGCTGTGCGCGCTGCTCGTCGGCCTGACGGCCGGCGGCGCCCTCGCCGCCGCCGGATGGACGGTGACGGCGGAAACCATTCCCGACACGATGGTTTGGGACCAGACCGCGAGTGTCACCATTGACACCGAGAACACCGGTGACACGAACTGGAACCTGGACTACAGCATCATGTCGGTGGACACTCCCAGCGGGCTGCCGGTGGTGCCGGTGGACCGGTGGGGCGTGGACAACGTTCCCATCGCCGGGTCTATTCCCTACACGCGCCCGGCGCCGCGGCTCAAGGGCCTGTACACCTGGGCCTTTGACATCATCGCTCCGCCCATCGTCAGCATTGCGTATCCGGCTCCGGTAGGCCCGTACACGGCCGCCGCGCCGCTGCCGCTGGCCTGCAAGTGGGTGCTGGCCGAGAGCGGGGTTCCGTTCCCCGTAACCCCGGCCGGCCATGATGTGGCCGTGGGTCGTTTCGTGGACCTGCTCAACCCAGCGAACGCATGGTGTGCGGCGCAGGTCCAGCAGTTGGCCGGTCTCTGTCCGAAGCCGATCGTGGGCGGGTACGATCCCACCCACTACGCTCCGGCCACACCCGTCACCCGTGACCAGATGGCGGTGTTCATCGTACGCGCCACGGGCCTGCCGACGGCGCCCCCGAGCGGCAAGTTCACGGACGTGCCCCCCGAATTCTGGGCTTCGCCCCAGATCGAGGGCATGGTCACGGCCGGCCTGGTGGGCGGCTACGGGGATCTGCTGTACCATCCTGAGTACGTCGTCAGACGGGACCAGATGGCGATGTTCATCGCCCGCGGCATGCTGCTGAGCACGAGCATTCCGAGCGGTCCTCCGACCCCGACGTTCGTGGACGTGCCCATCTCGGACATCGCCTATAACTCGGTCGAGTACTGCAAGGCGAACCACGTGGTGGGCGGCTACGATCCGACCCATTACGCTCCGGCCGTGGAAGTCACCCGCGACCAGATGGCGGTGTTCATCTACCGCGCGTTCCTCCAGCCGAACCCGTGCGTGATCGTGCTGGCTGGACCGGGGACGACGAACGTGGACGTCCCCGGCGGGGACGGGTTCTCCACGGTGACGCAGAACCCGATGAACGCCTACGTGGGCTTCGACGCGATCCGCATGGGCGATACCGGCCCAGTGGTCAAGTTCGAGGTGAAGCAGGGCGCGACGGTCGTGGACTCCTCCACCGTGGACTTGGGCGACGTCACCGCCCAGAAGGCGGCGGCCGTGGCGAGCGGCAATCCGTACCTGTATGCCTGGTACACCCTCCCGGCGCTCGGGGATGGTGACTACACGCTGGTCACCACCGTGGACGGTGCGGAGCTGGCCAGGAAGGTGAACTTCTCCGTCGGCGCGGTCACCCCGCCGACTCCGGACAGCGACACTATCTACCCCACGCGCGACTTCGGCAGGTGGGGCGATGCCACCCTCAGCTCCGGTACCTACGCCAACCTAACCGCTGACGACGACAACTACGAGGTCTTCGCCAATAGCGGCGACGGTACCGGCGGACCCCAGTGGGAGCTGACCCTTCCCGCTGGCTGGAATCCGGCCTCCGTTCTGAAGATGGAGGTTTCCCTCATTGCCAAAGTGGACGACGTGGACGCCGTGAACGGCGCACTGGGGTGCATGAGTTCCGGGAGCGACGGTGATACGCGCTACCTGAACAGCTGCACCTTCGTCGCGGATGACACCGAGGTCGAGATGTACTACGAGACGGCCAACGAGGCCAAGTTCCCCGACCTCCGGTACTGGAACGTCGCCTCGCTGCCCGCGGGCACGATGCGGATCCTCGCCTGTGTGTGCCCGCCGGATCCGGTACTCCCGTGGATCATCTCCGTAGACATGGTGAAGGTGACCTTCACCTACCGGTAGTCACTGAAGGCTATCGCGTTGTGAGACCTTGCTAGTCTCCAGCGTTTGGAAGCGAAGCGCCCGCCGGCAACGGCGGGCGCTTTCCTCTGGCCCCGGAAGAGAGGGCGAAGCGCGCGGTTTCCCGCCGCCCGCCCGAGTATGAGCGGATTGTACCAGGACGCGCCCGGCGCGTACTACGTCCTCCAGCGAGCGCGACCTTGACTCCGACGGGGAGACGGACTAGACTCGTAGCGTTCGCCCGCGGGTGAAGGAGTGGGCCCGTCGGGCGCGGGCGGCCCGCCGGGGCGCGGGGCGCGGAGAGGAGGTGGCGCGAGCGCGAAACGGCGTCGCGTTGTGGCGGGGCATCTCGCGCGCCTCGGGAGATGCACCGTTCCTCACCCGGAAGAACTCATCAGACGCGTGACCCTGTCAAGGAGGCGAGGCATGTCGAAAACAAGGTACCTGTGGGCGGCAGCGCTGCTCGCGCTGTTTGCCGGGCTGTCGGCCGGCTCCGCCCTCGCGGCCGTGGGATGGACGCCGACGGCCGAAACCATTCCCGACGCGATGGTCTGGGATCAGACCGCGAGCGTTACCATTGACACGGAGAACACCGGAGACGTGGATTGGGCTTCCACCTTTGACATCGTCTCCGTGGACACCCCCAGTGGCCTGCCGATCGTGAAGGTGAGCCGCTGGGGCGTAGATGACGTCCCCATCGCGGGTCCGGTGGAGTACACCGTCAGCTCGCTGGCCGGCCTGTACACGTGGGACTTTGGCATTATCGCTCCGCCCATCGCCAGCATCGCCTATCCGGCGCCAGTAGGCCCGTACACGGCCGCCGCGCCGCTGCCGTTGGCCTGCAAGTGGGTGCTGGCTGACGGTGGTGTCCCCTTTGACGTCACCCCGGCCGGCCACGACGTGGCCGTGGGTCGTTTCGTGGACATACTCAACCCCGCGAACGCGTGGTGCGCGGCGCAGGTCCAGCAGTTGGCGGGTCTGCTTCCGAAGGCGATCGTGGGCGGCTACGACCCGACCCATTACGCTCCGAGCACGCCCGTTACCCGCGACCAGATGGCGGTGTTCATCGTACGCGCCACGGGCCTGCCGACGGCGGCCCCGAGCGGCAAGTTCACGGACGTGCCCCCCGGCTTCTGGGCTTCGCCCCAGATCGAGGGCATGGTCACGGCCGGCCTGGTGGGCGGCTACGGGGATCTGCTGTACCATCCTGAGTACGTCGTCAGACGGGACCAGATGGCGATGTTCATCGCCCGCGGCATGCTGCTGAGCACGAGCATTCCGAGCGGTCCTCCGACCCCGACCTTCGTGGACGTACCCATCTCGGACATCGCCTATAACTCCGTCGAGTACTGCAAGACGAACCACGTGGTAGGCGGGTACGATCCGACGCACTATGCACCGGCTGTGGAAGTGACCCGGGACCAGATGGCGGTGTTCATCTACCGGGCGTTCCTGCAGTCGAACCCGTGCGTGATCGTGTTGGCGGGCCCGGGGGTGACGAGGGTGGATATCAGCAGCGCCACCTGGGAGGGATGGTCCACGGCGACGGCCAATCCGGCCAACGCCTACGTGGCCTTCGACATCTTCCGCCTGGGGGATACCGGCCCGACCGTGCAATTCGACCTGAAGCAGGGCGCCACGGTCGTGGAATCCTCCGGCCCCTTCTCTGCCGGCGATATCACCGGCGTGAAGGAGGCGGCCCGTGTGACCGGCGGCAGTCCGAACCTCTACTACAGTTGGGAGTTCCCGGCGCTCGGGGACGGTGACTACACCCTGGTCACCACCGTTGACGGCGCGGAGCTGGCCAGGAAGGTGAACTTCACCGTCGGCGCGGTCACCCCGCCGACCCCGACCACCGTGGTGGTTTACCCCAGCGGCCATCAGACCGCGCAGGACGGCGGCACCATCACCTCCGGCACGCAGGCCGACCTTGGCGCGGATGACACCAACTACGTCGTCATTGACGGCGACACGAACGGCCACGGCGGGGCGCTCTGGTACTGCGCCACCACCGTGGACCCGGACGAGGTGCTCAAGATGCAGATCAAGTGGGTGGCCCGCATCAGCGACAAGGATGCGGGCACCCTGAGGCTGGAGACTTCGGGCCGGTATGCCGCCAACATGCCCGTCGGCTCTATGACCTTCACCGCGAACGACACGGACACGACGGTCGTGTACGAGACGGCCAACCGGGCGAAGTTCCCGGACATCTTCTACTGGGGTCAGGCTCCTCTGGGCGCGCAGTTCGGCGTGAGGGTTCTCATGACCCCCTCCTCGCCGGTCAAGGCCTGGACCCTGTCCCTGGACATGATCGAGACCACTTTCACCCTCCGGTGAGCGTCACCCGGGGCGGCGTTGTGAGACGTGCCTAGTCTCCGGCGTTCGGACAGAAAGCGCCCGCCGGCAACGGCGGGCGCTTTCGTGGCCGGCGGCTGCAAGGACCCCGCCCTCCGCGGGCAGAACGAGAAGCCATGCCGCGCGGTCTCGCGATTCCCATCCTGCTCTATCACCGGCTGGGCCGTCCGCCGCGCGGGGCGCGCGTTCCCGGGCAGTTCGTCTCCTCCCGCCTCTTCCGCCGCCACCTCGCCTTTCTGCGCGGCCGCGGCTACCAGGGGGTGCGCCTGGAGGCCCTCCTCGAGGCGACGCCCGCCCTCCCCGCGAAGCCGGTGGCGATCACGTTCGACGATGGCTACGGCTGCCTCTACCAGCAGGCCCTCCCGGCCCTGGTTGAGTACGGCTTCACCGCGACCGTGTTCATGGTCGCGGGCGGCCTGGGAACGGAGAACTACTGGGAGGTGGCCGCGGGCGATGTCCCCGCGCCGATGCTCACCGCGGCGGAGATGGCCGAGATGCAGCGTGCCGGGCTCGCCTTCGGCTCCCACACCCTCAACCATCCGCATCTCACCGCCCTCCCCGCCGCCGACGCGAGAAGGGAGCTGGTCGAATCGCGCGCCCGGCTGGAAGAGGCCCTCGGCGCGCCCTGTCTCACCCTCGCCTATCCCTACGGGGACTGGAACCAGGGCGTGCGCGACCTGGCCGCGGAGGCCGGCTACCGGCTCGCCTGCACCACCGTGCGGGCCGCCGCCCGCCTGACCGACGACCGGCTGGCCCTCCCCCGCCTCAATGTGCGCCGCTACAACCTCCTCCCGCGGTTTGCCTTCAAGCTCTGGCAGGCCAAGAGGAGACGGGCGTGAGCGAACGGCTGCGCATCTTCCAGTACATCACGCCCTCCGGCATCGGCGGCGCGGAGATCCACGTCGCCACCCTCGCGGAGAAGCTGCGCGAGCGTGGGCACGAGGTGCTGGTCATCTGCCCGAGAGGACGGCCCCTGCTCGCCGAGCTGGAGGCGCGCGGGCTGCCGGTGCGCGCCCCCCGCACCTTCGGCAAGCTCGATCCCCTCACCCTCGCCCGCCTGACCTGCTGGTTTCGGCGGCTCCGCCCCCACGTGATTCACACCCACCTCTCCACCGCCAGCCTCCTGGGCAGCGCCGCCGCCCGCCTCGCCGGCCTCCCCACCGTGGCCACCGTGCACGGGCTGAACTCCCGCACCTGCTTCACCCGCGCCACCCACATCATCGCCGTCTCCAACGCGGTCAGGCAGCACCTCGTCGGCCAGGGCCTCCCCGAGGACCGCATCACCGTGATTCACAACGGGGTGGACCTGAAGCTGCTCTCTCGCCCCTACGACCGCGCCGGCCTGCGCCGCGCCTGGGGCCTTCCCCCGTCCGCGCCCCTCCTCGTCACGGTCGGGAGGCTGGTGCCGGAGAAAGGGCACCGCGACCTGCTCCACGCCTTCGGCCGGCTGGCCCGCCACCCCGAGTGGCGGGACCTGCGTCTGCTCGTCGTCGGCGCGGGGGTGCTGCTCCCCTCGCTCGAGGCGGAGGCCGAAGCACGCGGCCTCTCCGACCGCGTCATCTTCGCCGGCTTCCAGCGCGACGTGCCCCCCTTCGTCCAGGCCGCGGACATCTTCGTGCTCCCCTCCCTACGGGAAGGCCTCTCGCTTTCCGCGCTGGAGGCCATGGCCCTCGCCAAACCCGTGGTCGCCTGCCGCGTCGGTGGAACCCCGGAGGTGGTGGTCGAAGGGGAAACCGGCCTCCTCGTTTCCCCCGCGAACTCCGAGGAACTCGCCCAGGCCCTCGACCGCCTGCTGCGTGCTCCGGACCAGGCCCGCGCCATGGGCGAGGCCGGGGCCCGCCGCGTCCGCGACGCCTTCGACCTGGAGCAGATGGTGTCCAAGATCGAGGGGATATACCGGCGGCTGGCGCGGGAAGACTGAAGGTGGGGGACCCCTTCGAGGCCGGGCTCTTCCTTGACTCGGCGCGGGCCTCCGGGCTATACTGAAATCCCCCCCGGAGGGGTGTCCGAGTTGGTCTAAGGAGCGCGACTGGAAATCGCGTAGGTGTAAAAAGCCTCGCGGGTTCGAATCCCGCCCCCTCCGCCAGCCTCCCGTTCGAGGTTCCCGGGCCGTTTCCCGTGGGTGCATGTCCGCCGCGCTGTGGAGGAGATCGTGACTGCGCGTTGCCAGGAACGGATAGAGACATCGGCCCGCCGCCTGTGGGCGGCGTACCGCGGTGACACCATAGAGCGTATCCCGATCATTCCGCCTATCGCCTGGTCTCCAGAGGGAGATATCGAGAGCGAGCGCTTCGGCGATTGGCGGGATGAGGAAAGCTTTCGCCATCTCGCCAGGCTGGTGGAAGCGCACTGCGACCTGTATCCGCCCTTCAACGCCGTGGAGTACCCCAAGGTGTTCGAGCCGCAGGGCTATCAGCGGTTCCTGGAGGCGCCGGCGGAGTACGTCGAGGAGCGTCCGCCGGAACGCATCAGCGCGATCCGCACGCGGTATACGAGCGTGCTGCATACGCCCAAGGGTGACGTGCAGCACATCTACGATGCCGACGACGGCGTCTTCACCAGTTGGGACATCCGCAAGCCGATCGCGTCCCTGGCGGATGTGGACCGGATGCTGAGCGTGCCGTATTCGTTCACCCCTCCGGCGGCGGCGGAGTTCGAGCCGTTTCGGCGCCACCGGCGGGCCGGCCCGCCGGCCCTGGGCGGCGCGGGCGTGAACTCGATGGTGGCGATGCTGTGCGGGGTGATGGACTTCGCGCTGCTCCTGGAGTGGGTGATCGAGGAGCCCGGTGCGATTCGCGACCTCGCCGCGGCCTGGCTGGAGCGCACCGGGGAGAAGGTGGATTTCCTGCTGTCCCAGGGGGTAGGCCCGTTCTGGCACTTCAACGGGGTGGAGCGGGCCAGCCCGCCAATGATGGGCCCTCGGCAGTGGGAGGAGTGGGTCGTGCCTTACGATGGCGAACTCATGCGCCGCATCAAGGCCGGTGACCCGGAGAACCGCATCCACGTCCACTGCCACGGACGCGTGGGCACGCTCCTCGAGTCGTTCATCGCCATGGGCGTGGACTCCCTCGACCCGGTCGAGCCCCCCACGCAGGGTGACATCACCTTCGCCGAGGCCCGGCGCCGCGTCGGAGATCGCCTGACCCTGTACGGCAACATCGAGTTCGTGGACATGGAGACCAAGACCCCGGAGGAGATCGAGATCCTGGTGCGCCGCGCGATCGAGGACGGCGGCCGCGGTCGCACGGTGCTGATGCCTTCCTCCACGCCCCACGAACGGCTCAGCGAAGTCTTCGCCGCCAACGCGGAGCGCTACCTCGAAGCCGGACTACGATACGGAGGCGGGTGATCGCCCTTCCCCGCCCCCCGCCCGCGGAGCGACGGAGCCGCCGCGCCACCCGTTTCGGGCGCAGACAGGTCTGCCGCCTCCGGAGACTCCGGGGCCCGCTTGTTGACCTCAGGCACCTGCCGCGCCCTTGTATCATTTTGAATTCGAAAAAGCGTTCTCTAGCTTCTCTGTCTATCGCTTAGAGTGACGGCAGGTGTGAATGGGTTTCTCCCGACCGGCCCATCAGCCGCCACTCTGTTGCGCCGCCATCGAGCTACGGCGTGATCGTGAAGGGCGCTCTTCGGGGCAGCTCGCGTCGCCTCCCAGTGCTGTCGCTTACCGATACCACCAGGAGGTAACTTCCTGGCGCAAGGCCGGCAGGAATTCGCCACGACGAGGGCCAGTAGGGGATTCCCGTAGCCATCGCCGCGGTCCGCGCAGACTCGATATCCGCGGAAGTGAGAGCGAGGGTGTAGGAGTAGTCTCCCGCGGATGGAGTGTCAGCAGAACTCGCCAGGCGCAGCTCGAACCGCACCTCCCACCTCCCCTCCGGCGTCGCCGGGTACACGAGATTCGTGTCCAGCCGCACCGCATCGAAGATCACGTATGCGTATCCCGGGGCGGCGGCCGGGCCGAGGGCACGCGACGACCATCCTTGGTAGTCGGCGGTCTCGGGATCCACCCCTGTGACGGCCGGACCGCCCAGCACCACGGCGGCGCCGTTGGGCTGGATGAAGGCCCGGTATACGAACACCGCCATCTGATCCCGCGCCACCGGAGCGTCCGGCCGGTAGGTACCGTCCGGGTAGCCTCCGACGATGTGCCGCGAAGCGGTGTACCCGACGTACCGGTAGGCCCAGTGGCCCGTGGGGACGTCTGGGAAAGCGGCGGTAGCCGGGCCGGAGGGGACGTGGCTGTCGCCGCCGGCGAGGCCGCGCGCCACGAACACCGCCATCGCGTCACGGTTTACCACCGCCTCCGGGCGATAGGTGCCATCGGGGTATCCGCCGACGATGTGAGCATCCACGCAGGATTGGATCTGGTTCGCGGCCCAGTGGTCCGCGGCGACGTCGGAGAACCCGCCGGCGTACGCGCCGAGAGGCAGATCCATCGCCCGTTGGACGAAGACCGCCATCTGATCTCGGGATACCAGCACGTCAGGACGGTAGGTGCCATCCGGGTAGCCGCCCACGATTGGCGGCGTGCGGCCCGCGCACTCCTCGATGTGGAATCGCGCCCAGGCCCCGACCGTCCCTGGCTGGACGTCCGGGAACCTGCTCATCTCCACCTCCGCCACAGCCGCCGGGCCGAGCAGAGGCGCATCGTCGTGCACCATGCTCCAACTGCAGGCGAGTCTGTCCACGGTGGCCGCACTCGTGGGGGTGACGGGCAGCGCGTACCTCAGCGTGGTGATCGGGGGGCCTGTCAGCGTGAAGCGGAACGTGGCCTGCTGCTGAGGCGGCACGCTCACGGCCGCCGGTAGGTCCACGGACAGCACCCCCCAGCGATCCAGGTCGTCAGTCGCCTGCAGCGCGTAGGCGCCCGCCCTGGTCCAGGTGGCATCACTCGCATTGATGAACGTCACGGCCGCCTGGAACCTCCCCTCCCATTCCATAGAGCTCGGCAGCGTGGGCCACCAAGGCACGCAGTCGCTGACGATGCCCGACACCGTTCCCCAGGCGACCGTCGGGCCGAATGACTTAGGGGCGTCGATCGCCGGATCCACGTTATAGACTCCATCGCCATCGAGATCCGAATAGAAGTCCGCGCTGGTCACCGTCACCGGCGAGTTTGGATCTTCTGTATAGTGATTGATCTGCAGCGTGAGCCAGCCAGGGTAGCCTCCCGGGGCGGTGGGGATGCCATCCGTGAAGTCTATCGCGACGCGCTTGCCGTCGGTGAGAGGCAGGGGATCGTTCAGCTCGGACCAGAACGGAGTGTAGCCGAACCAGTCAAACGGTATCCCTAGCCGCCCCCAGACCATCACTTGGCCTCGGTGCGCGTGGTTCATCCCGAACACGCAGTAGAGCAGGGGCCGGTAGTGCGGCCGATCGGTGCAGAACCAGGCGTGCTCCCACAGCCCCTCAGGATGCTCCAACAGGGCTGCGTAGGCCACCCAGAAGAACCCCTTGCCGCCCGCGCCCGCGCTGTTCTGCACGCCCCAGTCCGGCCCCCAGGAGTTGGCCATGAGCAGCGCCCCGTGATGCACCTGCCCGTCGCGGTAGTCCGTGTAGGCCTTCTCGTCGTCGTAGCCGACGATGGCCACGGCGTGTCCGCCCAGCAGGCTGCCCTCAGGAGAGTACCAGATGCCGTTGTTGATCCCCGTGCTGTCAGAGGGGTAGTCCTGGTAGAAGTTCGCGGGAATGACGAAACCCGTGGTCGCGAGGTTGCCGTTGGCGAGATGCTGCTAAGGCGCCTCCAGGCCCTCAGGGGTACAGGCGTCCAGGAAGTAGACGGCCTCGGTCCGAGTGTACATGGCCTCCACCCAGGCGGCCTCGGAGGGCCAGGTGGTGCAATCGGCCTCCGAGTACGGTTGCCGTGCCCAACTTGCGCATCCGATGTCCGCCAGGCGCGCGGTGGCGACGCTGATCGGAGCCCCGTTGTCCCCGCCTCCATTGATCAGTGGGTAGAGGAAGCCCGGGCTGGAGATATGATCGTAGTCCCCGTGCGAGACATCGTATCCCTCATCCATCGCCTGGGTGAAGGTGCTGTAGTAGTAGGCGGCCGCCCAGGCCGCGCACGATCCCTGCACGCCTTGATCCCCGATCGGCGGGAAGTAGGGGAGGGTGCTGTTGTCCGCCGCGGCCGGCCGCGTGCGAGGAAGGCGGGCCTTCGCTCCCGAGGCCTTCGCGGCCTCCTGCTCCGCGCCGGCGCGATGCTGAGAGAGCGCGTTCGGCGCAATGTGCACGACGCGGGTGGCCACGGAATCCACGTAAGCTTGCTCTGCAGGCGTCGGGGGCCGCATCCCGCCGACGCGGTGCTCGGCCCCGCGGCACGGCCGCACCCCACCCGTCAGTACCGCCACACAGCACACAGCTACGGCAAGCACTTCCGATCTACGCATCGCCATGCTCCTTCTCCTGAGGCGCGGTAGCCCGCGCCATTGTTCATGTGCGACAGGAACTCGCTCCTGTCGCAAGGAATCGGAGAAAGAGCGGCGGTAGACGTCAGGTGTGAATCGGTTGCTCCCGGTCGCCCGGTCTGCCGCCGCTCTTCTGTCCGCCAGCCTCCTTCGCGACTACTGCTTCTCCGTCGGGTGCCAGTCCAGGCCCGTGCCGGCTTGTGCCGTACCCGGGCGTGACGCAGCCGCAGGGCGCGCTCGCACCTCAGCGCGAGGACGGTCAGGGCCGCCAACTGCCAGGCCGCGGACCGCGCGACGTGCGACCACACCTCAACGGCCTTCATCTCCGCTCCTCCTGCTCCCTCGCCGCGATCACCTCTCGCACTCTCGCCAACTCCTCCGGCGAGAGCTTCTCGTCCTCCAGCAGTCGCACCAACACCGCCTCTGCCGAGCCGCGAAAGACGTTCGTCACCAGGCCGCGGAGCAGGCCGCGCTTGACCGGCCGCTCCCGCAGGCGCGCCTGATAGACATGCGCCCGGGCCGCCTCGCTGCGCGTGAGATAGCCCTTCTCCTGCATCAGCCGCATCATCGTCAGCACCGTGGTGTAGACCGGCTTCGGCTCCACCGGCAGCGCCTCCAGTACCTCCCGCACGGTGGCGGGCCCCCGCTCCCACAACACGTTCAGGATCTGCAACTCGAGATCGCCCAGCCTCGGAACAGCTCGTCTTCTCATGGTTCGAACCGCCCCTGAATACTAATGAATTGTTAGTATTATATCCGGCTGCCGGCGATTGTCAAGACCCGCCTCCACCATCCCCGGGGCCGGTCGAAGAGGAGACCGTGTGAAGCGGGCTTGGGAAGACGGCGGACCCCCGACCGGCAACGTCACCTGTCTTGGGGGACATCTTCGGGGCGTGGAACGCCCTCGGGAGAGGCCGGTGACTCCCCGCATGGGGCTGGGTTCCGGTCCGAGACTGGGCCCACGGTGGACGACGAGCACGAAGAGGCGGTGCTGGCCGGCTTGCTAGCCACGTGGCAGCCGAGCGGCGTAGAGGTCCTCTGCGCCGGCGCGATCCCCGGCGAGCGGGCACGTATCGCATGCCCGCGGCCCCGACTCGCCCTACCCCGCCCCTCGCCCCCCGCCCGCGAATCGGCTGAAGCGTCGCGCCACCCGGCCCACGACTGCGCCCACCCGCGGGTGCCGCCCGAGGAACCGCGCCAGCCCCGGGTACACCCGCTGGAGCGCCGGGAAGAACTGCGGCTCCCCCGTCATCTGCCGCGTGTTGGCCACCTCCGCCAGCAGCACCATCGGCCGCGGGAAGAGCTGCAGCACCCGCCGCATCCGGTGCAGCCGCCGCAACAGCGACCGGGATACCGAGGGGCTGCACGCCAGGCAAATGAGGCTGTGCCATACCGCCACCCGCCGGTTCTGCACCTTGGTGCGGTGGAACCAGTTGTGCGAGGCGAACCGCTCCGGCAGCGGCCGGTCGGCCATTGCCAGTTGCTCGGGCCGGATCAGGCCCTCCGCGATCGCCCGCTCCCCCAGCACGGTGCGCGGCAGCAGGGAGAGGCCGTGCATCACCGCGCGGAACGGCTGCGGGAACTGCATCACCAGCTCGAACGTGCCCCGCAGGTTCTCCTCCGTCTCCCACGGGATCTCCACGATGAAGTCGAAGTCCCCCTCCACCCCGTGGCGCTGGAGGATCTCCACCGCCCGCAGGATCACCGCGTTGCTCTCCTGACGGTTCAGCACTTCCTTGCGAACCCGCTCCGAGCCGCTCTCGATTCCCAGTTCCACACACGCCAGCCCGGCCCGCTTCAGCGTGCCGATCAGCTCCTCCGTCACCAGCGCCGGGTGGGACATGATGCGGAAGGGCAGGCCCACCTCTGCGGTATAGAGATCGGCGAACTCCTCCAGCCATCCCGCCGGGGCGCGCGAGCCGAACACCTCGTCCCAGAAGAGGATGAAGTCAATCAGGGGATTGCGCCGCCGAGCTTCGATGATTTCGTCTATCACCAGCCGCGGCGAGCGGAACCGCGGCAGCGGGCCCTTGTTCGCGTACAGGACATGGCGCGCGTACACCCCTCCGCAGAAGTGGCACCGGAAGGGGCAGGTCAGTCGAGAGGCGTACGTCTGGTAGCTGGTCAGCACCCCCGCCGGGTCCATCTGCTGGACCATGTCGGCCTCGACCCAGTAGGAGTTGGGCTCGCAGTAGTCCATCCTGGGGAAGCGGTCCAGGTCCTGGGTCAGGGGGCGAACGTCATGGCGGCGAATCTCTCCGTTCACCTTCGTCCAGATGTTGGGAATCGCGTCGGCCGGGCGGCCCGCGGCGATCGCGTCGGCCAGCTCGCAGATGGCCTCGTCCCCCTCCCCCAGGCACACGTAGTCCGCGTGCTCCAGACATTCCTCCGGCGCGGAGGTCGCGTGGCCCCCGCCCAGCACTACCGGGATCTTCAGGCAGGCGCGGATCTTGTCCGCCAGCCCGAAGGCCAGGTCGGCCACGAAGGCCGAGGTGACGCTGATCCCCACCAGCCCCGGC
>Ga0315282_10010737_pt1 | contig 14301 bp, 8 predicted proteins | sample YL17G07_20_MG_FD_203693 | JGI IMG/M metagenome (GOLD analysis project Ga0315282, IMG submission 203693) | Sediment microbial communities from Yellowstone Lake, YNP, Wyoming, USA - YL17G07_20 | ecosystem: Environmental > Aquatic > Freshwater > Lake > Sediment | place: USA: Wyoming | collected...
ATCGAGGGTGACGGGCCGGCCGTCGGGAAGGCCGCCAGCAGCGGCTGTGGCGGATCTGATAGGCCGCTGCCGGAGCCACCGCGACTCGGGCCGGCTGGCCCGGTTCTTTACTGTCTGAATCGCAGTTTAAGCCGATGCATTTCGCGCGCAACTGGCGCACAACGCGTATCCAACCTGTCGATCGCCTCGTCGCAAACCAGTGAATGACCGCTGAACAACCGAAAGACACGCATCGCCGGAGGCTGGTGCCCTTTGGGATTTGCTCTTATCCGAAGCTACGTGGCTACGGGGCAGGCATTGCCGGGCCTCGAGGATTTACGGCCCGGGAAGTCACGAATGCGGTGTGGGTCGGCACGCTGTCCTTATACTTTACGTGGAGCAGCACCTGGAAGAATGGCGGAACACGCCCGTCCGGGGATTTGATCCGGGAGACCAGCTCCTTGGCCATCGCCGGGCGGGTGATGTAATCCGCAGCCGCCCAGGCGCTGGACGTCGAGGATCCCTCCAATATCAAAAGCGTGCCCGACGGATCGATGCCCGGAAGTCTGTTGATCAGAACATAGTCTTCGGCGGCGTTCTCGTCGGCGTCCAGAATTCGTGGGTAGTTCGCGGATTCGCCCGCCCGCGGATGAGCGTTGACAATGCCGCGCGGCCCGATGGTGAAATCCAGATTCACAGGGATGGCGTGGAGATGCGGGTTGAACTTCGGCGGACCCACGAAGATGACGTTTTGGTTCTTGATGTCATTCCAGGAGAGTACGTTGCCCCAGCTGACTGCAACCTCGCGATGACCCTCGGCGAAGATGCGTGCGATAGCAAAGGCGGCAGCGGCCTCGCCGGTCCCCGTGTAGTCAAACGATGGCACGAAGCCGTCGAGACCGAGCTTCTTACTCAAGTCCTTCATAGCTGCCTGGGTCTCGGGGGCATCAATAGCGTTCCAGCGAGAATCGCGCACCCTAAATCTTTGATTTCTCAGGAATAGAGGAGTTCCAAGGCACACGACCGTAGGTCTGGCGCTGTCAAGGAATGGCGCCCAAAGAAGGCGAACGGCTGGATCGAGGCCGGGCGACGACGTCCCCCGGACATGCCATCCTATCCAGCAGGCGACCGGCAGGAGCAGCGCAACGCAAAACGCTGGTAGCCAGCGACTTAAGGCGGTTCTTGGCTCCGTAGTGGAGCCGACCGCTCGATGCTCAAACACCAGCCGGAAATTACCTTTCGGCAATTCCACCTGGATCGGGTCTCGATTCCCTTCTGTGCGGTAGTACTCCTCCAACTTCAGGCGGAGTTTCCCGATCTGTTGTCGCACCGAACCATCCCGCTGCGGCTCGTAGTCCGGCGGTTTGTGGAAGACGTCGACGCCGATCGCGTATTCCTTCAGGCCGTCGGCCGCTCCGCCGATGGTCCGGTCGGCAAGGTAGGTCAGCAGGCGTTTCAGCGAATCGCGTTCGCGAAACACTTCGCCAGCAAGTATCCTGCCAATTTGCTCCCGCCAGGCGGCGCTCGCCTCGTCGCCGGCCTCGCTGGCGCCTTTCTGCCCGTGTGCCTCCATTGCTTTTGGCTCCTGCGACATTGCGAGATACTCCTCCGTCGCGGCCGGCCTAAATGACTGCCTGCCTGGCTGTTAGCTACTACGAGATTGCGGCCGAAACCGCAGTCAATGACCGGTGAATGACTGCATTATGACACAAACGGACTTGCGGAGGCCGTGCATTTTCGGTTAACGTCGCCGCGGTTTTCCCCAACTATGGCACCGCACAAGAGTGAGCCCGATCACCGCATCGGACGGCGGCAGCTTCTGGCTGGCGCACTAGTCGGCCTCGCCGCAGGTGTTGGGCTCCCGGCGGCTGGGCTGTTGCCCGGCCGCGTGCAGTCGAAGAAGCCGGCAGTCGGCCCATCCGACCCTTCCGAGATTCTCGCTCGCATTCGGCCACCCCGGTTTCCGAACCGGGTGTTCGACGTTCGCGAGTACGGTGCGGCGCGCGACGGCGAGACCGATTGCCGCCCGGCGTTCGCCAGGGCGATCGGCGAGTGCCATGAACGGGGCGGCGGCCGGGTGATCGTGCCAGCCGGGACTTATCTGTGCAACGGCCCCATTCACCTTGCCGGCGATGTAAATTTTCACCTGGAAGATGGCGCTACCGTCCGTTTCGGCACCAATCCTGCCGACTACCTGCCCCCCGTGCTGGTCCGCTGGGAGTCGACTCGCTGCTACAACTACTCGCCCCTGATTTATGCCTTCCAGCAGCAGAACATTGCCATAACGGGGAAGGGAACGCTCGACGGGCAGGCCCAAATCTTCTGGGGTGACTGGAAACTCAAGCAGACAAAAGACCAGGCACTGCTCCGCGATATGGGGGCAAAGCGGGTTCCTCTCGAGCGCCGCCTTTTTGGCGACGGCCATCATCTGCGGCCCACGTTCTGCGAATTCTACGATTGTCGCAATGTGCTGATCGAGGGCGTGACGCTGAAGAGAAGCCCCTTCTGGACCGTTCACCCCGTCTTCTGCACAAACGTGACAATCAGCGGCATTCGCGTTTTGCCCGGAACCACCAATGATGACGGCTGCGATCCCGATTCGTGCCGCGATGTGCTGATCGAAGATTGCGTGTTTGAAACGTCCGACGATAACATTTCAATCAAAGCGGGACGCGATCAAGATGCCTGGGGCGGCCGCCCTTGCGAGAACGTCGTGATTCGCCGCTGCCGGGGAGTCCGCTCTCGGGCCAACGCCTACGCCATCGGCAGCGAAATGTCGGGCGACGTCCGCAACCTGTTCATTCTTGACAGCGCGGTCGGCGAGGTAGACGGGAACCTGGTAGCCATCAAATCGAACAGCGACCGCGGCGGGACGGTCGAAAATATCTGGGTCCGCGGCCTTATGGCGGGGGCCTGCGAGACGTGTATTCAACTGCAGACCGACTATAAAGGGGTTCAAGACCACCCCTACCCCCCGCAGTACCGAAGTCTCCATTTTGAGAAGTTGGCCTGCCGGACAGCGAGGCGGAGCGCCATCCGGTCGGTGGGGACGGCCGCGAAACCGATTGACGGAGTCTACCTGAAGGACATCGCGATCGAGACAGCAGCCAGCGATATCGAGATCGCGAACACGCGCCAGATCGAAATGCGGAACGTGACGATCAACGGCCGGCTGGTGCGAGCGCCGGAGGGGTAGATTCAAGTTCCAGAGCGGTTCTGGTTTGGCGGCAAGAGCGGGTATCGCCCGTCCCGGGCCCTGGCACGGGTTCGGAAGAAGGAAGTTTCAATGTTCCAGGGATCAGCAGAGGTGGCCTGATGTATGCTACTGCACGATCCTCGAAATCCAAAGCGGAGAGGCATGGGTTTGTTTTCATACGTGCTGATTTGCTTTACCTAAGGAGTGTCGGACATGTTCGCTAATATTACTAATCGCTCTTTGATCGCCCAGACCTCATACTTTTGGGCGGTCGTTCTGGCCATCGCGTTGTTCTGCGTGCCCGTTTGGGGGCAGGATTCGCGCGGGTCGATCACCGGCGAGGTAAGAGATTCGTCAAACAGCGTGATCCCTAACGTGAAGATTGTGGCGACCAACACCGCAACCAACGTCCAGAGTGCTACCGTGACCAACGAGACGGGGAGCTACACGCTTCCGTTTCTCCCGCCGGGCACCTATAGCGTTAGCGCCGAACTGCAAGGTTTCAAGAAAGCGGTTCGACAGGAGATCGCCGTGCGGGTCGGCGACCGCCTGGAAATCGGATTCGTCTTGAACCCGGCGGATGTGCAATCGACCGTCGAGGTGAGCGCGCAGGCCGGGCCCATCCTCGACACCGTTTCCGCAAGTGTTGGCGTGGTAGTGGATCACCGGCGAATCGCCGAGTTGCCCCTGGCCGACGGAAATCCATTCACGCTGGCGAACCTGGCCAGCGGAGTGGTCTATGTGAGCGAAGCGATGAATAACCTGCGGGCCTTTGACAACAACGGGAGCTCCGCGCTCAGGCCCAGCGGCGCGCCGGGAGGTAACGAGTTTAGCCTCGATGGCGCTCCGAACACGGCCAGGAAGGGCAGCATCGCCCGCGTCGGCTCCTCGGTGGCGTTCGTGCCTCCCGCCGAGGCGGTAGAGGAATTCAAGATCGAGACGGCCAGCTTTGACGCGCAGCACGGGCACGCCACCGGCGCCAACGTGAATGTCAGTATCAAGAGCGGCACCAACCAGCTTCATGGCACTGCCTACGAGTTCGACCGCCCCACCGAGTTGGTAGCAAACGAGTTTTTTGCGAAGCGTTCGGGGATCAACACAGGCGACTTCATTTATCATCGCTTCGGCGGAACAGTCGGCGGGCCGGTATTCTTACCGAAGGTGTACGACGGCCGGAACAAGAGCTTCTTCTTCTTTTCTTATGAAAACCTGATGAACGACCGGCCGACCCCGGACCAACTCACCATCCCGACCCTGGCGGAGCGCACCGGCGATTTTTCGGCGCTGCTCTCTCAGAACATCGCCATATACGACCCGCTCACTGCGAAGACCGCCAGCGGCGGGCGCATTCAGCGCACGGCGTTTCCAGGCAACATCATACCCAGGCAGCGGTTGGATCCCATCGCTTTGAATCTGATGAAGTACTACCCGCAGCCTGATCTTCCGGGTGACGCCCAAGGGCAGAACAATTTCCTCTCCAAGGCCGTAAGCAGCAACCGGTACAACTCACAATTGTTCCGCATCGACCATGTGCTGAACGATCGGCACCGCATGTTCGTGCGCGGCCTGGCAAACTCGCGGGACAACGGCGGCGGACCGGGCGCGGTTGGCGAAGTCAACGGCATCAAGCCGACGAAGGACCGCTTCACGCGCATGAACCGAGGCCTGACATACGACCACCTCTATAGCATGTCACCCACGAGCATCCTGGACCTGCGCGCCGGCTACACGCGTTTCCGGGAATCGAACGAACCCATCGCGCCGGGCTTCGATCTGGCCGCAATGGGATTTTCGAGCACCACGCTGGGTTACTTCGGGGCGGCGCGCTATCTGCCACGATTCAACCTCGATAACTACGTAGACCTCGGCTACAACACCCCTGGCGATGTGCAGGCGCACTCGATACTGTTCTTGCAGCCGACGCTGACCAAGGTCCGCGGCCGGCACTCGATGCGGGCCGGTTACGACTTCCGTGCCTACCGCGAAAACTACGGATACCTGCAGGACCACGCCGGCGATTACACGTTCAGCACCACCTACACGCGCGGCCCGCAGGACAACTCGACTTCTTATGTGGGCCAGGACCTTGCCTCGCTGATGGTGGGGTTGCCCACGGGGGGCAAGATCGACCGGGCGGCGACAACCGCCAACCAGACCGTCTATCATGCCGTCTTCTTCCATGACGATCTGCGGCTTTCGTCGAAACTAACCCTGAACCTCGGCGTCCGTTACGAACTGGAACAGGCGACCACCGAGCGTTACAACCGTAACGTGCGCGGCTTCGACGCGACCACGCCCAGCCCGATCGCGAATGCCGCGCAAGCGGCTTACGCCGCGAAGCCCGACGCGCAGGGCTTGGCCGTCAGCGCCTTCCAGGTGCGCGGGGGATTGCTGTTCGCGACACCGGACCATCGCGGTTTCTGGAATACCGATACCAACAACATCCAGCCGAGAGCCGGGCTCGCTTGGCGATTGACGCCGAAGATGGTGCTCCGGGGCGGTTGGGGCGTCTACATGGTGCCCTTCGTGATCGACGCGGTGCAGCAAGCCGGGTTTTCGCAGTCGACGTCCATCACTCCGTCGCCCGACAGCGGGCTGACGTTTACCGGAAGCCTGGCCAACCCGTGGCCTTCGGGCGTTCTGGCGCCCGCCGGCGCCAGCGCCGGGCTGGGCACCTATATGGGTCAGAGCATTTCCGTGGTGCCGCTCGACAGGAAGAACGGTCTGGCGCAGCGCTGGAGCGTCGCCCTCCAGAGGGAATTGCCGGGCCTGTGGTTGTTTGAAGCGGCCTACCAAGGCAGTAAGGGTTACGACCTGACGGTCAGCCGCAATCTGGACCCGATTCCCGCGCAGTACCTGTCAACCAGCCCGGTGCGCGACCAGACGGTGATCGACTTCCTCGGTGCAAAAGTGACGAACCCGTTCGCCAACCTGCTCCCCGGCACCAGTCTGAATAGCTCGACCATCTCCCGGTCGCAACTGCTGATGCCTTATCCGCAGTTCACCGCTGTGAACAGTGAGAGCTACGACGGGACCACGATCTATCATGGAGCGCAATTCCGGGCCGAGCGCCGCATGAAGAACGGCTTCACCTTCCAGAGCGCTTACAGCTACTCACGGCTCCGCGAAAAGTTGCGGCTGCTGAACGATACCGATCAGGCGCCCGAGGACCGCGTGTCGCGCGACGACCGGCCGCATCGCTTGGCGGTCAGTGGCATTTGGGAAATGCCGGTCGGCAAGGGCCGGCGCTTCGGCAGCAACTGGAGCCGCGGACTCGACGCCGTGCTCGGCGGCTGGCAGCTTGGCGGCGTGTTTCTCGCGCAGCCCGGACGTCCGTTTACCATGGAGAGCCGCAACGTTTATTTCTCCGGCGATCCAAATAAACTGGAAGCGAAATTCGGCACGGACAAGATCGGCGTCCCTGTTTTCGATATCAGCGGCTTCTACTTCAACGATGCCACCGTGCAAACCAATGGCGTCGTGAGCCCAGCCAAGCAGAGAGCCGACCAGCGCATTCAGCTTTCCAATAACATCCGCACGTTCCCCAGCATTCTACCGCGCTTGCGGGGCGACCGCATCATCGGGCTGGACCTCTCGCTTATTAAGACCCTGAGAATCAACGAGCGCCTCAAGGTTCAATTGCGTGGCGAGTCGCTGAACACGCTCAACCGGTTCCAGTTCAGCGATCCGAATACCAGTCCTACCAGCTCAAGCTTCGGCCTGGTGACTGGCACCTCGAATCCGGCCCGGCAGATGCAGTTCGCGATTAAACTGCTCTTTTAAAAGGCAGGAACACCAGGGACCCAAAGGACTTATCATCCCTTGCGTCCCTGTTTGCCTCAGGTCCTTACCCGGGCGCGCGATGAAACGGCGAACCATTGTTTTGCTTCACACGCTGGCGGCGGTCATCGCCTTCGCTGGCGTGCTTCGGGCCGCTGTAACACCGGCTACCGAAAGCTACCTGCGCGCGGCTGCGCGGCTGCCGAATCTTCACGGCCAGACAGCAAGACTGGCGCTGGGCCAGCCCATCGACTGCCGGGCTTTTGACGAAGCTTTCCGCTTCCTGGCCACCCGCGGCGATTTGGTGGATTTCCGCCTGTCCGATCTGATGCGCATCCTTTATCTGCACGGAAACGACGGCAAAGTCCCGGCGGACTTAAAGGCGAGGATCGAGCAAGCGGTCCTCGACTTCCGCTATTGGCTGTACCCGGACGACCGCAACGTCTCGAGTTCCGCATGCTTCTGGACCGAGAATCACCAGCTCGTTTATCACACAATCGAATACCTGGCCGGGCAGCGATACTCCAGGCGCATCTTCGCGCTGAGCGGCCGCACCGGCGCATGGCACAAAGAACATGCGCGCCGGCGCCTGCTCACCTGGATGGCGATCCGGGCGCGCTACGGATTCTCGGAATGGCTTGCCCCGGGATACTACGACCACGACCTGGACCAACTTATCGCGCTGGTGGATTTCGCGGACGACCCCTCGCTTGTGAGGGCCGCGCGCGGGTTGGCCGATTTGCTCTTACTGGAGATGGCGCTGCATTCGTTCGACGGCGCTCTTCGCGGCACCGCGGGTCGGACCTACACGAGAATGTTGGAAGACGTGCGTAACTCCGCTACCACGGCGGTCATCGCGCTCGCCTTCGGACTCCCGGCCCCTGGTTTCATCGACTCGAACGGCGCCATCGCGCTTGCCACCACACGCCGGTACCACGTCCCGCCGGTTGTTGAGCGAATTGCGCGCTGGACGAACGGCCCATTGCTCATTCGTCAGCGAAGCGGATGGACGGTGGAGGATGCGCTGGCCACCGGCTTCGATCCGAGGAGTCGCATCGATATCTTCCACTTCTGGGGATTCGGCGCTTACGACGGATACCCAGGCATCGCGGCAGCAACCGACGAAGCGTGCCGCTTCTGGAATATTCGCGGCCGCAAAGAAGGCGCCAAAGCGCGGCCGAGAAGCCAGGTGGACACCGAAAACAAGGCGTTGTTCGGCGCCAACATCGAGAGCTACAGGACGCGCGATTACATACTGAGCACGGTGCAGGATTTCCGTAAGGGGAAGCCGGGGTACCAGCAGCATGTATGGTCGGCTTCTCTGGGTGGCTTGGCAAACGTCTGGACCAATCATCCGGGCAGCGATAATGAGACGTCACGTCCCAACTTCTGGGCGGGCAACAGCGTCCTGCCGCGCGCGGCGCAGGATGAGAACATCGCGGTCGTCATCCATCGTGTGCCGGCGGACGATCCTCGTCCTTACTCACACGCGTACTTCCCCACGAAGCAGTTCGATGAGACGAGCCAGGAGGCAGGCTGGCTGTTTGGGCGACGCGGCGGCGGTTTTATCGCTCTCGCGGCGTTTCCTGCTTCCCAGACCTCGACCGATTCGGCGTGGACGGGAATCGAATGGATCAGCCGGTCTCACGACTCTGCATGGATCTGCATCGTAGGTAACGCGGCCTCCGACGGTTCGTACGAACGCTTCAAACGGCGCGTTGCCGGGGCGAAAGCCGCATACTCTCACGGCAAGCTTCTCTATTCCGATTCATCGGCGACCCAGCTTTCCTTCGGCTGGGATGGCGATTTCGTGATCAATGGACGGCCCGAACCGCTGACCGATTACCCACGACTGGAAGCGCCTTTCGGAAGCGTCGGGTGGGGGCAGACGCACTTTACGATTAAAGCTGGTACCGAACAATACCGCATAGATCTGAGCGATCTCCCAGCTCCCCGCAAAGGAACGGCGAAGGAGGCCTCGCGGCGGGCAAGGCAATAAGCAATCGGGTCAGGTGCATGCCCAGGTCATATGGTTCTCATCGTGATGCTTAGGAAAATCTGCATTGGAATTGCCGCGGCAGCAGTTGTTCTCGCCTGTGCTGGCGCTTCGCTCGCGGAGGACGGCTGCGCGTTTTGGCTGCGCTATCAACCCGTAGCCGAGCAGCACCTTTTGAGGCAGTACCGGGCGGCGGCGCAAGAAATTGTCGCAACCGAGAACAGCGCCGTCATGCAATCGGCCATCACCGAACTGAATCGCGGTATCAAAGGCATGCTTGGGGCGCCCCTGCCCTTGAAAGTCAAATCCTCGCGCTCGGGTGCTCTGCTGCTCGGGACGACCCGCTCCCCGATTATCCGGAACGCGATCGGCGCCCCGGATTGCGCTGCACTTGGACCTGAAGCTTTCATCATCAGGGCCGCGAACCTCGGTCAACGCAGCGCGACGGCCATCGCCGGAGGCTCGGATCGCGCGGTCCTTTATGGCGTATTTCACTTCCTCCGCTTGCTTCAGACGCGTCAGGCGATCGACCGTCTGAACGTTACCGAACAACCCGCCGCTCGTCTTCGCATGGCGAACCAATGGGACAATCCGCGCGGCGACGTGGAGCGGGGGTATGCCGGCCTGTCTATATTTCATTGGGATCGCTTGCCGGAAATCGAACCCCGATATCAGGATTATGCGCGAATGCTGGCTTCGTTGGGCATGAACGCGGCCGTCGTAAACAACGTCAACACAGGTTCCTCGGGCGCCCGAAACGACCAGGGCGGATGGAAGCTGATCACACCGGAACACCTGCCTAAACTCGCGGCCTTGGCGGGCATGCTGCGCTCTTACGGCATCAAAACATTTGTCTCGGTCAATTTTGCTAGCCCGATGATGATTGGGAAACTGCCTACAGCCGATCCTCTCGATCCCGCGGTTCAGAAGTAGTGGGCCGAGGAAGCAAACGAAATCTACCAACAAATTCCGGATTTCGGCGGCTTTCTGGTTAAAGCTGACTCGGAGGGCGCTCCCGGCCCGTTCAGTTACGGGCGCGATCACGCGGAGGGCGCTAATACACTCGCCAGAGCGCTCGACCCGCACGGCGGCATAGTGATTTGGCGGTGCTTTGTTTACGGCAAACAGAAAAACCTGGACCGTGCAACGCGCGCGTACGACATCTTCGCCCCGCTCGATGGCCGGTTTGCCCGCAATGTCATCGTTCAGATCAAGAACGGCCCGCTCGATTTCCAGGTTCGCGAGCCTGCCTCGCCGTTGTTCGGCTCCATGCCGCGAACGAATCAGATGATCGAGCTTCAAATCACCCAAGAATACACTGGACAAGCGACGCATCTCGTCTTTCTTGTGCCGCAGTGGAAAGAAGTGTTGGATTTCGATACCCACGCTAGAGGTCCGGGCTCCACTGTCGCGCGGGTGGTAACGGGAAAGTCGTTCAACAGAAGTCATGCCGGCTTCGCCGGCGTCATGAACATTGGCAGCGAACAAAACTGGACGGGACATCTCTTCGCACAGGCGAATACGTACGGATTCGGCAGGCTCGCATGGAACCCATCTCTTTCTTCCAAGCAGATCGCCGATGAATGGGTGAAGATGACCTTCGGAGCCGACCCCGTGGTTGGTAGGACGGTGACGGCGATGATGCTCCGTTCCTGGTCGATCTACGAGAACTACACGGCGCCGCTGGGCTCGAATTACATGAACGACCGCGACCACTACAATCCCAACCCAGCCAGCCGTCAGAACTATCATGGGGCAACTGCAACGGGAGTCGGGTACGATCGGACCGTGGCGACCGGCAGCGGGTATACCAGCGAGTATCAGAGGCCCGTCATGGAGATGTACGAAAGCGTCCAGACGTGCCCGGAAGAACTGCTGCTCTGGTTCCACCATGTGCCGTATGACTACCGACTGCGATCGGGCAAGACGGTGATCCAGCATGTTTACGACACTCATTTCGATGGCGTCGAGCAGGTAAAAGGGCTGATCGAACAGTGGCAAACGCTGAACGGGAGGATCGACGACGAGCGTTGGTTGCACGTACTCGATCGGCTCCACCAGCAACTGGCTCATGCCACTCTCTGGCGTGATTCCATTAACGGCTACTTCTTCGGATTATCCGGTGCTGCGGACGCCCAGGGGCGCCCCATCAAAGTCCCGGACCCGGCGGGAAAACGGGAGGGCAGGTCGCGGATCGCGACGAGGGACCTTCGTGAAGACCAGGAGCTGTTACATGTCGAACTCAACCAAAACTTCTTTGTCTCGGCGCGCGTTTCTCAGCAGCGCCGCCGCCTCAACGATGCTTGGTTCACGGCTTGCCGTGGCGGCTTCGCCTCCGCTGAACATCGTCTATCTGCACTCCCATGACTCGGGCCGCTACCTCCAGCCTTATGGCTTTGCAGTACCGACTCCGAACCTGCAACGCCTAGCCAGCGAGGGAGTGGTTTTCCGGCAGGCTTTCAGCGCGGCGCCTACCTGCTCTCCGAGCCGGGCAGCGCTGCTGACGGGCCAGTGCCCTCATCAGAACGGCATGCTTGGCCTGGCCCATCGCGGGTTCTCCCTGAACGATTACCGCAAGCACATACTCCATACCTTGCGTGATGCCGGCTATGAATCGGTGCTGGCTGGCCTCCAGCACGTCGCGCCTCGCGATGGAGTGGAGCGGATCGGTTTCGACAAGATTTTGCCCAAGAAGAGCGATTTCACCCATGACCATTCCTTTCAACGCGTGGTGGACGTAGTGCCGCGGGCGGTCGCCTACCTGGCTGCCCGCCCGGCCAAGCCGTTTTTCCTCGATGTCGGGTTCATTGAGACACACCGCCCGTACCCGGAGCCCACACCGGAAGATGACCCGCGTTACACACGGCCGCCCTTGCCGATCCCGGATGTGCCCGAGACACGCGCCGATTTTGCCGCTTATCGAACCATTGCGCGCCTGATGGATCACGGAGTCGGCCAGGTGCTCAAAGCGCTGGAGCGGAACGGGTTTGCCGGAAACACCCTGGTCATCAGCACCACCGATCACGGCGTCGCTTTTCCGCGGATGAAATGCAATTTGACCGACGACGGCATCGGCGTGTCGTTGATCATGCGCGGTCCTGGGCTATTCAACGGGGGCAAAGTGTGCGACGCGATGATCTCGCACCTCGATGTCTATCCCACCATCTGCGAGTTGCTGGGCCTGAAGCCCCCTGCTTGGCTGGAAGGAAGGTCGTTTCTGCCGGTCCTGCGGGGTGAAACCGCCGAGATCAATCAGGAGATTTTTGCCGAGGTCAACTACCACGGTTCCTATGAGCCACAGCGGTGCGTGCGGACGCAGCGTTGGAAGTACATCCGCCGTTATGGCGATCGCACCGCTCCGGTGCTCTCGAATTGCGACAACAGCCCCAGCAAAACCTTCTGGCTCAATCACGGCTGGCGTGAACAGGTAATGCCGCGCGAACAACTGTACGACCTGGTGTTTGACCCTACCGAGCATCAGAATCTGGCTGGCGACCCTGCATCCGCACACGTACTTGCTGAAATGCGCGCGCGCCTCGACGGTTGGATGAAACGGACAAGTGACCCGCTGCTGAAGGGCCCTGTTCCGGCGCCAGCTGGCGCCGTGGTCACACCGCTTGATTCGACGTCTGCCGGTGAGGAACGAAAACGCTGAACGAATTGCTCGTAATTGATGGACCGGATCGCCTGCGGCAAATACGTTGTAGACCCAAGCTCGGGGCAACTGGCCCGTACCTAATGACATCGATGTTCTCCTCCACGTATTCCAGCCAACCTGCAGTGCCGCGCTTAGCGGGCTGAGCGCTTTGGGGGTCTCTCTATCGAATGCCGCGGGCAAGCATGAATTTCCGCGCACAATCCGCGCACAAATAGCCCCAGACAAAGGCCAAGACCAGCCACGACCACGATACTAGACGGAACAGGAGGAAGAACGAGCCACTGTTGCTGAAATTTCCGGAGACCAACGCTCTATCCAGGCTGAGCTACGGGCGCACCGCTGTGCTCAATTGAGTGTACGGCCATCGAACGAGGCGCGTCAAGCAGGCGATGGCGCATGGCGGATTGGGGATGTCGATCTGCACCCGTGTTCATTCGTGGTCATTTCGCTGCGGTTTCACACTGCGGCAAAACGCCACAATTGGCGACATATCTGGCGCTTCCTCGGCTTCTCGTTGTTGCGCGGCAACCCCGCACTGACGTATATTCAATCTGGGCCGCGTGGCACAGGAAAGGGTCAGTTATGGCCGTCCAGGCAAACGTGCTGGTGATCGACGACGATGTGGACTTTGTCAGTTCGGTCAGAGCCATTCTGGAAAGCAAAGGCCACCGGGTGACCCACGCGGACTGCGGCAAGGAAGGGCTGCGGAAGCTGGCCGAGATCAAACCCGACGTCATCCTGCTGGATGTGATGATGGAGGACCAGAGCGCCGGCTACGGGGTGAATCAGGCGATCAAGTACCAGGGCGCTTACGAGGCCTTCCGCAACATTCCGATCATCATGCTTTCCTCGATCCAGGAAAGCCCCGATGAGCTGTACGGGCGGGCGAGCGAGGTGGATATGATCCGGCCCGATCTGTATCTGACCAAGCCCGTGGATCCCGTGCGGTTAATCGAGGTGGTGGAGAGGGCCGCGGCGCGGGCCAGATGCGACGCCACGGCATAGCGGCGGCCCCGCAAACGGTGGGTGCGTAAAACGGCCGAATGACCGAGCCTGTGGGGGAGGGGGACCCGATCATCGTGATCGACGGGGATTACGCGATGCGCCTCCCTTGCAGGAAGACCCGGGAGAAGTGCGACGTCCGGGCGGAGACGAGGCTTCTCCGATCTCCTTCCGAAACCTGTTTCCCCATGGATCGACACGCATCCGCGTTTCTCCGTGTTCATCGGTGGTGAGCGAGTGTGGTTATGAGCGAAGCTGCAGGAACCGTGGTGGTCATTGATGACGATTACGCCATGCGTCTGTCCTGCAGAAAGATTCTGGAAAAAACCGGCTTCCACGTGGAGACCTTCGAGGACGGAATCCAGGGTCTGGAGGCCATCGCCCGCCTGAAGCCGCCCCTGGTGGTGGTGGACCTGAAGATGCCGGGGCTGAGCGGGATGGAAGTGATCCCGCGGGTGCGCGACATTGACCCCCTGATTGTGGTGGTGGTGATCACCGGCTACGCGACCATCGACACGGCGGTCGAGGCCATGCAGAACGGCGCCTATGACTTTTTGCCCAAGCCGTTTTCCCCCGACGAGCTGCGGCTGATCGTCAAGCGCGCCATGGAGCGCCACCGGCTGGCGCTGGAATCCCGGCAGGCCGAGGTCGAGCGTGAGCTGATGCGCCGCCGCTTCGTCACCTTCGTCT
>Ga0315282_10010738_pt1 | contig 14301 bp, 5 predicted proteins | sample YL17G07_20_MG_FD_203693 | JGI IMG/M metagenome (GOLD analysis project Ga0315282, IMG submission 203693) | Sediment microbial communities from Yellowstone Lake, YNP, Wyoming, USA - YL17G07_20 | ecosystem: Environmental > Aquatic > Freshwater > Lake > Sediment | place: USA: Wyoming | collected...
ATTAGCTTTTAGTATACGCCCTTTATTCGCCCCAAAATATCACTCAAACTCATCCCCTCGTACGGAATGATCTCGTAGTACGATCGCTATTTGTTGATGACGTATTTAGAGAAGGGGGATCGAGTAGTTCAGGTTCATACAGTTTAACTAAAAAGAGAGAAAGGAGAGATTAGAACAGGACGGAAATGGATCATGAGAAACCAGCCAACCGAATCCTTTTTTAATGACGACTGCGCTGTATTTGTATGCCACAAACCGCTGTTCCGGCCATCAGACCGATCCTGCTCTCTATCCTTCTTATATTCGCGCTCTTCGCGGGCGCGGCATTCGCAGCCTGCCCGTCAGGCATGGTCTCCTACTGGAAACTTGATGATGGCAGCGGAAGCACTGCCGTCGATTCTATCGGTACGAATAACGGTACTCTCTTCAACGGCCCTGTCTGGACAACAGGAAAAGTCGGTGGTGCCTTGCAGTTTGACGGAGTGGATGATTATGTTAATCTTTCGAGTGTCTCTCTAGGTAATAATCAGACGATTGAAGTTTGGGTATATATACCATCTTATAAGATATATTCTGGAATAGTTCATGTTGGCCCCTTTGCGCTGGTAGAAACTAAATCGCAAAATTTCGGTGTAGTGTACAGTGGAAGCGTTGTTTTGTGTAGCACTCCATTTTTAACTAATACTTGGTATCATCTATCTGCAGTTAAAAATGGAACTTCATATGCGATTTATATAAATGGCATAGCGGCAACAGGGAATTTTATATCAGATGGCGGTTATCCCACTACATATAAGATAGGGACAGGATATGCTGCCTTTAATGGTAAAATCGACGAAGTGGCGATTTACAATCGCGCTCTCACAATCAACGAAATTCAGCAGCAATACCAAAAGGGATTGATCGGGAGAGAATCCTGCGCCGATCTTGAAAACTGCGCCGTTCAGAATGGAGCGGTATGTAATCCTCCAAACGTTTGTTCACAATCATTTACTCCTGCAAATGACACCTCATATTGCTGTCCTTCTGGAGCAAGTTGCAATGCGCCCACCTGTGGAGATAACATTAAGAATCAGCCCAGCGAGCAGTGCGACGGAATAGATTTTGGGGGACAAACCTGTGCAGGTATTTTAGGGGGAGGGTGGATAGGAACCCTGGCTTGTAATTCAACGTGCGGCTTTAACACAAGCGGATGCGTTTTTCAATCAATTGCATGTGGCAGCACAATAACAACTTCAACAACGCTTGATAGCGATATGCTGTGTCCTGGAACCGCCATCACCATCGGCGCAAACGACGTCACCCTCGACTGCGCAGGCCACACGATAACTTATGCCAAAACAACCTCATCCACTTATGGCGTCTATATGAGCGGTCGCACCGGTGTCACGATCAAGAACTGCAACATCGTCCAGAACAATGCTTCGGTGTCAAGTGCCTATGGCATCTCCCTCAACACTAATTCGAACAACAACATCCTCACCAACAACACCATCACCACGAATGGAAGCACCGCCTATGGCGCATACCTCTTCTCGAGCTCGAACAACAGCATCGCCAACAACATCATCACCGCGACCAACGCCAACGGCATCTACCTCATCTCCTCCAGCTCGAACAACACTGTCACCAGCAACAACATCACCACCTCCAACTCCTACTCCGGCGCATACCTCACCTCCAGCTCCAGCAACACTCTCGCCAGCAACACCATCTCCACGAGCGGCACTAGCGCTTATGGCATCTACCTCCTAACTAGCTCGAACTACAACACCCTCACAGGCAACACCATCTCCACGAACGGAAGCACCGCCCACGGCATCTACCTCCTAACTAGCTCGAACAACAACATCCTCACCAACAACACCATCTCCACGAACGGCAGCAGCGCCCGCGGCATCTACCTCAACACTAATTCGAACAACAACACCCTCACCAGCAACAGGATCACCACGAATGGAAACAGTTCCTACGGCATCTACATCTACTCAAACTCGAACTACACCACCGTCACCAACAACACCATCGCCACGAACGGCCCTGCCGCCTCCCACGCCATCCTCTCTGACTCCGGCTCCAGCTACACTACCATCTCTGGCAACACCATCACCATCGCCAACTCCACCACTTGGATCAACAACGGCGAGGTCTTTGGCATCTACCTCCGTTCGAATTCGAACCACAACACCATCACCAGCAACAGTATCGCCACAGGAGGGTGGGGCTCCTATGGCATCTACCTCCTCTCCAATTCCAACAACACCGTTGCGTTCAACACAGTCTCGGAAACGAGTACGGATGGCGCCGGGATGTATATCCAATCATCTTCAAACAACACAATCACCAACAACGCCATCAATGCATCGGGTGTAACCAGCAGGGGATCTGTATACGGCATCGGCATCTCTTCCAGCTCGAACAACAACACCTTTGTCAACAATAATGTCACGAGCAGCATCTTTGGTATCAACATGCAATCCTGCGCCGGCAACCTCCTCTTGGGCAACAACATCACCACAAACGGTAGTTCTTCGGCCATCGCCTTCTCCAGCTCGAACTACACCACCATCACGAACAACACGATCACCACGAGCAGAAGCTCCGCCCACGGCATCTACCTCCAGTCCAGCTCCAACTACAACACCCTCGCCAACAACACCATCGCCACGAATGGAAGCGGTGCCCACGGCGCATACCTCTACTACAGCTCGAACAACACCCTCACCAACAACAATATCACCACGAACGGAAGCTCCGCCTACGGCGCATATATCTCCTCAAGCTCGAACAACACAATCACCAGCAACACGATCGCCACGAACGGAAGCTCCGCCTACGGCATCTTCCTCGATTACAGCTCGAGCAACAACACCATCACCAGCAACACGATCGCCACGAACGGAACCAATGCCGACGGCGCATACTTCTACTACGGCCCGACCTACAATACCCTCGCCAATAATACCATCACCACGAACGGAACCGGCGCTTATGGCATCGAAACCTATACCACCGGCAACAGCTCCTACGGCTCGAACTACAACACCCTCACAGGCAACAGCATCACAACATATGGAACCGCAGTCTACAGCATACGCCTCCGCTCGGACAGCAACACGGTCCTTAATAACAAGGTTGTAAATTACGGTGGGCCCTCCGGTATCATATCCTCAGGCGCTATAAACAACGTTATTGGGAATAATGATTTCACGGTCTATGGGAACGGCGCCCAGGGCGTCTACATCCACAGCAGTTCTTCCACCAACCTCACCATATCCAATAATAACATCACAATGATGGGCAACAGCAGCCAGGGAATCTTCATTTGGTCTGCGGCGACCGGCGTTACGATCGCAGGCCAGAAAATCATCAACAACAGGATAAACATTTATGGGAGCACATCTTACGGCATCAATGGTGTCACCACTTCGAACAATAGTTTCGGCAATAACACCATCAATACAGGAGGAAGCTCTTCTCATGGCATCTATATCACTGCAACTTCAGTAATCAGTGGGATCAATAACACCATCACAGGCAACACCATCACCACGAACGGAAGCGGCGCCTACGGCATCCAACTCTCATCCGGCTCGAACAACATCCTCTCATCCAACATAATCACCACGAACGGAAGCACCGCCTACGGCATCTACTTCTCAGTCAGCTTGAACAACACTCTCACGAGCAACAACATCTCCACGAACGGAAGCACCGCCTACGGCGCATACATCTACTCAGGCTCGAACTACAACACCCTCACCAGCAACACGATCAGGACGGCCAACACCAACGCCTACGGCGCATACATCTATTCGAGCTCGAACAACAACTTCACCAACAACACCATCGCCACTGCCAATGCGACAGGCGTATATTACTCAAGCGCGAACAACAACACCCTCACCAACAACACCATCGCCACCGCTAATGCGACAGGCGTATATTACTTAAGCTCGAACAACAACACCCTCACAAACAACATCATCACCACAAACAGCAGCGCGAACACGACCGGCCCTAGCGCCTTGGGCGTTTATCTTTATTTAAGCTCTTACAACACCCTCACAGGCAACACAGTCACCACATACGGAAATAAATCTTTTGGCGCAGAGGTCGACTCATACTCAAACAAAAACATCCTCACGAACAACAGCATCACCACGTACGGAGGCGGGCAGACATACGGGGATGGTCAAAGCGCATTCGGCGCAATAATCAACGCATTATCTGACAGCAACATCCTCGCAGGCAACACCATCACCACGTACGGAACCTACTCCATCGGCGCTTTCATCTACTCAAGCCCTAACAACACCATCGCGAACAACATCATCACCACTTACGGAAACAGCCAAGCCTGGGGCTTACGCATCGAGCATTCATGGTCAAACCACACCACCATCACAGGCAACACCATCTCCACATACGGAAGCCAAGGCACAGCGATGATGAGTCTAACTGAAAGCAACACCATCACAGGCAACACCATCACCACACGCGGAGGCAGCGCCTACGGCATGCAGATATATTCTAGCTCGAGCCACACCATTATCACAGGCAACACCGTCACCACATACGGAGGCACCGCCTTCGGCGTCTACATCTCCACCTCGAACAATACTTTCATGAATAACACCATCACCACGAACGGAAGCGGCTCCTATGGCATCCAACTCCCAGGTTCGAACAACATCCTCTCATCCAACAGGATCACCACGAATGGAAGCACCTCCTACGGCATCTACTTCTCAGTCAGCTTGAACAACACTATCACGAGCAACAACATCTCCACGAGCGGAAGCTCCGCCTACGGCGCATACCTCTACTCCAGCTCGAACAACAGCCTTGTGCGCAACAGCATCAGCACGGCCGCGGGCAGCAGCGACCTGCGGTTCGTGACCGGCTCCCTGAACAATTCGCTGCTCAACAACACTTATAACGCCACCAAGCTCTATCTTGACGGCACGTCGAGCGCGGTCGTCCAGTGGCTCTTCGAGCTGACGGCCATCGACGCGTTCGGCGCCCCGGTCCAGGGGGCGACGGTATTCATGACCGATGTTTTCGGCGGGCAGAAGTCCGCCATCACGGGCGCGGACGGAAAGGCGACGAGGGCGCTGAATGAGAGGGTGATCGGCCTCGGCGCGCTCGGATTCAACCCCTACAATGTCAGCGTGACATCCGCCGGCGGGACAAGCGCATCCGCGGCGTTCAACATCACCGGCGATCTCGCTCTGACGATGATGCTCGACAGCGTCCCGCCTGTCACGACGGCGGCGTACTCGGGCACAGAGGGCCAGAACGGATGGTACACTTCGGATGTCTCCGTGACGCTGTCCGCGACCGATGCGGGCTCCGGAGTGAAGCAGACCTATGTCTGCGTCGACCAGACGAACGACTGCGCTCCAGCCTTGGGCGCGGGCGCATCGATAACATCCGAAGGAGTGCACTACGTGAGATACTATTCCACCGATAACAGAGGGAACGCCGAGGTGCTGCATGTCGACCAAATCAACGTCGACAAGTCGGACCCGTCGTCCTCCCTGCAGCCCCTGCTGCAGTACGACGGCGACGGCCTCATCAGCATCAGCTGGGACTCCTCTGACAATGTCAGCGCGGTCTCGCAGGTGCAGATCCTGAGGGACGGCGCTGTCATATACTCCTCGACCAACACCGCAGGAAGCTACGTGGACGACCTCTCCGCTTCCGCCAACGACGGCCAGGCATTCGGCTATGTGGCGAGGGCGAAGGACTTCGCCGGCAGGACATACGACTCCGCTGCGCAGTCGACCACGATTGACCTGTCGCCTCCGAGCGTCCCGAGCATCGTCCCGCTCCCGGTGTTCACGAACACCCTGTCCGTGCTGCTGCAGTGGTTCAGGGCCGTCGACACCGTCTCCGGAGTCAATCTATACAATATATACAGGAATCTGATCTTCCTCGCCTCCGTGAGCGAGGCCGAGCCGATGGGCACAGACACAGCGCAGCTGCGCAGCTACAACGACACCGCAGTGCTGGACAGCCAGGCGTTCGCATACCAGGTATCCGCTGTCGACAACGCGGTGCCGGCCCACGAGAGCAACTTGTCGGACTCGGCATCAACGACCATCGACATCACCGCACCAGTCACCGCGATCAACTTTGATCCCGACACTCCGAACGGCCTGAACGGCTGGTACGCGACCGCTGTCGGAGTGACAATCAACTGCAGCGACGCTGTATCAGGCTGCGCGCAGACCAACATCAGCGTGGACGGCGCGCCGTATGAAGTATACAGCGGCCCGCTGCTCCTGGCTGACGGAGAGCACAGCATCTCCGCCTACTCCGTCGACAACGCAGGCAACACAGGCGTCACCGTGACAAGAACATTCAAGGTCGACACCATATCACCGGACACATCGATCACAAGCACCCCAGCCGCGATGACGAAGCAGACATCCGCGTCGTTCAGCTTCTCAGCCAACGAGACAGCGGCATTCGAATGCAGCCTCGACGGCTCCGCCTTCTCGGCATGCACATCGCCGAAGGCATACAGCGGCCTGAGCGAGGGCCAGCACATATTCGATGCGAAGGCGACCGATGCGGCAGGCAATGCCGATCCGACGCCAGCAGTATTCAGCTGGACGGTTGACACGACGCCTCCAGTCACTACGGAGGCGGTTGTCGACGCTGACAGCGACAACGCGCTCGAGTCCGCTAGCGTCACGCTCAACGCGACCGACAGCGGAAGCGGCGTCGCATCAATCACATACTCAATAGACAGCGGAACGCCCGTCACTGTTGGCGGGGCCACCGCAACAGCGACATTACCGGTAGGCACCCACTCCCTGGCATTCTTCGCCACGGACAATGTCGGCAATCCAGAGACATCCCAGGCCAAGAGCCATGTCTATCCTGACAACTGCCCGACGATCGCGAACGCCGACCAGTCGGACATCGACTCAGACGGCCTCGGCGATGCCTGCGATCCAGACAAGGACGGCGACGGAATCGCGAACGAGGTCGACCGCGACAAGGCGACCGGCGCAGACATGAGCCTCGTCTATTCAAACGACTTCAAGGACAATGACGGCACTTTCGGAACGATCACCGCCCGCGGCGGATGGAACGTCCAGGTCATCGACGTCCCGCCATTCATGGGCACCCCGTACGGAGTGCGCATCGGCATCAACGGCACCGGCACGACAGCCAGGATCACGAGCTGCAATAACAACGTGGAGACGCAGCTTGACGTATCCGGAGAGACCACCGAGATCACCTGCGGAAGCACCAGCGTGCTCGCGGTGAGGTCCACTCCATCCATCGTCGTCCGCGAGCCGCCGTCAGGATCCGCCGGCAAGGCGACGAAAGCGAACCTGAAGACTGGCCAGTCCGTCAGGATGGGAAGCTACGTGACCGCATCGGCGGAAAACACCGAGCCGTTGCTTGTCCAGGTAGTGGACGAGAACGACTTCCAGCTGCTCTTCACGAGCATCGATCCCGCGGTGACAGTGGAAATCAGCCTGCCTGAGAGCGGAGCGATAGTAATCACCAACCCATCAGAGGCATCAGCTTCGGTGAGCTTCACCCTGTCTGACGGAGTCGAAGTGACGCTGCCACCTGCAGCGGCAATAGGCCTAGGCATCGTCCAGCAGGAGAGCACGGGTGCCATCGCGTCGGTGGTCTACACCAACCCGAGCGAAGTGCCCGTCATTATCACTTCCAATGAGACATCAGCCACGCTCGGCCAGGACGCGAGCGTCAACATGACGATCTCGGACGGCCAGGCGACCATCGTCAATGTCGGCCCCACGCCGATCGAGATCACGACGAACGGGACCAATGTCACGGTCGGCGCTAACCAGACGTTCACCGAGGACTGCAACAGCCCAGGCATCAAGCCGCCTTACTGCGACACGGTGCCGCCCGTCACGACCGCTTCCTATGAGGGGACAGCGGGAACGAACGGATGGTACACATCGGACGTTAGTATCATGCTCCCTGCCGTTGACAACGACGGCGGATCAGGCGTGAACGCGACGTACGTCTGCGTGGACCAGGACAACACCTGCGTCCCGATGGAAGGAGTATCTGCCGAGATTGTCTCGGAAGGCACTCATTACGTCCGCTACTACTCGACAGACAACCTCGGCAACATCGAGGGCATGCATTCGGACATCGTCAGCGTCGATAAGAATGCCCCCGTGGTGGAGATCTCCCCATTGCCGGAGTTCGACAGTGATGGCAACTACATGGTGAGCTGGAACGCGACCGACACAGTCTCCGCGACGTTCACATTCGATGTCTACAGGGACGGCGAGCTCTATCTGAGCACCGCGGACAGCTCGATCGCGGAGACCAATATCTCGGACGGCATCGCCCACTCCTATTACGTGGAGGCTGTCGACTGGGCCGGCCTCGGCTCAATGTCAGGCACGGTGAGCACGAAGGCCGATCTCTCCGCTCCGACCACGCCGATACTGCTGCCATTGCCGGCATTCACTTCAGTCGTTCCAGTCTCGCTAGGCTGGAGCGCCTCGGAGGACCCGTCTTCAGGCACAAGGTACTACACGGTCTACAGGAACGGCGAGTCGCTCGCGATACGGACGTTCTATTACACCACATACGGAGACGCCGCAGTCATCAACGGACAGGCTTACTCCTACGCTGTCTCAGCGACGGACTTCATGGGCCACGAATCCTCCGAGTCAAATGCGGAAAGCACGACAATCGATATTCTGCCGCCTGAGACATCCCACTCTGTCGCGGGCACTCTTGGCGACAACGGCTGGTACAAGCAGACCGCGGTGGGCTTCTCTCTGACGGCAAGCGACGCGACATCAGGCGTCTCCGCCATCGAGTACAGGCTGAACGGCGGCGCATGGACCGCGTACACCGGCGCCCTGTCGCTCAGCGACGGCCAGTGGAATGTGGAGTACTACGCGACCGACGCGGCAGGCAATGCGGAAAGCGTCAAGTCAGTTTCAGTCAAAGTAGACACTCAGTCTCCAGTGACGGTTGATGACGCCCCGAGCGGCTGGTCGACCAGCGACGTCACCGTGCATCTCACCGCATCCGATGAGGGAGCGGGCGTCGCCGCCACTCACTCGTGCGTCGACACCACCAACACCTGCGAGCCGACGACTCAGTCCACGTCAGTGACTCTGTCGGAATCGGTCAGCTACATCCGCTACTACTCGGCGGACAGCGCGGGCAACAATGAGGCCGTAATCTCCCGTATCGTCAAGATCGACAAGACGCCCCCGAGGACGAACGCCACGATAACCGGCACCCTCGAGGCAATCCCATTCGACGACTGGTATCTGGACAGCGCGACCGTCCAGCTGCACGCGAACAACGGCATGTCCCACATCTACGCGACGTACTACTGCATCGACAAGACAGACACCTGCACCCCATCTATAGCGGCATTCCAGTGTTCCGAGAGGAATGAGTCGGTATGCCCGGCCACAGCAATCTCCTCGGTTCAGTTGGCATCCCAGGGGGTGAATTATGTCCGCTTCTATTCGGAGAAGGTCGCGGGCAACGTGGAGAACGTCAGCTCTGTTGAAGTCAGCATAGACAAGGACTCCGACAGCGACGGAGTGTACGACAACCTCGACTCCTGCCCGACGGTGAAGGGCTTACTCGCCTACAGCGGCTGCCCTGTCGGCGAGAACAGCGAGGTCGTGATGTACACCTCCGACCCCCGCAAGACGGGAGCGTGCGGCTGCCGTGAGAGCGCCTACTTCATGACCAAGGACTTCTCATACAAGTCAGGCTGCAGCGTAGACAAGCTCACCAGGTATGCCGGCAAGGACAGCAAGGACTACTTCGAATGCGCGGACCAGGGCGGATTCACTGTCGTGACGGTCCATTCCGCCAAGCTCTCCGGCGCAGGAGAGGTGGCGGTCAACCGCCTGAAGGTGAACGGCAATGACCTGACCAACCTCGCCTACAAGGGCACGGACGCGGCCGGACTCTACATCTGGCAGGCGCAGGTGCCTCAGCTGAAACCGAAGGACAGGCTGCAGCTATCCATGCAGGTGCATAACATGCTCAGCGGCTCCAGATGCAAGGTAGCCACCAACTGCCAGGAGGCTGTGGACGACGCCCAGGTCATGGTGTTCAACATGAGCGACCCGGCATTCGTAGCCGCATGGGGCAAGGCGCCGAAGGACACGAAGTACCCCGACATATTCGAATGGGGCAGGTCCGAATGGGGCAGGTCCCGCAGCGCCGCGAAATATCCGGCCATATTCAACAGCAGCATAGGGTTCGTGGCGTCCTGCACCACGGACGACACAGGCACCTGCATCGCGGGCGAGCCCGGCGTGGGCAACTACCTGGCGATAGCCAAGTTCCAGGACGACGACACCAACAAGACCGCCTACGTCGGCAGGACCAAGGACCCAGGCGACTTCAAGGACACGAACGGAGACAGGAAGCCTGACTTCGCAGCGAAGGACTTCGAAGTGACCAAGGTGATCGCGAAGGACGGGTCGATATCATACAAGCCGTCCAGCAAGCTGCTGATCACCGGATCGCTGCTAGAGGTGATCAAGCCGGACTACGTGCTGTGGGAGAACACGACGGAGACCTATCCGTTCCTCTTCACCTCGGACAGCGACTGGACCGTGGACGTCTGCCTCTATGTGCCGCAGGGATACAAGATCGAATCGATAATGGATACCGAAGGGAACGCCATCCCGACAGCGAACTGCACGCAGACCTTCGTGTCGAACGAGACAAAGACCGCGCTGTTCACGATTGTCGAGACTGGCAGTCCGGAGCCTGACGCGACGTTCGAGCTGGCCGCGATCCACGAGGGAGTGACAAAGACGATCAGCGTGCAGATCCCAGGCCAGAGGATCAACAGGCCGTTCGACTGGATGACGCTGCTGCCGATGGCGCTCTTCGTAGCGGTGACAGCCATTGTGGTCGGATTCCTCGCGACGAGGATGAGGAAGCAGTAAGCCTCAAGGAAACGGGTAAACGAGCATAACAGTGTCCGTTCTCTTTTTTTTGTTTTTCATGGCGCCCTTCAGCGGCAGCGCCCCTATACGATTTCGACGATCAGAATGACTGCGAGCCGACCCGTCAGATACTATCTGACTGAATTGTGGAAGAGGTCAACATAACAAAATAACATAGTGCGCAGGAGCCGTACAAGTATTCTCTGAGCGCGGAGTGGAGACGGAGGCCGGTGAAGGAATAAACCACTGCGCCATCAACATTCGGCGTTTACTAACAGTCGGTAAATACCGATAGTCGGTGATTACCGGAAGTTATTAAAACAGTACAGTCGTACACTTATCATGTTCTCTGATGACAAGTCAATAAGGGTTATGAAGTACCTGTTGAAAAAAAGAAGCGTCACGCAAGTCGAGATAGAGACGGAAACACGTGTTTCCCACAGTTATGTCAATGAGATTATCCAAAATTTACATGATACGAATATAACTTCAAGGCCGCGCTACAGAGGCCTCGTCTTATCCGATCCATATAAATTGATTATTGGTGTCGGATTGGAAAATCCGATGGTCTATGTGAGACGATACAGGATGAAAGGCGACAAGCAATTCGTCGAGCAGAAGATTGCCAAGGCATTTCATAACAAAGTGAAATATGCATTCACTCTCTTATCTGCAACTCCTTATTACAATCTTGGAGCAGAGGGCAGCAGGATATCTTTCTATGTTTTGGACGAATCGGAGGAATTGAAAACGGCATATGATTTATTGGAAGAAATCGGCGCGCATCAGGACGACGAATACGGGACGATAGAGATATACAAAGCAAATAAGGGGGTATTATACGACAGAAAAGAGATCGTAAGCAGGCATGCATTTGTCGTTTCTGAAGAGCAGCTCATTCTGGATCTATTCAATGATTCGAGCCTTTCATACATCGGCTCAGAGCTGCTAAAGAGAAGCCAAAGCAGAATTCAATCAGAGGCCAAAAAATGAAAATACTTGATCTTTCAAGAGAGGAGCTCGCCAGCTTCGTTACGTGGTTCAATAAATTCTATGGCCATTATCCAGTTATCATTGGGGGCTGGGCAGTGTATTATTACAACAACTATCTGATGTCGAAGGACATTGATGTGGTGTTTGAGGCTAGACTCAAGACGTACGACACCGCTCTTTTGCAGTATCTGGTCAGCAACGGATATTCATTGTATAACAAGGAGAAGTGGGGAATGACAAAGACGTTCAGGAAAGCAGCCAGAACAAACGGCGATGAGTATTTTATAGACATTGACGCGTGCAGCATTTATGACAGTAATATTTATCACAGAAACAACAAGCTTCATCTTCCTTACTCTCTTACTTCGAAAAATTCCATCCTGATGAAGGACAGCCACGGCGGAAAAGAGATTGATTACCGAATCCCTACTATAGAACTGCTATTTCTCTTCAAGCTGAAAGCCTATTCGGATCGCGATTTTGATCTTCAATCATCCACATCGAGCGAGGACATACTATACTTGACCTCGAAGAGAAACAAGGACGGATCCGACATCATCGCCCTAATAGATCCTAAGCATTGCAAGGAGAAGATCGATTACACCACGCTCGCAAAATTGGCGAAGAGCCTCAATCTACTTGAAGAGACAGTATCAACGTTGCGGCAGATAATAGACAACGACGCCCCTAAGAACTCGTACCGAAGGCTTCCCCCTCACGAATCCACAAAACTGCTGGAAACAGCGGTAAAGAACATATCCAATGAAGCGCATTTAGATATTTCGACGTATCTGGAAGTGAAATGAAAGGGTTTAAGCGGGTTCTGATGGAAGTAGAAGTAAGGAATCACAAAGCCGGTGATACTGAAGAGTTCCGAAAGACCTGCAAAGTATTCTCTGAGCGCGGAGTGGAGAATTTGGACTAGTAAAAGAATAGCTTTTTAATTATATTATCCTATGATAGGATAATCCTACAATTGGATAAAGTTGAGCATATGAGATTCTACAACAGAGAAAAAGAATTGGAAGCGTTGCGAGTCGCAATAGCCTATCAAGGCTCTGAAATGATAGTCATAAGCGGAAGAAGGAGAGTTGGAAAGAGCAGATTGGTTGATGAATTTCTGAAGAAACATAAAGGTTTGAAGGCCATAATCGTACCGAAAGAAGAGAGGCAGGCGGCTTCTGATTTTGCAGAAGTTTTTGCCGATGGCTATAAGCCGACGTTTAATACCATAAAGGAAGCGTTAGAGTATTTTTTTGTTAATTCAAAGGAACGAATACTGTACATCGACGAGTTTCCCAATTTTCTTGAGATTAATAAGTCCATTCCGTATGAATTACAGCGGCTTTGGGAAATCTACAAGGAAAAGACAGACAAAATACTAATCCTGTCCGGTTCGTATGTGAGCATGATGGACAAGATTTTCACAAGGCAAAAAGCCCCACTTTTCAATAGAGCAAAATTGAAGATATTGCTACAGCCTTTAGATCCGAACGTAATTTGGAAGATGCAAGATGAAGTTGGCATAAAAGATCCGATAGCAAAAATAGAGAATTATTGCGTTTTCGGCGGTGTCCCTTATTATTACGAAGTTTTAGGCAAATATGCTCCAACCGCTGACGCAACAAGAGCGTTGTTTTTTGGGGTGGGCGAATTAAAGGAAGAGGGCCAGGACATTCTGCGACAGGAATTCGGCTCGGCTTACAAGAAGTATTTCTCGATCCTTGAAGCGATAGGTTGCGGTCTGGTGTCGGCCGGAGAGATAACAAACAAGATGGGAATACGCCAGACAACCTTATCAAAATATATGGGATCCCTTCAGAACGACTTCAAGCTCATAGAGAGACAAGTGCCGTTCGGTCAGAACCTCTATAGGAGCAAGAAAGGAATGTACATAATAAAAGACAATTTGCTTGCGTTTTGGTTCAGTTATGTTTATGGAAAAGACCAGCCGCCAAGCCAAGAACAGTTGAATATGTTTGTAAGCAAACGATTCGAGCTGCTTTGCATGGACTTCATGTCAAAATTACTTCAACAGAAAGGGGAAAGCATTGTTAAGAGAGGCAAGTGGTGGGGCCACGTAGAGGTGGAGAAAGGCAAGTTCGAACAACGCGAAATTGATCTGATTATTGAAACCGACAAGATGCTCTACATCGGTGAGTGCAAATGGACGGACAGAACGATCGGGGAAAAGGAACTGCAGCACCTAAAGGAATCTTCAAAAGGGATGCTGAAGACAAAGAAGCCGATCAAGTGGGTTCTATTTTCTAAGAAAGGTTCCAGCATCAAGGAAAGCCAGGACATTCTTCTCTTTGATTCTAAGGATCTTATTAAAGAAAGCACCAAATAGGAA
>Ga0315282_10010739_pt1 | contig 14300 bp, 14 predicted proteins | sample YL17G07_20_MG_FD_203693 | JGI IMG/M metagenome (GOLD analysis project Ga0315282, IMG submission 203693) | Sediment microbial communities from Yellowstone Lake, YNP, Wyoming, USA - YL17G07_20 | ecosystem: Environmental > Aquatic > Freshwater > Lake > Sediment | place: USA: Wyoming | collected...
CATTGACGGCCCGGACCCCATCGTATGGGTATACATCGACAACGCCACAAACCAGATGACCAAGGGCGGCAAGACGACCATGACCATCGGCGGCAAGACCGTCACGGCCTACTACTACACGCTGGAGGTCCAGAACACCGCGATGACCAAGGGTATCCACGACTACAGGTTCAAGGTCGACGACAGATCGGCGACCCAGAACGCGGTCGCCGAGACCACGACCACGAACTTCGAGGTCACCAAGGTGAAGAAGACCCAGCTGAACCCCATGGCCTCGATCCTGCCGTACCTGTTGATCGTGGTCATCATCGTCGTGGTGCTAGTTGTCGTTGCGGTCGTGCTCATGAGACGGAAGAAGACGCCGCAGGCAATGCCACCGCCGGGCCAGCCCCAGCAAGCTGACCTGGTCACCGGAGGCGTGGCACAGGCACCGTTCCCGGAGAGCCCGGCCACGACGGTCGCGGAACAGCCGCCACCGGCACAGCCGGTCGTTCCCGAGCAGCCGGTCCCACCGGTGCAGCAGCCGGTCCAGCCGCCGCCGCAGCCGCCCACGGGCTGAGGCGACGGGGCCGTTCTTCTTTTTCATTTTTCATTTTTATTCTAGTAACATTAATATCTAGGCGATTCGATGTCTAACAGGTAGACCGGAATCTGAGAGAGGTCGGAAGGGCATGAGAAGGGCAACCGTCGCGGTGCTGCTCGTTCTTCTACTCAATGCCCTCGTCGTAACGCCATTTCTTGTCCCGGACGCTGGGGCCCAGGGCCGGACATTCAGGGGGCCCATGGACCATACGGCCAGCTTTGACCTGACGGTGCCGAAGGGGAACACGCTCCTTTGGAGCTTCCAGACCGGGGACCAGATAGAATCCTCGCCCGTCCCCTACGGCGGGAAAGTCTTCTTCGGCGCCAACAACGGCCGTCTCTATGCCATCGATATACTTCGGGGCACCGAGGCGTGGTCCCTGGAGCTCGGGGGCCAGGTGATGGCGTCTCCCACCATCGGCGACGACGGCATCATCTACATAGGCTGCACGAACCACACCTTCTTCGCCATAGATTCGTCCAACGGGGAGGAGAAGTGGCACTGGACCGACCCTGACCCGTACTCGCAGATCGTCTCCTCGGCCGCCCTCGACGACGCGCGCGTCTACTTCGGGGCCTCGGACAGGCACCTTCACGCCCTCAACCTCACAACGCACAAGGAGGAATGGAACTTCACGGTCAAGGGCGATGTCTGGGGCAGCCCGGCCATTTATGGCGCGAGGGTTTACATCGGCTCCCTTGACGGTGAGATGTACTCGGTGTGGAAAGGCAACGGGACGCTCGCATGGAACTTCTCAACTAAAAGCTACGAAGGGATCTACTCCTCGCCGTCGATCTCCGACGGCAAGGTCGTCTTCGTCTCGGGCCGGGGCGACGAGTGCGTCTGGGCGCTCGACGCCATCACCGGCAAGGTCGTCTGGTGCTTCAGGGCCACGGGCCCTGGATACGGGTCCCCTGCCATCGACAACGGGACGGTCTATGTCCCGACCTGGAACCCCGCCGTGCCCGGAGGCAGGCTCTGGGCCCTGCCGTTGAACGACCCGACGCCCGGGGACGGCATCCTCGAGAACGCTTCTGTCAAATGGTCTGCCTACACGGGCGATGTCCAGGGCGGCTCCTCGCCGGTCTATTCGAAGGGCAAGATCCTCATCGGGTCCGACGAGGGCATGGGCGGCGAGGGAAAGCTCCTGTGCATCAATGCCACTAACGGCAAGCAGTTGTGGAACCTCACGACCGGCGGGGACGTTTACTCCACGCCCGGGCTCCAGGATGGCGTTGCCTTCGTTGGCTCCCTCGACGGCAGGCTCTATGCCGTAGGTGGCGACCCGAACGCCACCATGGTCGTCAAGATCATCCCCGAGGCCACATCCCTGCTGGGAGGTCATGTCTTGGGCATCTCCTTCCTCGTGACCTACCGGGGCCTCCCGCTTGAGGGCGCGTTCATCAAGGTCAACGTCACCGCCGGGGAGCTGTCGCAGAACGGGGCGAGCACATTCCCCGACGGGAGCCAGAGGATCAAGTACCAGGCCCCCAAGGTGGCCTTCGACAGCCAGGTCACATTCACGGCGGAGGCGACCTTCTTCGGGATCGAGACGGCCCACGGGTCCGCGACGCTCAACATCACGAAGGCCTCGGTCTACACCGTCAAGTCGTCCAGCGCGTTCTCGATTTCCAAGTATCTGGTCTACTTCGTCCTGATAGGCCTCTTCATAGCCGTGGATATCGCGCTCTTGGTCATGGGAAGGAAGGTCGGCGCCGCGGCAAGGCTGGCCCCGAAGGAGGTGGCCAAGGATGGCAAGTGACCGGCTCTTCTCCTCTGCGGCCCTGGCCCTGCTCGCACTTGCGGCCGTCATCATGTTGCTCACGGCCCAGGTCCCCACGCCGACGGTAGAGGGCCAGGCCGGTGAGGTCGATGTCAACACCCTCGGGCTCCTCTGGGAGAACAAGGACGGCCACAACGCGACCCTCTGGTCGGTCCGTTGGTCCCCGGACGGCACCATGATAGCCGCGACATTCTTCGATGACACGGTCACCGTCTTCAGCGCGACCGACGGCAAGGTCATAGTCAAGCGCGGCGCCCATCCGCTGGGCCCCGCGAGCCGCTGTTGGGGAAGCAAGGACTGCCCCGTGGCCGACCACAAGCCGTTGCGGACGAGCTCCTGGTCCCCCGACGGGAAGTACCTGGCCGTGGGCGGCGATTCCACGGACATAGTCATCTATTACACATCCAATTGGACGGAGTACAGGACCCTCGAGGGCCACCGCGGGAGCGTCCTCTCATTGGCCTGGTCGCAGGACGGGAAGCTCCTGGCATCGGGCTCCGGCACGGACAAGGTCGATCCTCACAACATGCCAGAGAACGAGATACGCATCTGGAACACGACCAGCTGGACCACCGATACCACACTGAAGGGCCACAGCGACGGGGTCATGAACCTCCGATGGTCCCCCAACGGAACGAGGCTGGCGTCGGCTTCCGACGACAAGACCATCAGGATCTGGAACCGGGACACCTGGAAGGTCGAGAAGGTGCTGGCCGGCCACACCCTCGGGGCGCTGGACGTGGCCTGGTCCCCCGACGGGAAGACCTTGGCCTCGGGAAGCCGGGACTACAAGGTCATGACCTGGGACTACGACACAGGCAAGCCCCTGGCAAGGCTCACCGAGGCCAACTGCGTCAGGTCCGTGGACTTCCACCCGACAGGCAGCTTCTACGCGAACTCCGGTGTCGACGAGGTTCAGCTGAAGGTCAGGGACACCAAGACCGGTTCCGTCCTGAAGACATTCACAGAGGGCATCACCACAAAGAGCGATATAATGTCGTCGCGCTGGTCCCCCGACGGGAAGTTCCTGGCCGCCGGTGCCGGCAAGGAGCACGCGTTGCGTGTCTACTCGTTCGGGCATTCGGGCGGAGTGGATAGCGGGAAGCAGATCAAGAAGGACCTGCCCGGGCTCATGGCATTCTCGGTCGTCGTGGCCGTCGCCATCATGCTGCTCTACTATCCGATCGCCAGGAGGCTCAAGGAGGGGGGCCGATGAGCGGACGATGCATCATCGTTTCCATCCTGCTCGTGCTGGCCCTGACCAGCACGCCCTATCTCGGCCTCGGGGCCCGGGCAACCGGGACGAACATCGATTCCAATTACATAGGTACGGCACCGGGCAGGTTCAACAGCATCAAGTGCGGGGACATCGACGGGGACGGCAAGATGGAGATCGTCTTCGGTGATACCGAGGGGTATCTGAGCATCCTCGAGTACACCGACGGGGCATATGTCAGCGAATACCACAAGGACATGAGCGCCGACAGGCTGTGGGGCGTGACGCTCGGCGACGTCGACCAGGACGGTCAAACGGAGATCATCATCGGCGGCCAGGCGGGCAAGGGCGGCGAGGGGTTCCTCGTGGTCCTCGACGGGAAGACCCGCGAGGTCAAGTGGAAGGCCGTGGCCGAGGTCCAGGGAATAGAGAACGGGACGAAGGTCAACTTCATGAGGGACCTGCACGCCCTGGTCATCGCTGACCCCGACTCGGACGGCGACACGGAACTTGTTGTGAGCGGTGGCTTCAAGACCGACACGCCCTGGGGCTATGTCTACATCTTCAACGGGAGGACCCATAAGCTCGAGTCCATGATCGGCCCGCAGGATTCGAGGATGCGCGGCCTTGCCGTAGCGGACATCGACGAGGACGGGAGGCCGGAGATCATCTTCGGCTCCGGAGTGGCCCTGGGCGAGAGGCCGGGCGAGGGCTATATCAGGATCTACGGTTACGACAACGGCACCGGGACGTACAAGGAAGAATGGCAGAGCCCGGACATGAACGGCGATGTCGAGGGCCTGGCCGCCGTCGATGTTGACGGCGACGGACATCTGGAGATCGTGGCCAGCGCGGGCTACAGGTACAGGGAAGGGTACGTCTACATCCTGAGGCACATCGCCGATGGGACCGGCGGCGTCGGCAAGCCTGCCGCCTACAAGCTTGTCTGGCAGAGCGACGACATCGGGCCGAAGCCCTACGGCTTCGACGTGGGTGACGTGGACGGCGACGGCACCCCAGAGATAATCTCCGGGAACCAGCCGGGGTACATCTGGATGTTCGACGGGGCCACACACCAGGTCGAATGGAAGTCCCAGCTCCTCGGGACCGATGTCTTCGGCATCACTCACGCCGACGTGAACAAGGACGGCCAGATGGAGATCATAGCGGCCCAGGGCGGCTACATAGGCAAGGCCGACTGGACCAGCGGCTACTCGACCCCTCACATCTACGTTTTCGACGGGAAGACGCACACGGAGCAGGCGATCATCGGCGAACCGGACTATCTCGAGACCGTGCTGCAGGTGACAGTCATCGTACTGATACTGGTGACCCTCGTGGCCCTGAACTGGTACCTGAAGAAGCGCAGGGCGGCGAAGGCCAAGGATAAGGGCGAGCCCGAGGACTATGTGGAGAAGGTCTCGCGCAGGAGGGGCGTGCGATGATACTCGAGCTCATAGTCGCCGCCACCGTCGGCCTGAGCTTCGCCAACACCTGGATGTGCGTGCTGCTCAGCTTCGGGGCCGCCAGCGAGGGCATCGAGGCCTCGAAGTATTTCATCGCTGGTCGGTTCCTCGGTGTCCTGGCCCTGGGCCTGGTAATCGCGTCGCTGAGGCTGGCGATGCAGGATTACATGCAATATGTCTTCCTGGCCTTCGGATTGCTAAGCATCCTGTTCGGTGTCCTCGTCATCGGGAGGCAGTACCTGGAACGCAAGGCCAGGATGGTCAAGCGGCCCGACCCGAAGACCTGCAAGGAATGCGGCAAGTGTGCAGCCAAGGATAGCAAGGAGCAGGAGGACCTGTTCAAGTCCAAGTGCAACTGCGACGTCTTCGGGCCCGTCGGTGCGAGCTGCGACCATGATGCCCATGAGCTCGAGGCCAGGGACAAACATCAGACTAGGTTCGGGGCCAAGTACGGCCTCGCGCTGGGGCTCTTCCGGGGCGCGACCCCGTGCGCCAAGATGATGCTCCTGGCTCCGCTGCTGATAGTGTCGGACCTCCCTCTGACCGTCGGAATACTGCTTGTCTACGCGGCGGCATCTACAATCTATCCGGTTATCGGCCTGATGTCGGCAAAGATAATCTCCAATGTCAAGGTGGGCAGCATCTGGATCAGGGCGGTGGGTGGCGTCATAGTGCTCATCGTGGGCGTCTACTCGATCTTCAAGTTCATCACATGGGACCCGAACGGGTCATGCTTCCAGTGAGGGAATGAGGGATGGCGGACAAGGACGCTAAAACGGCCAAGGCGGCCAACGAAAAGAAGGCCGGCGAGGGCCTCGCAGGGCCAGGTGGCCCGACGGCAAAGGGCTGGGCCGTCCTAATGGCCCTGTTCGCCATCATCGGCATGTTCGGCCTCGGGCTCTTGTCCTCTGGGATGAGAGGCGTTCGTCTTTCCAACTTCGACACCTTGGTCGAATCTGGCCTGGGGACCTTCATGCTCGTCGTGGCCATCATTGGCGTGGCCCTTTATTGGAAGAGATCGCATGAGGACCCTTCGAGGAAGATCGCGACCTCCAACTGGCGCATCGTAAGCATGCTCCTTTGGCTCGGCGTCGTGAACATGATGGCCTTCGGGGTCCCGCACTTCTCGACGACCGCCATCGGGAGGTACTGGTTCTGGCCCAACCTATCGTCCAGGTTCCTGATCTACGACCCGACGACATGCATACAGTACGAGATGAACCTCGAGATACTCAACGGGGCCCAGAGCTACTATGTCAACATCTGGGTCCCGCTGCTCATATTCTACGTGCTAATATTCATCCTCGGCAGGTTCTGGTGCGGCTGGCTGTGCCCTATCTACCTCCTCCAGGACGGCCTCAGCAGGATAAGGAGCGCGCTGAAGGTCGCGTATCTCGACCTTCCACCCAAGGCGGTCATGGCCCTTGACCGGTTCAAGTACGTCCTGCTGTTCCTGATAACATTCGGCGGGGTTGCCTCGGTCACGAACCTGCTGCCCAAGTTCTTCAGGGCCCAGACCCCGCTGTCGTGCGAGATCTGCCCGGCGAGGCCCATTTGCATAACGACGCAGCAGATCGCCGGCGTCGAGAGCTGGAACACGAAGTTCCCGTGGTGGTCGGCCTCCATGGGCATCTGCGTCATACTGGTATCGTTTAAGATACGTAACTTCTGGTGCAGGGTATGCCCCCTCGGGGCCATGATGGCCATAGCAAGCCCGAAGGCCCTGCTGAGGCTCGAGAAGGACGGCACCAAGTGCACCCGGTGCAGAATATGCGCGAGGGTGTGCCCCATGGACATCGAGGAGATCTACGAGGCCAAGGGGACCCAGAACGTGACATACCCGACCTGTGTCCACTGCTACAAGTGCGTCGAGAAATGCCCCGAGGAGGGCTGCCTGTCGGTCAGGTTCCTCGGGAAGACCCTGATGACCTCTAAGGCGACCTCCGTGGGCCCGTGCATGGTGAGGCACAAGGGCAAGGCGGCGCCGCCCGAGGCACGCCCGGTAGAGTGATGGAAAGTGACAATAACCTAGAGTATCATAGATATAGGACGGTGCAAGGATGCCTTTCGGCAAGAAGGAGGACCCGGCCAAGGACAAGGTCCAGGGGGCGCTACGCCATGCGGGGATAGCGGACCTGAAGTCCAAGGTGCCGAGGTACATCACGCCCGGCATCAGCGACAACGTCGAGTTCCAGAAGGAGAGGACCATCGAGGCCTCGAAGAAGCAGATCCACCAGGAGCTCGAGCGGATGCGCAAGATGCCCGGCAGGCCCAAGGCCATGGAGTACTTCGAGAAGGTGGCTGAGTTCTACACGGCCAGGGCCGAGGAGGTCAAGCTCTGGAAGCAGCAGGGCGGAAAGGTCGTCGGCACGCTGTGCGTCTTCATACCGCACGAGATCATCGACGCGGCCGGCGCCCTGCCGCTCCGAGTTGGCTCGGGCTTCCACGAAGCCGTCCACCCTGCCAACGAGCTTCTTGCCGATGCCGGCCTGTGCCCGATGGTCAAGGCCACCCTGGGTTGCAAGATGGTCGACGCGTCCCCGTTCTTCTCCATGAGCGACATGGTCGTGAGCCCAACGCCCTGCGACGCGAAGATGAAGCTCGCCGAGATCCTGCAGGATTACATGCCGGTGCTCATCATCAACATGCCGAGGGTGAAGTCCGGCAGCGCGGTCCGGAGGCTCTGGACCGACGAGATACACATACTTATGGACAGGCTGGAGGAGCTCACTGGAAAAAAGATCACGGCCCAGGGCCTGAGGAAATCCATCGACAAGTATCACAACGCCCACCTCGCCTGGAGGCGGTTCATGGAGCTGCGCAAGCGCGGCAACATCATCTGGGGCCGCGACGCGCTGCTCGTGGGGCAGATGTCCGACATAGACAACATCGAGCGCTGGACCCAGAACGTCGAGAAGCTCTGTGACGAGCTCGAGGCGCGCGCGGGCAAGCCGGAGGAATTCGTAGACAAGGACCGGCCGCGCATACTGCTCGGCGGCAGCCCGATAGTCTGGCCCAACTGGAAGATACCGATGCTCATCGAGGAGACGGGCGGCATCATAGCCGCGGACGAGCTGTGCTCGGGCATGAGGATATTCAGGGACCCGGTGATATCCGACGAGAGCTCGCTCGACAGCCTCGTGGAGGCCGTGGCGGACAAGTACTTCTACCCGTGCACCTGCCCGTCGTTCAGCCCGAACCTCGAGCGCGAGGACAACATACTCAACATGATCAAGGATTACAATATCGAGGGCGTCATCTACCATGTCCTGCGGGGCTGCCACCTGAACGCACTGGACAGCACAAAGATCGATGTGCTGCTCAAGGCCAGGAAGATGGCCGTGCTGAAGATAGAGACCGAGTACGACGAGGGCGATGTCGAGCAGATTAGGACGAGGATCGAGGCATTCTTCGAGATGATATTCGTCAAGCGGGAGTTCGAGGGCAAGGAGGGCAAGGCCGCCGAGGCCCCGGGCGACAAGGTCTGGGGCACGGCGACGCCGGTGGAGGCCAAGGCTTCCTTGGAGGACCAGAGCTACAAGGCCGAGGACCGCGTCGAGGTCGGCAGCACTGGCCCTGGAGAGGCAAAGAAGGAGGGATAGTCGCTGCTGGCGGCCGGTATCGATGTCGGGACGCTATACACGAAGGTCGTCCTCATGCGGGACGACATCGTGGTGGCCATGCTCATGGAGAGGACCACCATGCGGTCCGCCGAGCAGACCGAGCAGATGCTGGACGTGGCCCTGGAGAACGCCGACGAAGAGCCCGGGACGCCGGTGGAGGTCTTCTCGACGGGAGCGGGCAGGAAGAACGTGCCCTTCGCCGCGGAGCAGAAGACCGATTACATCACCATGTGCACAGGGGCCAGGTTCCTGTTCCCAACGGCACGGATGGTCATTGACATCGGCGGCCAGGGAATTCGTATTGTCGAACTTGACGATATGGGCGTAATGCAGAACTTCAGGACCAACGACAAGTGCTCGACGGGAACGGGCTGCTTCCTGGAGACAATGTCCCTGGCCTTGAACGTGGAGTACGAGGTCATGGGCGAGCTCGGCCTCGCGGCGAAGAACCCGTGCAGGATACAGTCCGTGTGCACGGTCTTCGGGGAGTCCGAGGTCGTGTCGCTCGTTGCCAAGGGAAGGCCCAAGGAGGAGATCCTTGCCGGCCTCTACGGCATGGTATCCATGAAGGTCTCCTCCATGATACGCTCGATGGGCCTCAAGCGGGATGTCGTGGCCGTCGGTGGGGTCGCCAGAAGCAAGGGCATCATCAAGAGCCTGGAGGACGCCATCAAATGCCCGGTCCTTGTGCCCAAATACCCGCACATGGTCTGCGCGCTCGGGGCAGCTCTAGGTGCTGCAAGCAGGGCCAGAAGGAAGGCACCGACGGAACCGGCCAAGGCCGAGGTAACTAGCACGGGAGGCGCCTGAGATGGTCGTCACGGCGGGCATCGACCTGGGCTCCACCTATGCGAAGGTCGTCATCCTCAGGGACGGCGTGAACCTGGGCTTCGCTGTCCTCCCGACGGGGCATGACCACGACGAGACATCGAAGAAGGGCCTCGACCTGGCCCTGAAGGCCGCCAAGCTCGAACGCAAGGACATAAATTACATTGTCTCCACGGGCTACGGAAGGAACATCACGACCCTGGCCAACGAGAGCATAAGCGAGATCAGCGCTAACGCATGGGGCACGCGGCACATCGCGCTCAAGTACGGTATCAGGACCATAGTGGACATCGGGGGCCAGGACACCAAGGTCATCGCACTCGACGATAATCTGAACGTCGCTGACTTCCGCATGAACGATAAGTGCGCCGCGGGAACGGGCCGGTTCCTGGAGGTCCTGGCCAAGACCATGGGCGTCCCGCTGCAGGAGATGGGGGCGCTCTCCCTCAGGTCCACGAAGAAGGTCGACATCACGGTCACCTGCCTTGTCTTCGCCAAGGCCGAGGTCAGCAACCTCATGACCCAGGGCTACGCCAAGGAGGACATAATCGCTGGCATCCACAGGGCCATTGCCAAGAGGCTGGCCACCATGGCCCGCAAGGTCGGTGTCCGCAGGGAGGTATTTTTCGACGGCGGGCCCGCGAGGAACATCGGCATGAGGAAGGCCCTGGAGGACGAGCTCGGGACCCCGCTCATCATCGCCGAGATGCCGCAGATCGTGACGGCGACCGGGGCTGCTTATATCGCAGAGAGCAAATTGAAGAAGGGCGCTGCTGATACCAAGTGAAAATGAGAATAGAAAAGAAATAAAAAAATTCTAGACCGGCAGGACCTTCTTGACTTCCTTGATGTGCTCCTTCAGGGTCCTCTCGACTCCCTGCTGGAGGGTCATCTGGGCCATGGGGCATCCGCCGCAGGCCCCGGTGAGCCTGACCTTGACGGTGCCGGTCTTCGGCTCCCAGCCCACGACCTCGACATCCCCGCCGTCCATCTGCAGGCCCGGCCTGACATGCTCGTCAAGAACCTTCTCAATGTCCTTCTTCGTGACAGCCATTTGAACACCGAGGGGAAAATCCGCTGCCCCGAATATAAACCTATCTCTTCTTGGCCTTCTTGCCGAGTTTCTCCGAGTAGCGCCAGGCCATGTCGAATATCTTCCTCTGGCACTTCACACAGCTCCCGTAGTTCATGGCCGTGATCTCGAGGACCTTGTCCTTGTCCCAGATGATGCTGAACTGGACGTCCGGCAGCACGATGTTCCCCGCCATGGCCTCGACGCCCTTGTAGACGACGAATATCCTCGACTTGGTCCTGGCAACCTCGCACAGGTCCGTCAGCTCCGGCCACGGCTCGGCCCCCTCGGGCAGTATGACCGCCAGGTCCTTGTCCGCCAGCAGCGGCATGATCTCCTTCAGCAGCGGTACCGGGATGCATGATACCCTGACCTTCCTTGTCCTCTTGAGCTTGTCCCGGACCTCATCCATCGCCTCGTCCACGTCCTTGTAATAGGTCATTATCTGCGCTTCGTACTTACCATCGACGATCGGCATTTCCTTCCCTCCTCACCTCTTCTTCGACCTCGCCTTCTTCGCGCTGCATCCCCAGACGCCTTCGACCTGGACACCGTTCGCCGATTCCCAGCCGAGCCTCCAGAAGTCCCTGAAGCAGGCCACGCAGTCCTCGTAGACCATCTCGTCGACCTCCCACTTCTTGCTGTAGGGGTTCCTCAGGACGTTGAAGGACCGCTCCTCGTCCACGAGGACGTTGGTCGCCGCGACCTCGACGTCGTCGTACATGTGCACGATCGGCATGGAGGCCATCTTCGCCTCGACATTATCCATCTTGGGCACCGATTCGCCCGGGGCCACGACCACGAGGACCTTCGCGTCCTTGCGGAAGGCCGGGGCAAGCTCTTCGAACAAAGCCCTGGTCACGTTGGACATGAAGAGCGTCTTGGCCTTCTTGACGATGCCCTTCAGGTTGTCCAGTCCCAGGTTCCTCCGAGTTATCACGAACTTCTCTGGCATGCTCTTCCTCTCCTCCTCTAGTTTCTTCTCCATGTGCCCCAGGAAGGACTCGTACTCACGCCGCTTGCCGGCTATGACCCTCGTCGGGTCCACCGGTCTGAACAGCAGGGGCCACCCGGACAGTATCCTGACCCAGCCCTTGTTGGACAGGCCCTCCAGGACCGCGTAGATCTTGGTCCTTGGAATTCCAGAGTCCCTTGAGAGCTGCTTGGCCGTGTCTATGTTCCTCGATATGAGCGCCAGGTAGGCCTGGGCCTCGTACCTTGTAAGGCCCAGCCTCTGGAGCTCATCGAGCAGGGCGTCCCTGTCGGCGCCATCGTCCATGGCCGCACCAACCGTTTCGACATTGAAATATCTTTTCACGGGGCGGCCGTTGTCGGTTGACGGGTCCGTTCCTTCGGGCATCGGGAAGAAGATAGGGCTCAGGTGAGGTTCAATGTGGTGTAACCGGTGCCGGTTAATGACCGTGGTGCTTCATCTTTGAATAATCGTCGTGCAGGGCCAGGACATAGATGTATCTCGCCTTGGCCTTGGACCTGTTGATGACATTGTGCTTGGTCATTAGAGGTATGAACGCCGCTCGGCCCACGCTCAGCGGATGCTCGCCATCGGGACCGATGAGGACAATCGATCCCTCGAGGACCATGAGCAATTCCTCACGGTCCTCGGTCGTGTGCTCGCCGACCTCCTCGCCCGGGCCCAGTACGACCACGCGCGAGCGCATGCGCTTCGCTTCGTCGGGTGTCACGAGGCAGGGCTTATCGATGTCCGCGACATGGATGACCTTTCCCTTGCTGGCGTTGGCCATTGGGACTGGATTGGCCGACAAGCATAAAAGGTTTGTATCTGACAATTCGGAAACGATCGAAGGGTCATTTCAAGCGTCCGAAAGCATTATATAATATTTGATACATGTGTCTAAATTATGATACAACTGTATCATAAAATGAACAATCTCAAGGTCCTCGAGGTGTTCCTGACCAATCCCTACGAGGGCTACTATGTAAGAGAGCTCTCCCGGCTATCGGGTTGCAGCCCCATGACCGCCCTCAGGGCTTGCCGGCTCCTGATGGAGGACGGGCTCATAGTCGAGCAGAAGATGAAGGGCAGGAACCTATTCCGGGGCAATCTGGACGCGACCAGCTTCCGATTCACGAAGATCGCCTACAACCTCGAGAGGATCGAGAGATCTGGCCTTGTAGCATTCTTGGATGCCGAATTTGAGGACATTCATTCATTGGTCCTTTACGGGAGCTTTGCGAAGGGCCGGGACGGTCCTAGGAGCGATATCGACCTCGCCGCCATCGTGCCTCGGGACCGCGCCGTGGAACTGAAAAGGTTCGAGAAGGCGCTTGGCCATCCGGTTTCCCTCGAGGTATTCACGACGAAGAAATGGGCGGACCAGGCCAAGAGCAACCGCGCGTTCTACATGGACATCATCACCGAGGGCATCGTCCTCCTGGGCCGCAGGCCGGTGATCGATTGAAGCTGCAGGACTGCTACGCCGACAACCTCCTCAGGATGGAGGTCCCATCGCCGGAGAAGGCCAGGAAGGCCATGGAGACGGCGAAGGAGCGGGCCGAAAGGGGCAAGGCCCTGTTCGATGAAGAGTTCTACGAGGAGGCCCTCGTGGCCGCTTACACGGCCATGTTCCATGCGGCAAGGGCCATCCTTTTCAAGGACGGTATCATCGAGAAGAGCCATGTCTGCGTGATAGCGTATCTCGAGGAGGTCGTCGTCAAACGCGGGGACCTGGAGCTGAAATATATAACATGGTTGGACACATACCGGAAGGAACGGCACAGGGAACTCTACGGGTTCGAGCCCCTGGGGACGACCGCGGACGAGGCGAAGCTTGCGCTGGAACGCACGGCCGAGATGATAAAGGCCGTAAAGAAGGTCGTCAACGGAAAGAGATGAGGCGGTGGTCGGGAATGCCTGAGCACGAAAAGGACCAGATGCCCAGGAAGGGCGACATCCCCAGGCTGCTCGCCCTCCTCGAAACGACCCCGCAGGGTGAACGCTGGGCCGTCCAGCTCCAGCTCATCCACGCCTACTACGATGCCGACGATTATCCCAAGGCCCTCGAGATGTTCAAGGCCTGCAAGGACAGCGTGCCGCCGGAGCAAAGAATCGACCTGGAACTCGTGACCGCCAACGTCATGGAACAGTACGGCGAGACCGATGATGCCGTGGCCTTGGTGAACGCCAGGGCTGCGGACCTCGAGAAGCAAGGCAAGAAAGTGTCCCGGGACATGGGCCGCCTCCAGCTGAAGCTGGCCCAGCTCCTGTGGCGCCAGGGCAGGCTCGAGGAGGCCATGGAGCACGACCAGCTGGCCCTGGCAATCTTCGCCGACGATGTGCTCTCCCTGAACGACCATATCACGGTCATGACGAACATGGGGATGATACTCTGGGAGAAGGGGGACTATCCCATGGCGTTGAAGTTCCTGGAACAGGCCCTGGCCAAGGCCGATGAGGCCGGCCTCGAGGAGAGGATTGGGAACGTCAACAACAGCCTAGGCCTCGTGCACTACCAGCTCGGCAACTACATGCAGGCGCTCAGGCACTACGGGGCCGCCCGTGTCCACATCAAGGACAACAGGTCCCTCAGCATCATGGTCGAGAACAACATCGGCCTCGTGCACCACGACATGGGAGATTACACCATAGCGAAAGTGCAGTACGAGAAGTGCCTCACGGCCAGCGACGAGATCGAGAACTACGTCGGAATGGCCCTGGCCCATGTAAACCTGGGGCTCCTCGCAATAGAG
>Ga0315282_10010740_pt1 | contig 14300 bp, 17 predicted proteins | sample YL17G07_20_MG_FD_203693 | JGI IMG/M metagenome (GOLD analysis project Ga0315282, IMG submission 203693) | Sediment microbial communities from Yellowstone Lake, YNP, Wyoming, USA - YL17G07_20 | ecosystem: Environmental > Aquatic > Freshwater > Lake > Sediment | place: USA: Wyoming | collected...
CTGTAGCCCAAATCAAATCACTCACTGGTAGAAATTCAGGGCGTTATCGCTTCCTCGAAGCAGAGGTTGTTTTCCGAATCAATGACTTAAATCTGGCTCACGGCATCGTTTCAGAAATTGAGAATGAGATCAAATCCGAGATTCCACATGTTGAACGTGTTTTGATTCACTTTGAATCTGAGCAACACGAGATTGTGCGGGTAGCGGTGCCACTCACCGCCAGTTCTTCAATCGTCGCAGAAGATTTCGGCAAGGCCATTTATTTTGGCGTTTACGAAATTCGCGTGAAGGATAAATTTGTCCTCCAACAGGTGATTAAGGAAAACCCATTTCAAACTGTACAAAAAGGGCGAGGATTAAAAATTGCTGCGTGGCTGATCAAACAAAAAGTTGATATCGTCGTAAGTCGCGAAGACTTGTCCCATAAAGGATCGGGCTTTGCTTTAACCGCAAGCGGGATAAAGATTATTAAAATCAATAATGACAACTTGAACCAGGCGTTGCCTGAAATCCTTCACGCATGATTTCTAAATTGTCTTATCGCACCAGAGGGTCGATTTAATAACTCAAGACCAATCGTTTCAATAAGAACCTACTCAGATGAAGAGGAAAAGGAGGCGCTCATTCACGTTCCTTTTCTTCTTTGCTATGATCGGGCAACGCCATCTTGGCCATCGTGCCACCGTCTACAACCAGCACATGCCCGATCATATAATCGCTGTCTTCAGAAGCCAGGTATACGCACGCTTTGGCAATGTCACTCGTCTTTCCCATACGTTGGTAGGGAATCGTCTTTCCGATGGCGATCGGATCAAAGTGCGGGATTTCCTTGTAAAAGCTCTCTACCTCAGTCCAGCCAGGGCAAATGGCATTTACCCGGATACCCTTGGGGGCGAGCTCAACCGCGATCTGTCGAGTCCAGGCCCAGATAGCCCCTTTTGTCCCGGCATAGACTGAGAAACCAGGCAGGCTGGATTCGGCATGACTGGACGTTGTATTGATAATGACACCCCTCTGTCCCTTTTCCAGCATGTGCTTGACAGCGCGCTGAGCGCAGAAAAATTGGCCCTTTATGTTGACGCGGTACAGAAAGTCAAAGTATTCCGGGGTGACCGAAGTGAAATCACACGATTGACTGGTGCCGGCGTTATTCATGAGAATGTCCAACCCATCCAAGAAATCTATTCCCTTTTCTACCAAATCAAAGCAGGCCTCGACCTCGCTCAAGTCAGCCTGGAAAGCCACGGCTCGCCGGCCCATGGCTTGAATTTCCTGTACCGCGCTTTGCGCGCCTTTTCTACTTCGAGAGTAGTGAAGGACAACATCAGCGCCCTCACGGGCAAATTCCAGGGCGATCTCCCGTCCGATGCCGGTTCCTGATCCCGTGACCAGAGCGCGTTTGCCTGCTATTTTCCCGTTGCCTGTCATATCCCTTGATCTCCTGTTCCATCCCCTCAAATCCGTGATTACCAATCGGCGACAGAACCATCCTCATGCCACAAACGCGGCGTCTCCCAGGAACCATCATAGAGCTTGTCGGCTAATGCCTCTTCATCCATTTCAATCCCCAGGCCCGGCTTAGTGGGCAGCGCAATGTAACCGTCAATGATCTGGAACGGTTCCTTGAGATAACCTTCGCCCAGGGTCATATGTTCCTGTGCGAGAAAGTTAGGTGTGCAGGCGTCAAACTGCAGGCATGCGGCCAGAGCAATTGGCCCCAGTGGGCAATGGGGAGCTATGGCCGCATAATAACATTCAGCCATGGCTGCGATCTTTTTGCACTCAAGAATACCGCCTGCATGTGACAGGTCTGGCTGAAGGATGGTGGCTGCCTGTTTTTCCAGCACTTCCCGAAAGCCCCATTTTGTGAACAGCCGTTCCCCGGTAGCGATGGGAATGCTGGTGCTCCGCGCTACGGTCGCCAGCGCGTCAACATTCTCTGGCGGCACAGGTTCTTCGATGAACATAGGCTGGTAGGGCTCCAGCGCTTTCGCCAACCGGATAGCCATCGCCGGACTCACACGCGCATGAAAGTCGATCCCGAGGTCTACTTTCCACCCGATTGCCTCACGCAGCTCAGCGAATCTGTGGACCGCAACCTCGACCTTATCGGGCGTGTCAACCAACTTAAAGGCGCCTTCCAGACCAGTCTTGAGTGCAGTAAACCCGGCCTCGGCATTGACCCTGGCATTTGTGAGGTAATCGCCATAAGTATCCCCGCTGATCCAGCCGTACATGCGGATCTTGTCGCGCACTTCCCCACCGAGCAAACGGTAGACAGGCTGGCCTAGCCACTTCCCGAGAATGTCCCACAAGGCTTGTTCGATGCCGGACAGAGCACTGCACAGAATCGGTCCACCGCGGTAGAACTGTCCCCGATAAATGGCTTGCCAGTGATGCTCAATCCGGAGAGGATCCTGACCAACCAGGTAGCGCCCGATCTCCTGGACGGCAGCGGCAACGGTCTGAGAACGCCCTTCCAGCGCTGGCTCACCCAGGCCCACGATACCCTCGTCGGTATATACTTTCAGAAACACCCAACGTGGTTTGATGAAGCAAGTTTCAAGTTTGGTGATCTTCATGAGATTATCCTGCAGCTAAAAAGACTCTGAATGGACGTCTTGCGTAAAACACTTTATCCCAAGGTTACGGGATAAGGTGCAAAATAGATGGGCCGATGATTTCTATACAGTCTCGGGGTTGGGTTCCAATCGTAAAACCATGCACTTTTTTGCCGTGCATCCGCCATTAAATACTTTAAAATTGACATTTTATCTATAATGATAACATTATTTTGTACATCACTATTATAGAAACGTTTTTTAACGGGTACAACCGCAACCAGTGGCTGATAGCGGAGTTATTATCATTTTGTCCGACCGCATGAGAGCTTAAGAGAAAAGCCGCAGACAGCGCATGCAACAACAATTCGATCATTTCTCTACAATGATCCAAGCAAGAGCGTCTTCCAATTCGAGGCGCGTCACAGCGGGTTTTCCCTGAAACAGGGTGGTGATTTGCTGGGGGGATAGAAAGTGGCTGCGCATTAACGCTAGTTTTTCAGCCAAAGCAATGAACTTGACCCCTAAAGAGTGAATATTTGGCTCTTCAATGATTAGTCGCCCACCCGATCTGAGAATTCTCCAGAGCTCATTAGTAGTTTTTCGCTGGTCGGCCACATGATGTAAAGCATCCACCATGATGATGCAGTCAAAGGTGTCATTCTGGAAAGGTAAGTCCTCGGTATAAGACAGAACCGGTTGCAGCCCTTCTTTTTTTTGTGCTGCTCGGAGCATTCCGAAGGATTCGTCGGCTATCACAATTTGTGCAGCTTTACTGCGCAGGTATTGTGCAACCCGACCTGTACCTCCGCCCGCATCCAGGACGATTCCGTCCGACGGAAGATGAGCCAGTAACCATATTTTTTCAGGATCCCTGGGTCGGATAAAAAACTCATAAAAAGGCGCCAGGAAGCCAAAATGATCAAGAAAAGGTTTCAAAAGGATTAACCTCCAATTAGCGTCTCTTGGTTCCTAGCCTTCTATCCTAGACTGTTAGGGATTTGTGAACTTATTCCTGGCCGGTTTGCTTCAGGGCTGCCCTAACACGTTCTGGAGTGTAGGGCAATTTCCGCATCCATAAGCCTGTAGCATTATGGATTGCGCTTGCGATGGCTGGAACAACCCCATCAATTGAAATTTCAGCCACTGATTTTACTCCAAAAGGGCCACTCGGCTCATCAGTTTGAACAAAGATCACATCCATCGCGGGCATTTCAGCAGCACGGGGAATGTGGTATCTCATTAAATCGGGATTGAGAGGTTGCCCGTCTTGATTGAAAAGCATTTCTTCTGTCAGCGCAAAACCAAGTGCCTGGGCCATACCACCTTACACCTGCCCGGCAGCAGTGATTGGGTTGATCACCCGTCCGCATTCCGGTGAATTCGGCCACCGATTCCGATTGATGTCGGCCAGTTAAGAGCGAAGCAGAACTGGTATGATGATTATAAATCAAGTGGCCGACATGGGCATCGTAGATCGCAGTCGTCTTTGCGATTCACCGGATAATTGGAGGCGATAAGCATTGTTCACCAACCTATCGAGGATGGCATCCGCAAGAGTGGGGTCAGGAATGCGTTCATGCCAGGCCTCCACGGGTATCTGGGTGATCACCAACGTGGAAGAACGGCCATATCGGTCATCCAGAATATCAAGTAAATCCTGAGATTGAACAAGAGATAAAGCATCCCGCATCCAGTCGTCAAAGATAATCAAATCAAAACGAGTCAGGGCAGCCAGTAGTTTGGGGTAAGAACCATCCGCATGAGCCAGCCTCAAATCCTGAAGGAAACGTGGTGTCCTGAAATAACGAACGGAGAAATCGTTCCGACAGGATGAATGGCCCAACGCACATCCGAGATAGGTTTTCCCTGCCCCGGTCGGACCCGAGATAATCATATTGAGATGGTTGGTAATCCAGGCGCCATGAGATAATTCCAACACCAGATGGCGATCCATGCCACGGGATGGAGAGAAGTCAAAATCTTCCAGGGTCGCATCCAGGTGGAAATGGGCCTTATTCAAGCGGCGGCGCATGCGGCCATTGTCTCGTTGGAGAACTTCCAGATCCACCAGGATCGAAAGACGCTCTTCAAAAGACAACTCTGCGTATTTGGAATTGGAGATTTGCTCTTCAATCCCCCGGCGAAAAGCAGGCAGGTGCAGCAGGGTCAATTTGTCCATCAATGGTTGCAATAACATAATTCACATCTCCTTAGTTGTAATAATCTTTGCCGCGAATATTGGTATGGGGTGGCAGCAGGGAAGGTTGCGGCACACCTTCCGAGCTGGACAGCTGGTCGATCTGGTTCACAAGGATGTTTTTTATCCCTCTGTAACTATGGATCTCATTGGCAAATGCATAATGACAAGCGGATTCCAATCTGCCGGGTGTATATTTCTTGGCAAAACCCAGAATTCCCAGACAGGCACGATAAGCCTGCTCCGGATGCTGTCTTGAAGCCAACTCCATCTGTACGATTTTGGTGGTCCCCGGGCCAATTTTCTCTGCCCAACGGATGAAACGTTCGGGAGACCATTCGCTGTAGAAGCGGTGTTCTGAAGGCATATGTTCCGCGAGGGTTGAGTGCCTGCCTTTAGCTTGAGAACGGGGATGTAAGGCAACTCGCTCTCCACTGGAAAAGATTTCAACCGTTTTTTCGCTGGCGCGGACAAGGACTTCTCCAGGATATAAATGATAGGGAACGGAATAATAGTGATCCTCATATTCCACGTGATAATCGATACTGATTTTGGCTTTCTTCCAATATGCAAATTCGTAGGGGGTAGTTGGCAGTGGTTTCAACGCCGGGCGGTCTACCAATTCAAACAACTCCCGGCGACTCTGCCCCAGATGTTCCATCTTGCGGTTATTGAGATCTTCCAGCAGTTCCCGAATGGCTTTATTGAGCTCAACCAGGCTGAAAAACTTCTGGTTACGCAGTCTGGCAAGGATCCAGCGCTCCACGTTTTGGACACCCACCTCAACTTTAGCTTTATCCCGGGGCTTTCTCACCCGGGCTGGAACCACAGCCACGCCAAGATGTTCTGCCATTTCCTGGTAGGTCGGGTTTATTTCCGGATCATAGTGACTGGGGTGACTTACACCTGCTTTGAGATTGTCCGGTACCACTACTTCAGTGACACCTCCCCAAAAATTAAACGCTCGAACATGTCCTCCTATCCAGTTCGGAAGGTCTTGATGCCACTGTGCTTCGACATAGGTGTAGCTGGAAGCTCCCAGTACCGCCACAAAGATTTCAGCATCTCGAATCTCTCCGGTAGTCGGATCGATCACCGGAATGGTTTGTCCAGCATAATCCACAAACATCTTTTCGCCTGCTTTGTGGTTCAGGCGCATGGTAGGTTTGAGCTTTCCGGCCCAATGCCGGTACAACTGGCAGAATTGGCTGTAGCAGTATCCTTGTGGATATTTTTCCAGGTATTCCATCCATAGCAAACGCAGGGTAACTCCCTTTTTGCATAATTCCAGGTGTACTTTCTCCCAATCTGGCATGGGTGTGGTTTTGGGTGTCAGTTGTTCAGTTCTGGGAAACAGTAACCCATACAGCTGGTTATCGCTCAGTTCCTCGGGCAGTGGCCATTTCAAACCGGCTGTTTCCGCTCGCTTGACATAATCCCCAACAGTGCTGTGGGATGTACGGCAGCTGCGGGCAACCACCCGCTCGCTAAGTTGGCATTCCCATTTCAACCGCAATATTTCTCTGATTTTTCGCACGGTTAACCTTTCTTGTGGCATGTTTTCCTCCTTGTTTCAGAAGGTTAGAATGCCACAGTTTCTAAAGATTAACCAGTTCTACTTCGCTTTCCCCGCTTATTTTTTCTTTCGGATTCCGATTGATGTCGGCCACGGATTCCGATCAGGGTTCAAAAAGTGGCCGACATCGTCCAGAATCGGTGGCCGACATGATTCAGAATCACTGGCCGCCATGCACCGGAATATGCAACTCTGGTGGAGGATGTTTTCAGCCGATAGAGAGCGGTTCCCCACCGCGCGCTGATCTTCCTTCCGCACGACTGGCAGCGCAAATCCTGTATTGTATCTGTCTTGCCATGCCTACCGTACCCGACCAGGGCATGGATACGTTCATCCACGATGCCGAAGTATATGCAGATCGGATTAGGGCAGGAGTGACCTTGGGTGGAAAGGGTTTTTTTTCGACCCCGGTGGCTTCTCACTTCCCGCCATGGCTGGGGCGCCTGCTTGGGTTGAGGACTATCCCGTTTATCCTTCTCAGCCCGACAGAAGGGACAATCATCGGCCGTCTTGGGTCTGAGTGGACGGGGTATTTTTGCTTTGGGTGCAACTTTGGCACAAAATCGAACCATTGCCACGAGTAGTAGTTGGCTGATGCAGAAAATAGCGAGTAAACATAGAAGGATTATGATAAGGTGTTGGTTTGTATTCATCAGGTAATCCAGAAGGAATGGTGAAATATACCTGGCAAGTTTATCTCTGCCTGGCAGTATCGTCTACCATTTCCGCCTGAATTACCACTTATAGATTAGGGCTGGACCGTTATGTTCGTCATGTGGGAATATTACATTCGTCATAATGAAAAACCCAAAGAAAAAGTATACAGTATACAGTATAAAATATAAAGTATTTCTTCTCCAAGTTCCGTCAATTTAAAAACTAAACTAATAAAAGAGATTTATAACCATGGAGTCTCTCCGTCCTCAATTTAAGGAAGAAAAAGGTCTATCAAACTGGGTGATGTCAAGGCTGACTGAAGCTATTTTAAATGGTGATTTTGAACCCGGAGAGAAACTTGATCAGGAATTAATCGCAGCCAAGTTAAATGTGAGCAGGACGCCTGTACGCGAAGCACTGAAGGTGTTGGCGACAGAAGGATTTGTCGAGATCCGTTCTTTTCGGGGCGCCTACATCCCCATCCTCTCTCCACAAGATGTCCACGACATATATGAGATTCGTTGGGTGATTGAATCTGAAATTGCCCGCCAGGCGGCTCCAGTCATTCCTGATCACGAGCTTGATCACTTGGGAGATATCCTACAGCGGGGTAAGATTGCGCACGACAGCCATGCAGAACAACATTATTACGAGGTAGACCGCGAATTCCACGCCACCATCGCGAGCTACTGTCAGAACAAATTATTTACAGAAATATTAGATAAGTTGAATAATCGGATTGTTCGCGTCCGTACTTTCGCCCTCCATCAACCAGGGACCCACCTGGACCAATCGAATGTAGAGCATGTCGCTATCTTGTCAGCGCTTCGCGCCCATGATGCCCATGAAGCGGGAAGATTAACGGAATTGCACTTAAAAAATTCAGCTAGTAGGATTGTACAAAATATGAATAAATAAACCATGGATTTCTTTTAATTGCTCCACTACACAATAGCTGTTCGGGAGCAGGATATGTATTCACTTCTCTTCGTATCAGGCTCACTATTCAAAAAAGGAGAAAGAAATGCGGAAGATCCTAAGTTCAATTGTAATGATGGTTATGTTGTTGGCCGTACTAGAGGCCTGCGCCCTTGCCTCAGTTGCCCCAGCTGCGCCGGCTGTAACAGTACAATCAACTGTCGCTCCCGCTACGCCGGCTGCAGCAAAGGTAATCACAGTGGGTGTGAATAGTGAAAATTCGCCGTGGGTATTTACTTTAGTTTCCGCTAAAAGCGGAAAAGGAAACAATCCGGAATAGCATCCGGGAAACTCGAACCTTACCAATTGAGCCCAATTCACGCAACAAACCTCCATTTAGGGCGGCGAAACAGTCGATTTTCGCCTGTGAGGCAAGATTGCTTTAGGCAAATGGCCGGTGAGCGAGTTTTTTTTCGAAGTTGATCCGGCAAAGGATAACTTTGAGGAAAAGGCTTACCCATCAACATCCGGCGAAAGCGTCCGGGCGTTCGTTTGGGTTGGCGATCCCAAAAGCCAATCGGAGCTGGCGGAGCGGTACCCGCCAGGAAGGTCAAGATTGATCCGGCCAACAAGGCCAACTCGGGTAAGCGCTGGATGCTTTCATCGGCATGGACGAACTGACGGTGAGCTCCGACCATTTGCTTAGTGGCGAGCGGGATCTGCTCGACCGCCCAGCGATCCTGGTACATAGCTTTGGTAGCGGCTTTCAGCCGGAGGGGCGTGGCCAGCAGCCATGGCGTGGTGTAAGCCGGATCATAAATGGCATACATCTGGAAGGTCTGGGCCTGAGGACCAGGAATGACGCCGGGCCGGATCAGGTTCTCCCAGATTTCAGCTCGCAGAGAGACACCATTTTCGACCCAGGTTTCCATGCGGTCAGGTGGCGTGGCGGCGATCAGCTTCCCCTTGTGGCTGCGGGCGAGTGGGCGGACTTTCTTGCCATAGACTGTCTTGAGGCCGCTGCCAGCATGTGGGATCGCATGGTTGCGACGAGCAGTGAAGTTGGTTGCCAGGCGAAGAAGATAGCGCTCCAGTTCCGCTTCGTGCACATCCGCAACCTTGACCCCGGCATCCATCACAGCGACTTCGTCGGACACTAAGTGGCGACGTACCCAACCCAATAGGTCATGCCACAACCGCTTTTCATCGGGGTCTTTGGGATGCACTCGTTCGAAAGCCAGTGGGCAGGCAATTCGTTGGCCGCCAATTTCGCCCACTTCGCCAATGACCCCAAAGATCACGGCTGGTAGCGCCCGATTGGCTCCCGGATGATAGTGTTTGCTCGGACAATTTCCCAGCGTCGGTCGCCAGAATGCAGTCAAATCCACCGTAATCGCCCGGTAACCTTCATGCTGTTGCACCTGCCAGCTAGGCAAGCCTTGGATCTGCGCCTGCCACAAGCGTAGGATTACCGCAGTCTGCCAGGCCCCTTTCCGAAAGGTGACCCAAGCTCGTCGGGTAGCTTGATCGGATAGACCTATCGATTTCAAGGCTGGAAACAGTGCGCCCCGCTGTGGCAGCAAGGCACCGCTGACCAGCATCCACATAAATTGTAAAAGTGCTAAGTTGGTCCCCACCGGGAGACCTTTGGTCAGTTCGACCAGATGATTCATGGTATGATCGTTGGCGGTAATGGGCTCACCTCTATGGTTTTTTGTTCGGCAAAACAAGCTTACCATAGCCTCAGGCCCGTTATCTCTTTAATCCGCCTCAAGAGTTAGCGGAAAGTAAAGTTAATAAATATGGATAAACCGACATGAATTCTGAGAGACCAAAAAAAGAAGTTTTTTCACGTTCAATTACATTGCCGTTTTCCACGGCTTTAGGTTATGGTGATATGGTATTTATTTATGGTACTGTCGGGTGCGACCCGGTAACCGGAGAAATTGCTCTTGGAGATGTAGCCGCGCAGACCAGGCAAACACTTGAGAATCTCAAAAAACAATTAGATTTGGCCGGGACCAGCCTTGATAAAGTTGTGAAAACAACTGTCTTCCTGGTGGATATGAGCCAGTTTGGGAAGATGAATGAGGTTTATCGTACATATTTTCCGGTTGATCCGCCCGCGCGCTCGACCATTGGTGTGGCTTCACTGCCCGGAAAAGAATGCATGGTTGAGATCGAGTTAATTGCTGGCAGGTAGAGATATGAAAGAATACGCTGTAGTTTATATAGACGCTTTTACCAATACTCCTTTTGCCGGGAATCCTTGTGCGGTGTTGCCAATGGCAGAAGGGTTAAGTGATGAACAGATGCAGGCAATTGCCCGCGAAACGAACCTTAATGAAACCTCTTATGTGCTGTCTTCTGACAAGGCAAATTTTCGGGTTCGTTACTTCACTCCTCGAAACGAAATCCCCTTTGCTGGGCATCCAACTATTGCCACAGCTTTCTTGCTGACTCGGGATGGATATATCTCTTTACAGGAACCAGTTACCCGGATCACCCTGGAATTTAAAATCGGCGTCTTGCCGATGGATATCGAAGTGTAACATGGAAAACCGCAAAGGGTGATTATGACCCAGCAGCCGCCCACATTCGGAATGACATTTCATGCTCAAGAAGTGGCGCCCTGCCTGGGTTTGCAAGTTGAGGATTTACGATCGGATTGTCCTGGTCAGGTAGTGAGTACAGGGGTGCCATTCCTGATTGTTCCTGTCCGGGAAGTTAGTGTTTTAGGCAAAGTTAAGATGGATCGTGAAGCGTTAGCAAAACTTTTTGATAAGGCCGGGGTATCGGCTGCATATCTGTTCTCATTGGGCGGTTTTAAAGAGGAAGCCGACACGCGTGCGCGCCTTTTTGACCCGCGTGGTACTTCAGAAGATCCTTATACAGGTTCGGCGGCTGGGGCGATGGGTTGTTTTGTTGTACGTTATGGCTTGAAAAAGGGCCAGTTCTACGGGCGGAACAGGGTGATTTTCTCAATCGCCCTGGAGAGGGGTTAATTGAAATAAAAAACAGCCCAGACAAAATTGAATCAATCAGATTGGGGTGGGGCAGGAGTTAAAGTGCTGGAAGGAAAATTCTTTGTGTAGTCTTTTACGCAAAGAAGTAGCTTTTTCAATCATCAATAAATTTAGGAGGTGATCTGGTGAAAGTTTTAATGTCAGGTAATGAAGCAATTGCCCGCGGGGCCTATGAATTTGGTGTTAAGGTCGCGACGGGATACCCTGGGACACCCAGCTCGGAGATCCTCGAGAACGTTGCTCAGTACAAAGAAATATACGCAGAGTGGTCAACGAATGAGAAAGTCGCGATGGATGCTGCAATTGGCGCAGCCTATGCTGGTCGACGTACCATAACTACGATGAAACAGGTCGGTATGAATGTGGCTTCGGATGCGTTTTTCTACGCTGTTTACACCGGGGTGCGGGCTGGTCTGGTGATCATTGTGGCCGATGATCCGGGTATGTTCAGCTCACAAAACGAGCAGGATAACCGCCACTATGCCCGATTTGCCAAAATGCCGCTCTTGGAGCCGGCGGATAGCCAGGAAGCCAAAGATTTTCTGGGTATCGGTTTGCAAATGTCAGAAGAATGGGACACGCCGGTTCTTTTGCGTACCTGCATGCGCGTCTCCCATTCTGCCATGCCTGTTGAAATCAGTGAACGCAAATGGGATGATGAAGCTAAAATGCCCAAATGGGTCCGCAACCAGGAAAAATATGTTTCAACCGCAATGTGGGCCAAAAAACGCCGCCCGATTATCGAAGAACGAATAGTAAAGCTGGCCGATGTTTCGGACAAGATCAGCATTAATCGCTTGGAATGGGGGGATCGCAAGCTTGGTATTATCGCCAGTGGCCCGGTTTACGAGTATGCCCGGGAGGTTTTCCCGAATGCTTCATTTTTGAAATTGGGAATGACCTACCCTCTCCCAAAAGAATTGATCCGCCAGTTTGCCGAAGGGGTTGAAACCTTGTTGGTTATCGAAGAACTTGATCCCTTTATTGAAGAACAAGTCAAAGCAATGGGGATAAAATGCACAGGAAAAGAAATTTTTCCATCCTACGGGGAGCTTTTACCCACTGATATTGAACGGTTGACTGCCAAAGCAGGTTTATTCCCCATTGATAAAGTTCTTGAACCGCGGGATGTCACTCCTCAGAACCTTCCATCTCGTTCTCCTGTGCTTTGCCCGGGGTGTCCACACCGCAGCACGTTCTTCAATTTGTCGATCAAGGGAAAATTCAAGAACCTTGTTATTGCTGGGGATATTGGCTGTTATAACCTTGGAGCCCTGGCGCCTTTCTATGCAACCGATTCGATGGGATCAATGGGCGCATCTTTTGGTGTGGCCCACGGTTTTGATATCGCAGGAATCCATGATACGAACCAAAAAGTAATCGGGATTTTGGGCGACTCGACTTTCTTCCATGCCGGCATTACCCCTCTCTTGAATATTGTCCACAATGGCGGGCGCAGCACAATGGTAATTCTAGATAACGCAACAACTGCCATGACAGGCCACCAGGACAATCCAGGCATCGAAAAGAGCCTGAGCGGTAAAGGTGTAAAAGTTGATATTGAGGGTGTTGTGCGCGGTTGTGGTGTTCAATTTGTGCGCAAAGCCGATGCATTTAATGTCAAGGCAGTGGACAAAGCGTTTGAAGAAGCCCTGGCGTTTGAGGGACCATCCGTGGTTATTGTTGAAGGCCCATGCTTTTTCACTGGCGACTTCAAGGAAGACCCATATGAGGTGGATTCTGAAAGATGTACAGCCTGCGGCGTTTGCTTCCGCCTTGGATGCCCGGCAATTGCCAGATCCGATGAGGTTTATGAGAAAAATAGAAAACGCAAAGCTTTGATCGATCCTGTCCTTTGCACTGGGTGTGACATGTGTGCTCAAGTCTGTACATTCTCAGCTATCTATACCACCGCCACAGATAAGAAATAAGGGGAACTTTAATGGAAACAATGAACTTTCTCATCACCGGTGTTGGCGGACAGGGTACGGTTCTTGCCAGTGATATAATGGCGGCGGTTGGTTTGGCGGCCGGATATGACGTAAAAAAATCGGATATTTTAGGACTTTCTGTGCGCGGTGGGGCAGTGATAGGGCATGTCCGCTGGGGAGATAAAGTATATTCTCCAATTGTGCCGGAAGGCCGTGCAGATTACCTGATTGCATTTGAAATTTTGGAAGGGTTACGCTGGTTAGGACAGGTAAAAGTCAATGGAACCATCCTGATCAATCAGCAAAAAATATCTCCTGTGATGGTCTCAAGTGGACTGTTGGATTATCCGGAAGAAAAGACCGTAGACGAAGCACTGGCTAAGACAACCCCAAATGTTTTCAAATTGCATGCCATTGATGTTGCTCTGGAAGTCGGAAATTCCAGGGTATTGAACATTGTCATGTTAGGTGCGATATCCAGCATGCTTTCTGTGGACCAGAAAATTTGGGAAGATGTAATTAGAGAACGCGTACCAAAAAAGTATGCAGATCTTAATCTGAATGCTTTCCGCAAAGGGCGCGAATTGGTCAAGGTAAATCATATATAGAAAAAGAGGCTTCGAAATGAAAATAATTGTCATCAACCCCAATTCTTCAAAAAGTGTCACCGATCATATCCGTGTTGAGCTGATGAAAATCAAACGGGCCGATACAGAGTTGACGGTTATAAATCCTAAACATGGACCCGTTTCCATAGAGTCAGCTTATGATGAGACTCTTGCAGCATATCACACCATAGAATTGGTGAAAAAGGCCAACGCAGATGGATTTGATGCAATTGTTCTGGCCTGTTTTTCGGACCCTGGTCTGGATGCCGCCAAAGAAATTTCTACAATCCCGGTCGTCGGGATTGAAGAGGCTACTTTACATATGGCCGCTATGCTGGGGCATCGCTTCTCCATTATGACCGGTATGCGCCGCCGAATCCCAACCCGTGATTGGCATGTCAGGTTGCGTGGGGTGGAATCGTTCTATGCTTCTTCTCCTGCGCTGGAAATGTCTGTGCTGGACATGGATTCCAATCCAGAAAAAGCTAAGAAGCGTATCCTGGAACTGGCTCGTAAATGCGTTCAGGAAGACAGGGCTGAAGTCATCGTGTTGGGTTGCGCTGGATTGACCGGCTATGCCGAAGATATTGAACGCGAACTTGGCGCTGTGGTTCTTGACCCAACCTCAGTAGCCTTTAAAATAGCAGAAGCAATGGTCGACCTGAAATTGCACCACAGCAAGGTTGGCCGCTTCTCAAAACCGCCAGTAAAAGAAATTAAATAAGGCATGGAGGGATAGGGTGACAGACGTAATTAATTTTACTCGAGGAAATCCGGATCCGGCAGCTTTTCCAATCGACGATTTGATTAAATGTGCGGAAGA
>Ga0315282_10010741_pt1 | contig 14299 bp, 14 predicted proteins | sample YL17G07_20_MG_FD_203693 | JGI IMG/M metagenome (GOLD analysis project Ga0315282, IMG submission 203693) | Sediment microbial communities from Yellowstone Lake, YNP, Wyoming, USA - YL17G07_20 | ecosystem: Environmental > Aquatic > Freshwater > Lake > Sediment | place: USA: Wyoming | collected...
GGAATAGGTTCTTTTGCTCCCGAGCCTGCTTCAAGGTATACAAATCTCATTCCTAGATACTGCGCTGCAAGAGCAAAGATTGCTGCTATCTCAGGCTTATCGTAGGGGATCGCGTTTGCTCTACCTATAAGGCCAGCAGCGCCACCAGCACCGACAATTATGTAGCCCATCGGGATTGCTTCAAGATTATACTTCTTAACGAGTGGGGCCCCCAATGCCTGAGCACCTATTAAGAAATATGGATCGTTTGAATTGAGGAGGGACATGAACCAGATTGCATCAGCGTAGGGACTTATTCCAGAAACATTGTTGGGAAAGAGTATGACGGGAATCTTAATATTCTCTTTTACTATCTTGACTAGAGCGTCAAGATCCCTAGAAGAGGCCATAGTGGATCCGCCGACCATAATTGCCGCAGTTCCAGCCCTTTCTACCTGCCTAGCCAGTGAGCCTATGGCACTAAGATCCATCTTTTCAGGGTCGATCAGAGTCATATGCAATGGACCATCGTTTCTAAGTTTGTCACGCAAATAAGTTTCTGACTTTCCCAACATATGTTTCTCCTATTGCTGACTATATGAAGCGACCTATTATGTCTATAAATTTTAGGAGAAGTAAGTAAGGGACCAGACGGCGAATCATTCCAATTCAGATTTATAGTACTTATCAGCCCAGAAAGCATAAGCGTCAACAGAGGCCCACGCAGGCTTCATATCTAGTTCACCTTTAAGCCCGCAGGATCCACATTCCAATGTTGCTTTACCCGATTCCGGGCTAAGGAGAACCTGTACCGAATTCTTGCCGCATTTAGGGCATACGAAAATCTTGGGGAGATGCTTCTTTGGTATTCTTACTACCTTTCTCCTACGCCGCCCCATTTTGGATTCCTTCACAGCATTGAAAGAATAGTGTAATGCCCATAAGATTGTATACTGAAATGAATATGAATATATGCTCTCCTCAAATGAAAGAAAGAAATTCGACGGCACGTTAAGCCTATCATAAAATATCACATCACAAGGAAAGAGAATCACAATAGATGTGATCTAAGAAAGTGATATCACGGGTTTAACGACTTCTATGACTATAAGAACTCTTGAAGAGCTCAAAATCATCGGACTGTTGCCTTTTTGGAGTATGTTATGAAATGAAATCTGCATGAATATCTGAAATCTTAAGATTTCTTTGATTTATCAACCTAAGATTCCGCGATGATCTAGCATATTTAGATCCAAAAGAAATTGTGAATATCACATGTAAGTCGTATGAATATCACATCGCAATATCACATATCAAATGTGATACCAATAGAAACATCTTCTTGCCGCTAATCGATAGATTGGCGAACATATGTAACTCTGTGATAGTGCATATACTGAAGATTTGCATCTTTGAGAGGTCTTATCTTTTCTTGATTTAAGGTAGAACTCCGTAATATGAATTGAAGAATATCTGCACCCTTCATAAGCTAATAACCTGTTCTTGGCATCACGTGTCTTACTAGGATATAGTCACCCGAATTATGGAGATATATGTTTCAATACTGTTGCATTCGATTATGAGATGGTAAACAGCACTCTTGTGCCATCTTAATGTGGAAATCTTATCAACCCGTATACAAAGTTGTATACAATTACAAGGAGCTTAGAGGAGAGTACCATGGAGAACCCTGAACAGATCAAAAACTGGATAAACGCGGCGAATCATGACCCAATTGTGACAATTTTGCTAGATAATAGCTCAATGACAAGAATACAGATGGAGACCCTCCTAATAGAGGTTTATAGCGCTCAAATGGATGAAAATAAGGTTTCTTCCAAAATGAAGGCGAAAATGAGGGTTTCTAGGACAAAGGTAAGTCGAGGAGCCTATTCCAGAACGCTCGGCCAAGCACGCAAGAATGTCCAGAAAGCAGTATCTACGGTGTTGTTGCTGGGTTATATGGGCTTGTTGCAAACGCCAGAGTTGCTTTCTTTTGTTGAGGTCTCCAATAAGATCAAATTGCTGATCGATCTTTATGATAAGTATAATCCAGAAAATGCCAATAGAAGCCATGAAGATCTAGCTAAGGATATAGCAATAACGAGGGCAGAGATAGAAAGAACTCTCATGACTTTGACTAGAAGCAGGCGAAGGAAGGAAATAGGCGAAATGTGATATCACAACATCACAAATATGAGATGATAAGAATGCTAAAAGAAGCAAATAAGAAAGGAACCCATTCGAGAAAACTTTCAGGACAAATGAATCTATACAGTGGCCTTATGGCTATGATTCAGAGAAAGACTCCACATGTAATGCCATAAGTATGTAATATAGTTCGCTGCGACACGGTAGGAACTCTCTCTGCCTATCGAGAAATGGGCAATGTCATAAAGAAGGCATGAGAAGATCGTGATTTTGTGATATCACATCATTATATCACAAATCACAATGTTTATGAGATGTAAATATTATGATGAAATATGTGAGGAGTGACCTTGTCGCTTTTTTCAGAGGGAATGACAGCGGCACTGTCAGCGATTTTTGCGCTTGTACTGATATTGGTGACTCAATATTATAAACATGTGAAAGTTGTGAGTGAAAAATATGAGGAAGCGAGCGAGTTAGTAAGCGCAACTGTATTGACATTCCGGAGCGAACTTCAACAACAAAGCAAGCAGTTAAGCGACATGAGCAATGAAGTCGTAGTATTGAAATCTGTTAAGGCCAAGGAACGGGTTAGTCAGTTTGATGAAGTAATATCCGACTTAGGAGAGTTAAAAGAAAGACTATCGCAGATGGAAAGAGCGACGGGGCTGTCAAGTCAAGAACTCATAGATCTTAAGGAATCTTTTGAGAATCTGTCCAAGATGCAAGGAGAAGTCAAAACAGAAATCGATGCACTGAACGAACGGTATAGAGGATTACTTCCTGAGAATGAAGCACGAGAAATAGTCCCAATTGTTTCCAATACAAGTCTATCACGCTTGCATTTGACAGAACAAGAAATCTTGCATATGCTTATTACAGAAGGACCTAAGCCTGCGACAGAGATCCAAAGAAGAATAGGAAAAACAAGGGAACATGCTGCCAGGCTGATGAGAAAGCTTTACGATCAGGGTTTAGTTATGCGAGAAGAAGATAAGCGACCTTACATTTACACAGTGAGTGATAAGGTTAGAGAACTGGTGAAAGAGCCGGTCGACGAAAGTAAATCATCGGAGACTAGCAATCAATAGGATTAAGGTCTGATTTCAGCTGAGCTGCTTATAGTCGTCTCATGCTGCAATCTGTATCGTTTCATCGCTGATCCTGATTTGTATAGCATGCCTCTCTGAGCCAAACGATTCAAATAAGTAGAGACTGTGCTTAGCCCAATTGATTCTCCATGAATATTTTCGTAAATAGACTGAATGTCTTTGGAGGAGAACCATCCAACTGGAAAGCGCTTTTCGATGAGTTGTAAGACTTTCCCGAATTTTGATCCCTCAGGGAATGAATTGTTTACCTCGGTTGCTGAGGAAACACTGCCTAATATTTCTACAAGATCTAAAAGCTGGATCACCTTCTGTCTGGTCACTCTTCCTTCGAAAGTCACTGTAAATTTGTTACCCTCCTTGTCAGAGACATCAACTTTTACCTTCTTAGTCGACATTAGTGATGGCCCTCGATTAACATTAAGGCTTGTTCACAGACTTCACAAATCCGCAGTGAAGATTGATGTGTGAAGCAGGAGTAAATAAGACATTTGTACAATAATTTTAACGAAATAACCCTTAAAACTAGAGATTTGTCTTCATTTTTCATTCACAATACCAATTTAGAAATGGGTGTTCTGAAGGTGTTCATAAAGTTCCAGTGGAAATGAAGGGGTCTACTGAGTTATCTGTGTGAATACGAGAAACTAGAGACAAAAGGGGAAAAAGGAAGAAGAAAATGAATTAGAATTCTCTCTATTTCAGAGGCCAGTTCACATTTATAGTATACACGTGTATACTATAAATAATCTTACGACTGGAACAATGAACCGGAATATGGCCTACCCCTGCCCCAGAGGTTCCATTGGAAATGGGCAAGACTACGAATCTGAGTAGGGCGGTAAAAATAAGGTTGTCCGTCTAGTTTTTTTTATAAAAAGCGTTTTTTAATGATTGGCATTCTTACCCTCTGAGGAATCTACGTCATTCAATTCATACCAAGATATTCTTCCATTGAAGAGGAATCTCCATAGGAAGAAGAGGGGTCTGGGTCCTGATATCACTCGATCTCTATTTTCAGTCAAGTTTGATAGAGCTATAGAACAATTACTTTTGATGAGAAACCTTTATTCTCCAGTGGAAATAGAGGAATTATCAATAGAAAGACGAATGGATTAATGATGCTAGGCTCTAATGATCCTCTTAGTGAGGTCTTTGAACACTTTCTGAGTGGCCCTCATATCTTTAAAGATCGAGAAGTTTTGCGACCAGATTATATTCCAAGTCACCTGCCGCACCGAAAGGATGAGATTATTCACCTAGGGAAAATTTTGGCTCCTTCTCTTGATGGTGTTCGCTGCTCAAATATTTTGATATATGGAAAAACAGGGACTGGAAAAACAGCTGTGGCTAAGTATACCCTAGACAGACTGACTAAGAAAGGTGAGGAGATCAATGCCTCTATCCGTAGTTCGTATGTTAACTGCAGAATCGCAGGTACACCTTATCGCGTTCTTGCTAATCTTTGTCACTCAATCGATATAGAGATTCCATTCACAGGACTTGCAACTGGTGAAGTATTCGATCGACTAAAGAATACAATCAATAGTAGGCGTTTGTTCCTCATTTGTGTCTTGGATGAGATAGACGCTTTGGTAAAGGATTGTGGTGACTCTCTTCTTTATGAGCTTACAAGAATCAACGAAGGATTGGAATCGGGAAAGCTGATAATAGTGGGGGTATCAAACGACCTCAAGTTCAAAGAGCTACTTGATCCCCGTGTGTTGAGCAGTCTAAGTGAAGAGGAAGTTGTCTTCAAACCATACACTGCTCTTGAGCTTAAAGACATATTAGAAGAAAGAGCAAATGCAGCATTTGTTAGAGGTCGACTCACAAACGGAGCTCTAAACCTATGCTCAGCTCTTGCTGCTTCGGAGCATGGCGATGCACGACGTGCTTTAGATCTTCTCAGGGTTGCTGGTGAACTCGCAGAACGCGAAGGTGCATCTGAAGCCTCTGAGGAGCATGTCAGATGGGCCCAAGAAAAGATAGAGAAAGATAGAGTCGTAGAGGTTCTAACCACTCTCCCTCTTCATTCAAAGATCGTTATGCTTGGCATATTGTTGCTAAAGAAGAGTTCACATGAGAACTCTACTACTGGGGATTTGTTCGAAGTTTACAAAGAAGTCTGTCCAAGGCTGGGTGTAGATCACCTAACCCAAAGACGAGTTAGTGGCCTGATCAACGAATTAGATCTTGTTGGTCTGATAAATGCTCGAGTTGTAAGCTTTGGTCGGTATGGACGCACTAAACGAGTAAGCCTAGGAATTCTCGAAGAAGCATTAGTTGAGGTCTTCAAGCGAGACCCATTATTTGATTCAATAGTGAACTATCACCCTCAATGCCTGATTCGTAGACACAAGAAATCAAACAAAAGCCTAGAGATCTGATCTATATAACCTAAATCGAAGAGAAATCGAATTCGGTCATATGCATATTTTGTAGGTTCATAATCGGGACTCTTCCCGGAGTTGGCATTAATCCCATCTTTTTTTGATAGTCCGTCTGCGACTGCCAAGCACCTGAATTAACGATTGAAGTTCCCCTATATGTTTCATATCCATTTACATGAATATGCCCTGAATGGAATATATCTGGCGGGCTCTCTATGATCAAGTGATCTTGCTTCTCCGGTGCAAAGGAAGTGCTTCCTCCATAGGTGGGTGCCACATGTCTTGCCTTCAGCAAGTATTCCATGGCCTTTTGAGGCTGATGATAAGACAAACCCGGTACGGATCTTATCACGTCTTCCAAGCTTCTGCCATGGAAAAGTAGCACTCTAATTCCATGAGTCTCAATAGTTGAAGGATTCCCCAAAGACAGTAGTCTTCTTTGAGCAGATAACAGCTCCATGAACTCGTCAGGAATCTTGGGTTGAGGAAGGGCTTGTCTAACCGCATCATGGTTGCCAGGGATAATTATCACCTCAATGTAGTCAGGGATCTCTCCGATTAACTCGCCTGCCCTCTTGTATTGCTTGAATATATCTGATATCTCCAATTCTCTCTCTTGATCAGGGTAGACTCCTATCCCATCCACCAAATCTCCTGCAATTGTTAGATACTTAATATGACTGGAAAGCTCCCTCTCTTTCTCCCCTCCGACCTTTCCTTGCAGCCATCGAATAAATTGATTAAATACACTTCCCAAGAACGTGCTACTCCCAATGTGAAGATCCGAAGTCAGCGCTAACATTACTGCGTCAGTTGCTCCTTTCACCTTCCTCTCTGGAATATCAGGCACAATTATATCGGAAGCAACTATTGTCCTATTTCCTGAACTTCTACCAGCGACACAGACTACTTGGTCGAGAAGAAGGCTCTGAGCTTTCTGATGAAGTTCACGCGGAGATCCACTATGAACTATTATGGTTGCACTAGCATCGAGGTCCTCGATCTTAATGATTATTGCCTTACTTGTTTCTCTCTTCTCTGTGACAATGCCTATAGTCTTAATCACTATTTCATGCGGGCTTTCAAGCGCGACACTTATGGAGGTCGCATCTTTCACGTCGAGTCTTTGCCGAAGGAGTCTTGCTATACGGTTGAAGCGATCCTGAAAATACTCGAGAAAGCATTCAATATCACCCACGGAACCAAGGTTGGCTGAGGAATCCTCAATAACTCTCAATTCTGGCTCTATCTCTTTCGCATAAGGTTTGAAGGTAACCTTGCTTGTCTCATCCTTGCTCGCTTCTGCCTCTAAAGAGGAGAAAGAATCTATTGCTCGATCAACCATCTTATCAGTGATGAACAATACTGGTTCTACTAATCCTTGTATTATCTCACAGACTCTATCAACAATCTCAACGGGATCAGCCTTTGTAGATCCACTCCTCAGGGCTTCAAACGCATTGGTATCTACTTGGTATCCTTTCTCCATCAATAACAAGACAGCTTGTCTTAACCGATTTTCAGGGTATCCCTCTTCTTCCGTGTTCTTATCCTGCATCTAATTCCCCGGAAATCGGATAGTGCGACGAATGATCATTACCATCATTAATGAATCAAGGGCGTCATTTTCTAGCGCCGGGGAAGGGATTTGAACCCTTGAGGTGCGCAAGCACCACTGGCTGTCTTGACTTGACAGCCGATCTCGAGGCCAGCGCATTACCATTGCAGCCACTTGGGTCTCTGCCACCCCGGCATTGCGGTTGAGACTAAAATAATAGAAGTTGCTTTTAGTCTTTTCAACAATAAGAATAGTAAACGACCATAGATCAGAGTCGCTGAACATTCTACAATCATGAATATTCAGGATCACAGCAGGGACACATATATGAAAAATTTGGCTATCTCTTCTGTATTGAAGAAGCTGGGTCTAAGCTTCGATAATGATATTGGCATATATTCTCATGAGAAGACAGGCATTCCTCTTACATTATTTTTCGATGATGAGAAGGAGCAGTTAATCCTACTTGATCAGACAAAACTGCCATATGAAACTACTATTTGGTCAACATCAGACTGGAAAGAGGCTGCGTTAGTTGGAATAAAGGAGATGGTTACACGAGGCTCCCAAGCAATAGGAGTTGCAGGAGGATACTCCATGCTCCTCGCTGCTATATCCTGCTCAAAGAAGGCCGATTTCCTATATGCCCTAGAGAGTTGCGCAGCAATCATAAGAAATGCAAGACCTACAGCTGCACCCCTTCCTTGGGCTGTTGACATGACCCTAAACTATGCATGTAGACTGGCAAAGGAAGGCGAACCGATCGACCAGATCATTCAAGGAGTGAAGGAAGTTGCAGATTACATCTTATCGTCTGATCTAGTGCTTAATTGCTATCTTCGTGAAGAGGGCAAAAAATTCCTTGTTGACGGGGACGTAGTAATGACACATTGTAACGGAGGCTCATTATCGTCTACCTATGGAGGACACGCTTTAGGCATGCTTGAAGAGTCGTTTGTAGAGGGATTGGACATTAAGGTTGTAGCCAAAGAGACTCGTCCTAGATGTCAAGGGTATAAGCTGACAGTTTGGGAGCTGAACAGAGCAGGTGTGCCAACTACCATAATCACGGATAACATGATTACCTCCGCAATCAGAGAATATCATGTTTCCAAGGCAATCCTCGGAGTGGATCGAGTCGTAAGAGATGGGTCTGTCGCAAATAAGATCGGGTCTGCAGATATAGCTCACATTATGCAAACCCACGGGATCCCATTCTATTATGCTACCTCTTACAGTACTATCGACTTAGAGATAGAATACGGAAAAGACATACCAATAGAAGAGAGATCTAAAGATGAGATAACATACTTCTACAGGCTTGAAGCTGAGCAGAAGAAAAAAGATGGTGCCATATCACAAGAGGCACTTTCCGGGTGGCCTCCGACAGAGTTACTGGCACACACCAATCATCCTGGCAAGGGTCAGATTGCCATCTATAATCCAGCATTCGATGTTACCCCTCCCAAACTGATCGACCTCATAATAACCGACATAGGCGTCTTTGCACCAGACCAAATAAGAACTCTAAGCGACAGCCTGATGAGACAAGAAGTCAAGGAAAGGCTAGAAAAATGGGGGATCTCTTCTCCCAACTGAGAAATAGGCAGTTGAGCTAGAATCTAGTCCAATGTACATCATATATGTGCGATTTCCTCTCCAGAGTTCTCTTCCCAAGATCCTTCAATCTTATAATATAACGCTATCATTCTAGAGTGATAGTTAACTCAACCGAGGGAATGATCTTTGGCGAGCGAGAAATACAAACCAGAAGAGACGGGTGTCGAAATTGGATACTTTGGAGGAACAGGCAATTATGATCCTGACATATTCCAAGACACCAAAGAAATTAAGGTATATACACCGTACGGGTCGCCAAGCGACCTTATCACAATTGGCTGGATAAAAGGAAGAAAAGTGGCATTCATTCCACGGCATGGACGATACCACACTATACCACCTTACAAAGTAAATTATCGTGCAAATGTCTGGGCTATGAAATCACTAGGGGTAAAACGCATAATATCTCCTGCAGCAGTTGGTAGTCTTCAGCCTGAGACGATCAAGCCTTATGAATTCGTCGTTTGTGATCAATTCTTTGACCGAACCGCTTCCCGTAGAAACATAAGCTTCTATGAAGGAGGTGTGACAGGACATTTCCCGTTCAGTGATCCGACATGTGAAGAACTCAGAAGGATCATATTGGATACTGGTCGCAGGGTGCTACCTGATGCTGTAATTCATCCTACCTCTGAGGAAGAGGAAGAGATGCGGATGAACCCGTTCAAGAACTTTACATATGTATGCATGGAAGGACCCAGATTCAGCACAAGAGCAGAGTCTTACTTCTATAAGTCCATGAGCTTCAGCGTGGTCGGGATGACGGCTATTAGTGAGGCATATTTGTGCAGAGAAACCGAGATCTGTTTTGCATCCATAGCTCTAATAACGGATACAGATGTCTATGGCTTAATGCCTGTTACAGCTGAGCGAGTTGCTAAGAGCATGAAAGAGAACGTCAAGAATGTGAATAAGCTACTTTTTGAGGTTTTTGCGAACATACCCAAGGAGAGATCTTGTCAGTGTTCAGAGGCAATGGACGTTAGTCTATATTAGGAGATTCATGCGCATACGTTAATCAGTGAAAGAGCATGAGCATGGAGAGGTTTTGGAGACGGATGGGGAACGGTTGCTCCGAATGGAATCTCCGGCGAGGAGAATGATAAGGAAACCTCGCCTACCGAGAACTAAAGACCGCTTCGGAATACTGAGGGGTTGAGTACTCAACCCTCCAAGAGCGATTTCCGTCAGGCTTTCTCCACGGAGTCCAGATCCAGCTCTTTCTGTTTCAGCAGTTTCCGCAATTCCTCGCTTACAGTGGCGGGTGCTGTTGCGTTGGTAGCATGTGACGGATTCTAAGTCTGCCTGTTGCATCTCGGCGCAGGGAAATCAAACTGGTTATGACGAATAGTTCAATTGTGATGCTAGGGAGTTCCAGTACGGGTTTCTTCTGATAAGTTTGGATATCCAGTTCTGATCAAGCTTGCCGTTCTCATCTAGTGGCATCATGATCTCGCTCGCAACCAACTTGGACTTGAAGCATTTTCGGAAGAGCTTGTCTCACTGATAACCAAGAATAGGCAACAATATTGGTTGACATCATATCGTGAGGAAACGGTAATCCAAGCTTTAACTGACTGGTCTCTGTTAGGTTACGTGGTGCGGTATAACGCTCTTTTTCATCCTCATTTGACGCAGATAGGTGAAGTGGATCAACAATCTAAAGTCTTAATGACACAAGCAGAATTTTTGGAAAAACTAGAAGAAATATTAGATTCATCTACTGGATAATAACTCTTTGATCTCTGCTGCATTTCCCGTAGTTACCTAGTTTGCGTTTTAGAACAGCCCTTCATCTCTGCCTGCCATATTGTTGTCGGGGAATCTTCTTCTTTTTCATCTTCTTAGATTTCCTCTTCTTTTCGACTTGAGTCATTCTCTCCTCCTCCAGAATTCAGCACGAAAGTCGTAACCTCCTAGAAGAACATATCGAGCACGAGAAGGACGATTATGGCGATTGTACAAATGACCACGATCTCCATATCGTGACGTCTTAGAAAGGTCAAGAATTCCTAGAAATCGAACCACCCCTGAATACTGCGTATATTTTGTGGATAACCACAATGAGGACATACCCAAGGCGAAGAATAAGTGGATAACGCTGATTCAGAATGCTCATGTGCCAAAGTGTAACAGGCAGAAGAATGCGCCGACAACATAACAGAACCCTGAACGCTAATTTTCTTAGGTAATTGTCTTAAGCTACTCTTGACTGCTTATGTAACCAGAAAAACTCCTCAACGGCAAGTTAGCCATTAACATAGCAGGGCTACAAGGTCACATAGGAGATTGCTGGTAATGCCTTCTAAAAAAAAGAGTCAATACAGGAGGCCTTGGTGGTATTCACCCGAGATCAATCGAATCACTGCAACAACAGGCACAGTAAGAAGATGCGGGCTACCGCCGCTAATAATTCAAAGAATATTCAGCGTAATGGCGAAAGAGAAACATCCCACAACAAGACCCAACCGTGCTAGAAAAAGCTGGCTGGAAAACTTGATCGTTGATGGGGTAAAATGTCGATTGAGTTGTCACATAGAGAATGATATGAACATGATTGTGGTCACATATATCAGTGTCCCAAAAGGCGCATTCAAAGGGACCATAAAGCTGGATAAAATAAGCGGTGATTCATTTGGAGAATAAATTGGATGAGACTGTAACTGAGATCGACACGGTGGATTGGACTGGTGCTCCACTGCATCTAACAGGAGTCAGGGCTCTGAAAAACCCCAAGACAGGAAGAATCAGGGTTCTTCCTTACGACATCGCTAAAGCTGAAGTTCAAGCTATTGCGGAGAGATTTGGCATACTTCCCAGAGATGTGGATTCATTCCTCATGATACTGGCAAAACCAGAGAACTTCAAAGAAGGTGAAGTACTCTACAAGTACCACTTACAAAAACTCCTGTTCTACCTCTGGAAAGAACTGGGGGAAAACGGATACGGCGAATCTTTACCTCGGGATGAGTTCATTGCAGCTAGAAATGGACCCGTTCCAGAACATTTGGAAGACGATCTAAAAAGATTCGAGGATAACCATTGGATCAAAACCAAATATGAGAAATGGGGAGACGGTTACCAATCGAAGAGAATAATGCTGACTAAGGATGGACTAGATCTGGCAAAGAAATTGTGGGATAGCCTTCCCGAGCCTTATAAATCCGTATCCCTGAAGGTGAAGGAACGAATATATCCTCTGAGCCCCGAAAAAGTCCGCCATCTGGTGCACGAAGAATATCCAAGATATCGGGATACCTACATTGAGAATGACATAGAGTAGAACTTTTTTCCTTTATTTCCTGCTGAACTTCTCAGCGTGTGCTATCTGACGAAAGTTTACAGCGCAGTCAATCTGACGAAGAGTTAACAGAACCAGTCAGCCAAAGCTTCTCAATCCTCGTTTGAAAAACTTGAAAAACAATCAAACCTCACCCAGACCTTTGAAGGGGTTCCGTTCTCCGGAGCGAAGGATCAGTATCTGAGTTTCTGAAGCCACTCTCTCATTAGAGACCTAATCAGTTCGGTTCGGTTTGCGTACCCTGTTTTCCTGCTCCCCCAGAACACTCGTTTCTCGACCTTTGATCCTGAAATCACTTTCGCTTAACCTTGATGCATACTTGAACTCTGAAGAAAAGAAGGAAAACATTAGGGTAAGATTCTATCTGGAACATCTGCCACGAAGCTGGAACTCTAAGTCGTCAAGCCTACGTCGGAACTCCTTGAGCCCATCCGCAATCTTGATCAGGAACTCGTGGACCTCGCAGATCAACGATTCATCAGTTCAACGTTATCTGAATCAGGAACCCCTACCGCCCCAATAGGGTTTTGCCGAGATCCGCTTGGAACGTACTGCCTTTCTAAACTCATTCAATTGCCTCCTTCACAAGTTTTCTGTCTCGGGATATATGCGAAAGACCCTACTCCTCTGACTACTTCTTATTCGCCTGTTCTCGCTGAAGCTCAGCTTTGCGTTCTAGGAAAGCCCTCTCGAAGTCCGATACGTAATGGATTCCGTGGCTATTCGCCAACTGAGATATGATCCGCTCGAATTCTGCCACTTTCACCTTCAGGGCTTCCATTTCCGTCTTCAACTCTCCCATTTCCGTCTCCAGCTCTCCAATTCTAACAGGTGCGTCTCTAATTTTCACCAATCCAAACCACCTTCTTTATTGTACTCTTGAAATATTGACTCATATTCTCCCATACTCTTAACACCCTTTCACTGAACAGACCCCTTTTCGCGGATCGCCTTCGCCTGGCGACTCGGACAGCCCTCGCACTCAACATGCTTTCCAGCCTCATCCTTGATTGCACAGTAAGACGATCCCTCCTCCGGATTCACCTTCACGAACGCACGGATTAGGCACGTCCAATCTGTCACAGCGAGTACCACGTCCTCCACTTTCTCCGGAATCAGAAACTTGTTGCCATCCTCTCGATCTCAACGTTGAAAGACAACCTTCATCAATGTTGAAAGATAAGCCTTCAATGACCTCTCCGGCTCTTTCTTGATCTAAGAGACCTTACCTCTGAGATAGGGCTTAACGCCACTCACCCCGAGCATATCCAAGATGGAGTAATCGTCTTTGAGACATTGCTCCTTAGCACTTGCATCAACCTCTCTCTTGATTATTAGCTGTTTTTCCGGCTCCATATGGGGAATCAAGTATCTAGGTTTTCACTTTCTTGCCACAGTTTGGACATTGAGAGTATTTTGAGTAATAGAAGAAATAATAGAGGGCTAAAGGTAGAAAGATGACCGCTATGATTAGAGAGAAGAGAATTCTCCGGTGAGGACTTTTCATTTCTTTAGCAAAGATAAACTTGCAGTCTGGACATTGAACAAAACCCGCTGGTAGAAAAACCAAACTATGCAGATATTCTTGGCTTAACGTAACTGTTCTTTTTTCTTCTTCTTTTCTGCTCATGTTTCTTCCCCTCCTCATCCATGGCATTTAGGTATCTGTTCTCTATGTAGAATTTGACGATTCGGCGGAATATCTCGTCCTGCGTTTCGCCATATCTTCCGCATTCCTTGAACTGTTCCTTATCTTCTGGCTGACCCAGATCGCAACTTTCTCTTTCCGCCTTTCATTCAGATATTCAAACATCACGATGTTTGAAGAATTTCTGTTGTAGCTCCCTAATGCTCATTTTTCCAAAATATAGTATACACGTGTATACTATTCAGAATCGATGTTTTTTCCCCTTGGGACCACCAACGGGTCGAAGAATCCTCTTAGACTCATCAAGGAGCCTCTTTGTCAGATCCTTCTTCAAGAAGAGATAGGGTATTATTATCTCTGCAAATACTCTGGCTTTCCTATGACTTACAGACCAACGATAGTAGGGTTTATCACCTTTAGGCGTAGCGTATTGCTGGATTGAGCCGCCGAATCTGTTCTTGAATAATTCAAGAGGTTTTCTGTCAAGTTGACCAACTTTCGCAACTAGGCATCTTCTATGTTCAGCATATCTGGGATCAT
>Ga0315282_10010742_pt1 | contig 14298 bp, 13 predicted proteins | sample YL17G07_20_MG_FD_203693 | JGI IMG/M metagenome (GOLD analysis project Ga0315282, IMG submission 203693) | Sediment microbial communities from Yellowstone Lake, YNP, Wyoming, USA - YL17G07_20 | ecosystem: Environmental > Aquatic > Freshwater > Lake > Sediment | place: USA: Wyoming | collected...
CGGTCGCGGTGATCGGAACGATGCGCAACCGCAGTGTCTGCGGAATCTCCGAGCCGTCGGTGTTGACGAAGTTCCTCGACACGCTGAGAACGCCGCCGCTGCTGTAATAGGCGACGCCCACGCCGGCGTCCAGGAACTGGCCCACGCCAATCAGCCACTCGCCGCCGAACGTGACGTTGTTGAAGTCCTTCAGGTTGAAGGCGAGCGCGTCGTAGTAGCCGCCGTTCAACTCGCTGGCCAGGATGTCGCCCTCTGCCAGGCGGGCATCCTCGCCGCGCAGGACGAAATAGCCGATGTTGAAGCTCACCGCCTGCGACTGGGCGCGAGCCGGCGCGGCAAACGTGGCACCGAACAGCACGACGGCGACCAGGACGAACAGGGATTTGCGAAGCATACGTGCTCCTGTGAAGGAGTTGATAAATGAGGACCCGGCCGGTGCCAGGCACCGCTCGCCGTGCGGTAGAGCATGAAGGATGCCATGCCCGACCCGCCCGTTTTTGCGCGTTTCTGGCCTGTCCAGCCGGCGTCCCCGGCGCGGCAGCCGCGCCGGCGTGGCCGCCGATGTGTCCCAGTTAACGGTCAGTTGCTGTCCTGCCCTTGTACGACCGGACCGACGCGAGCATTTCCTCGTGAATTCGGCCGTTCGAGGCTATCAAGCTGGCTTCACGAACGTCGAAGGGGGCGCCGTCGATCGCCGTGATCCGCCCGCCCGCCTCCTGCACGATCAACGTCCCGGCCGCGACGTCCCAGGGCTTGAGCCGTTCCTCCCAGAAGCCATCCATGCGACCGGCGGCCACGTAGCACAGGTCGAGGGCGGCCGAACCAAGCCGGCGCACCGCCTGCGCGCGGGCGATGAACTCGCCGAACAGGCCGACGACGCCGGAAGCCCCCTCGTGAACATTGTACGGGAAGCCGGTCACCAGCAGCGCATCGAGCAGCGTGGGGGCTTGTGAGACGCACAGGGGGGCGCCGTTCAGAAAGGCGCCGCCGCCGCGCTCCGCCGTGAAGAGCTCGCGGCGCGACGGGTCGTACACGGCGCCGATCTCCATCCGGCCGTCGATCTCGAGGCCGAGCGAGGCACAGAAGATCGGGAAGCCATGAGCGTAGTTGGTGGTGCCGTCGAGGGGATCGAAGATCCAGCAGTGGCGCGCGCGCGGCCGCCCTTGCGTCGCGCCGAATTCTTCGGCCAGCACGTCGTGGTCGGGAAAGCGTTCGGCAACCATCGCGCGAAACCCGCGCTCCACGGCGACATCGACCTCGGTGACGAGATCGATGCGCCCCTTCTTCGACACTGCAATCGCGCCGCCGAAGCGCGCCATCTGCAGGTCGCCCGCGCGTAGGACAGCCTCGATCGCGGTTGCGAGAAGCAATGGGTCGTGAACCATGAGAGGGGGTGCGGTCACCGGCGGGGCAGCTTCTTCGCCATGCGGACTTCCATCCCGCCATCCGGCATCCGCCGCAACGAGACTTCGTCCATGAAACTCTTCATGAAGAAAATGCCGCGGCCGCTCGCTTTCAGCAGGTTCTCGGGCGCCAGCGGATCGAGCAGCAACGACGGATCGAAGCCTTCACCCTGATCGCGGACGCGCACGACCAGTTCGGTCGGGTCGGCCGGCGGTTCCGAGGTGAACTCGACGAACACCGACTTGGCGGGATCGTTGTGGTTGCCGTGCTTGATGGCGTTGATCACCGATTCGCGGATGGCGACGCTGATCCAGTGCAGCGCCTCGTCCTCCAATCCCGCCAGCCGCCCGAAGGCGTCGCTGACGATCTGCACCAGATCCAGCATCTCGAACGCGCTGCTGAACTCCAACCGGATCGTGTGCCCGTTGTTCGCCATGCGAATCGTCATCGCCGGGGCAAGGTCCTTTGGATTTCCCACCGGCGCTGCGGCGCCGGATCGCGGATTCTTACTATATGCGAAAAGGGGCCTTCAACCACGAATACGGCAGTCGGCGTGCCGGAGTTCATTTCCCGCACCCCGGGGCCGCCCGCACTCGAAAATGTTATATTCCCTGCGTGTCCGCCGCTGCCCGCGTCACGATCCAGCCGGCTCGCCGCATTGCCGGCCGAGTCATCCCACCGGGCGACAAGTCCATCTCCCATCGCTACGCGATGCTGGCCGCCCTCGCCGGGGGGCGCTCCCTCATCGAAGGATATGCGCCTGGAGCCGACTGCCGGGCGACGCTGGCGTGCCTGCGGGGCCTCGGTGTGGCCATCCGCGAAGAAACGGCGGGAGTTGTCGAGATCGTCGGCCGCGGCCCTGGCGCACTCTCCCCCGCCGGCGACGCGCTCGACGCGGGCAACTCGGGAACCACGCTGCGTCTGCTGTCGGGCATCGTCGCGGCGCAACCGTTCGAGACGCGGCTCACTGGCGATGAATCGTTGCGCCGCCGGCCGATGGCGCGCATCATCGAGCCACTGACGCTGATGGGAGCGCGTATCGACTCGCAGGACGGCCGCCCGCCGCTGACGATTGCCGGCGCCGAACTGCACGGGATCGACTACGCCACCAGCGTGCCGAGCGCGCAGGTGAAAAGCGCAATCCTGCTGGCCGGCTTGCACGCGTCGGGCACGACGCGCGTCACCGAGGCGGCCCCCACGCGCAATCACACGGAACTCGCCTTTGCGGCGTTCGGCGCCCGGGTGATTGCGCAGGGCAGCGTCATCTCGGTCGCCGGCCGGCAGCCGCTGCGCGCGGCGGACGTGCGCGTGCCCGGCGATGCGTCTTCCGCCGCGTTCTGGGCGATCGCGGCCGCGGGATTGCCCGGCTCGGCGGTTGAAATCGCGGAGGTGGGATTGAATCCGACGCGTACGGCGTTTCTGGACGTGCTGCGGCTTGCGGGCGCGCACGTCGAGGTCACCGTCAGTGGCGAGGCCGGCGGCGAGCCGCTTGGCACCATCCGGGTACGGCACGGCGATCTGCGACCGATCGTGCTCGGCCACGATGAAGTGCCTGGGCTGATAGACGAACTGCCCGCGCTGGCTGCGCTCGCCACCTTCGGGGGCGAGATCGACGTCAGCGGTGCGGCGGAACTGCGTGTCAAGGAAAGCGACAGGATCGCGTGCCTCGCAGCCGGGCTGCGCGCCCTGGGCGCGAACGTCGAAGAACGGCCGGACGGGTTCCGGGTTCGCGGCGACCGGCGGCTTGCCGGGGGCACGGCGGACGCCGCCGGCGACCATCGCCTGGCGATGGCCTTCGCGATCGCCGCGCTGGGGGCGCGCGGGCCGAGCGTGGTGACGGGCGCGCAGTCCGTTGCGGTATCGTATCCGGGATTCTTCGACGTACTGAGCACGCTCGTGCAATGACCGCGTGCCCGTCACAGGTGCTGGGTGCTTTGTGCTGTGTGCCAAGTGCGGTGCTGAGTGCCGAGTGCTGTGCTGTGTGCCAAGTGCGGTGGCGAGTGCTGAGTGCTGTGCCGGGTGCTCGTGCGGCGCAGTGGCGCGACGAAGCGGAGCGCGGGCGCAGGCGGTCCGCCACCATTGAACAATGATGCGCGGTGCGTGAGCGACGGCGCCACCTCGCACTCAGCACTTGGCACCAAGCACTCAGCACTCGTGAGTACCGTGAGGAAGGACAAGATTTACCTGGTCGGGTTCATGTCGTCGGGCAAGACGACCGTCGCCCGGAGCCTCGGTCGGCGCCTCGGGTGGCGCGTGGAGGATATCGACGAACGGATCGAGGCGCTCGAGCGGATGACCGTGGCCGAGATTTTCGCGAGCCGCGGCGAGCCGTATTTCCGCGCGGTGGAGCGCGAGGTACTGCACCTGCTGCTGCCGCCGCGCCACGTCGTGGTCGCCACCGGCGGCGGCACGTTCGTCGATCCCGAGAGCCGCGCCGCCATCAACCATGACGGCGTGTCGGTGTGGCTCGACGTGCCGTTCGACGAAATCGTCGATCGCCTGCCCGCCGACGGCCGACGGCCGCTGGCGTCGAACCGGGCCGAGATGGAGTTACTGTATGCCGCGCGGCGGGCCGCCTATCAGGAAGCGCACCTGCGGCTGGACGCGTCCCATGCGCGCGTGGAAGAGCTCGTCGAGCGGTTGCTCGACTGGCTGGGGTTCTGAGTAGTGCTGGGTGCTTGGTGCTGAGTGCGGTGCTAGGTGCTCAGTGCTTGGTGCGGTGCCGGCCGCTTGGTGCGCGGCCGGGTGCCCAGTGCGGTGCCGCGCGCTGCGACTCGGCGCGTCGGGCACGTGGCACTCAGCACAGCACTCGGCACTCAGCACGTAGCACCAAGCACTTGTGGCATTTCGTCGATGCGCTACCTGATCCTGACCGACGTTCACGCGAACTTCGACGCGCTCGAGGCCGTGCTCGAGGCAGCCGCGGGCATCGGCTACGACCGGACGCTCGTGCTCGGCGACCTCGTCGGCTACGGCGCCGAGCCGAACGAGGTCGTCGAGCGCGTGCGCGCGCTCGATCCGGCGGCCATCATCCGCGGCAACCATGACAAGGTTGCCTCGGGGCTGGAACACGCGGACGGATTCAATCCGATCGCGCAGCAGGCGGCCGAGTGGACCTACCAGGCGCTGGCGTCCGAGAACCGGACGTACCTGGCAACGCGCGCGGCGGGGCCGATCCTCGTTGATTCCGACGTCGAGATTTGCCACGGCTCACCGGGTGACGAAGATGCGTACATCACCAGCGAAGTGGCCGCGTTGCGCGCGCTGAAGCAGGCCGAGCGGCCGGTCTGCTTCTATGGCCACACGCACATCCCGGTTGCGTTCTGCCTGACCGAAACGGGTTTCGAGATGATCACGCAGGACGACGACGTCGAACAGTCGCTGCCGCTCACCCGGGGCGTTCGCTACCTGATCAACCCGGGGTCGGTCGGCCAGCCGCGCGATGGCGACCCGCGGGCGGCATTTGCGACCTTCGAGCGCGAGTCGCGCGTGGTGACGCTCTATCGCGTCGAGTATCCGGTCGAACGTGCGCAGCAGAAGATCATCGAGGCGGGACTTCCGCGCGTCCTCGCCACCCGACTCGGCGTCGGGCGCTGACGTAGTCGTTGATCGTTGGTCGGTAGTCGCGGTCGTTCGTCCACTTGCCCATCCATAAGCAGCTTCGAGGACACGCATGGCACATCGTCAAAATCCGGTCCGTCTCGTCATCACTCTCGCGCTGACAGGCACGGCGGCGATCGGCATCGCGATCCACGCCCAGTCCGTTGCCGATCGGTGCCTGGTGCCCGCGTCGATTCGCGACGCGATCCTCAATGAAACCTCGGGCGAGGAAGCCTACCAGCACGTGCAGATCCTCGCCGTCAATCGCAACCGGCAGGCCGACGAGTACCAGAACGAGTTCTTCGAGACGACCTACCTGCGCACGATGGCGAAGCAGTACGGGCTGTCGGACGTGCAGGTGGAATTCTTCCCGACACGCGACACCTGGGACGCCGAGGAAGGCGATTTGTGGCTGGTCCAGCCGGCGCCCCGGAAGATCGCGAGCCTCAACATGGTGCCGACCGCCCTCGCGCAGGGCAGCACGAGCGGCGACGTCGAGGCCGAAGTCGTCTATGTCGGACCCGGACGGGAAGCCGACTACGCGGGCAAGGACGTGAAGGGCAAGATCGTCCTGGGCAGCGGAAGCGTCGGTTCCGTGTTCACCAGCGGCGTGGTGCAGCGCGGCGCGGCGGCGGCGCTCGGCACCGGGAGCGCGGGCGTCAGCGCCAGGTCGGCCGGGTACACGCTCGACCAGCTCGGATGGTCGAGCGTGCCGGCCAGCGCCGATCGCCCCGGTTTGGGATTCGTGCTGTCGCTGCGCCAGTTCTACGACATTCGCGATTACCTCGAGCGCGGGCAGAAGGTGGTGATGCGCGCGCACGTCCGGACGAAGACGTACCCGGGCAAGATGAACGTCATCTCGGCCTCGATTCCGGGCACCGATCCGTCCTCGGGCGAACTGATCGCCGTGGCCCATGCGTACGAGACCATCGCGACGCCGGGCGCCAACGACAACTGCACGGGGGTCGCCACGATCCTGGAGGTGGCGCGCACGATCGCGCGGCTCGTGCGCGACGGCGTCCTGCCTCAGCCGAAGCGCACCATCCGGTTCGTCTGGGGACCCGAGATCTCCGGCACGACGGCCTACATGTTCAAGCACCCCGAGATGCAGGACCGCCTGCTCGCGGCGCTCAACTTCGACATGACCGGCGCGGATCTCGCCGCAACCGGCCAGTACTTGCGCATGAAGATGACGCCAGACTCGCGACCGAGCTACCTGAACGATCTGCTGGCCAGCCTGCTCCGGTTCGCCGACCAGACCGAGATCCGCACGCAGCAGGGCACCAACCAGCCGTTCAATTACCGGCTGACGCCGGTCGCGGCGATCACCTCGGGCAGCGATCACTCGGTGTTCAACAACGGCGGCATCCCTGCCATGCAGTTCAACCACTGGCCGGACAACTTCTACCACAGCAGCAACGACCGCATCATCTACGTGGATTCAACGGAGTTGAAGCGCGTCAGCTTCATGGCCGCCGCCGCGCTCTACTATCTGGCCACCGCCGGCCCGGCCCAGGCGCGCGACCTGGCCTGGGACGCGACCGCCAACGGCGAGCAATGGATCGCCGAAGTCACCCGCCAGTCGCAGCGACTGATGGGCAACGATCCGGCGAAGCTGCCGGACCAGTACAAGGCCGCGCAGAACAAGGTGACCTGGGCGTGCAACCGCGGGCGGGGTGGCGTCGAATCGGTGTTGACGCTCGCAAAAGACGACAGCCTCGCCGCAACCGTGAAGAGCCTCGTCGGCACTCTGGACGCCGCCCGTGACGCCAACGCGAAGATGTTGGAGGGGATCTACAAGGATCGATGCGCGGCGCTCGGCATCAAGCCGGCACCCGAGACGCTGACGCCGAAGGAGACCGAGCTGTCGTTGATGGTGCCCCGCAGATTGTTCAAGGTGTATTCGCCGGAAGCGCAGAAGCGGCAGCCGCAGGAACGGGGACAGGCGCCGGCCGGGCGGCCGGCACCGGCGCAGCCGCCCGCCGGGCAGCAACCGCGCGGCGCGCAGCCGCCGCCGGCGGCAGATCAGCGGCCGGGGGGCCGCGGCCGCCAGCAGGGGTTGCCGGGACTCGCCTCGAGCGAGATCGCCAACTTCATCGACGGTTCTCGCAGCGTGCTCGACATCTACAACGCCGTGCGGGCCGAGTGCGGCAACCTGGTCACCGGCGACAGCGACGCGAAGTTTGCCTACCTGCTCTCGCCCGACGCGCCCGACGTCAACCTCGACGCGGTCGTGACGACCATCCAGAACATGGAGAAGGCGGGGACGGTGGAGATTCTGAAGAAGCCGGCGCCGCCCGCCAGGAAGACGGGGAAGAAGTAGGGTTGAGTAGCGAGGAGTACTGACTACTGGCGCGCCGCGGTCTTCGCGCGCGCCTCCGCCCGTGCGGCCGCCCGTGCCTCCGCCTCCTCGCGGCGGCGCAGCTCGGCGGCGAACGCGTCACGCGCGGCGCGCGAGCCGAGAATCCAGCCGATGACGATCCCGATCATGATGACCGTCGGAATGTAGATGAAGTGTCCGGCGCCCATTCACCGCTCCATCGAGTCCCGGCCTGAAGGCCGGAACCTACCACGCGTAGGTTCCAGGCTTCAGCCTGGGACACACTCACGCTTTCCGCTCCGTCCGCCTGCGCAGATCCGCCAGCTCGCGCTGCACCGCGCCGACGCGGCGCCACACCGACCAGACATAGAGCAGCAGCGCCACCCAGACGAACGCGTAGGCGCCCATCACCAACGGCGCGGCGGGAATGTGCTCCTGTTGTAACGGCGGCAGATCCTTGAGCGGCACGAACTCGTTCTGCTGCGCCGGCTGCGGCGGCTGCGGCGGCGGCACTTCCCAGACGCTGGGCCGCGCCGCGGGCTGCCGATCCCGCGGCTGCGCCCCCGGCACCGCGCCCATCAGGCCGACGATGACGAACAGCAGCCCCAACGACACCGCGATGCGACCGAGGTTTCTGCAAATCATGTCCAATCCATCCGGGGCCCGGCAGCCCGCTCCCCGCTCCCTACTCACTACCGGCTACTCACTACTCTTCTTCCAGATCCAGAAACGCACGTTCCAGTTCGGCGCGTTCTCGCCCGAGCGCCGTGCGAATGGTGAGCAGCGCGACATACAACACCACGAACGCCGCCACCGAGAACCAGAACGGCCCCATCATCGGTTTCGGCAGTTCGGGAATCACCGTGGTCTTCGGGTGCAGCGTGCGCCAGATGTTGACCGAGACGTAGACGAACGGCACGTCCGCCATGCCGAACAGCGCCATCGCCGCGGCCAGCTTCTCCGAGCCCGGTCCGCCGTATTTCCGCACCAGCAGGTACGCGACGAAGATCATCCAGAGCAGCAGCGACGAGGTCAGCCGGAAATCCCATTCCCACCAGACGCCCCAGGCCTTGCGCGCCCACAGCGGGCCGGTGACGAGCACGATCGCCCCGAACACGACGACGAGTTCCGCGGCAGCAGCCGCGATGTGGTCCGCGGATGCTCGTCCGCGGAACAGGAACATCGCGCTGGCGATGCCGCAGACGAACGCCGAGGTGAACATCATCATCGCCGAGGGCACGTGGTAGTAGAAGATCTTCTGCACCAGCCCCATCGTCGATTCGTACGGTGCGCGGACGATGAGCACCGGGGCGATGGCGAACATCGCCATCGCCACGAAGAGTAAGGGGGAGAGGTAACGTTTCATGACAAGTGCCTGGTGCTCCGTGCTACGTGCTTGGTGCGGTGCCAAGTGCCCGGTGCACCCGGCACACGTGACTTCGACAGCGCCTAATCCGTCATGAGCGGCTCGAACGTCCACAGCGACAGCGTCACGAACACGACGTCGAAGAAGGCGAGCAGCGACACCCACATGCGCGCGGTGTCGAGATCCGGCGTCGCCTGCAGCAGCGCCGCCGTACCGCGCACGCCGGCGATGATGACGGGGATCGTGATCGGATACAGCAGCACGGGCAGCATCACGTCGCGGCTGCGCGCCCGGACGAGCATGGCGGCGAACAGCGTGCCCACGGCCGCAAACCCGAGCGTGCCCGTCACGAGCAGCGCGATCATCCAGCCGACCGCGCGATGAAACGCCGCCTGGAACAGCAGGCCGACCAGCGGCACGAGCACCACCTCGACGACGAACAGCAGGACGAGGATGCCGAGCAGCTTGCCGACGTAGATCGCCGGCCGCTCCGCCGGCGCCAGCAGCAGCGCCCGCAGCGTCTCGGCGTGCCGTTCGCGCTCGAAGGTGCGCCCCAGCGCCAGCGTCCCCGCAAAGGCGATGGCGATCCACAGGATGCCCGCGGCGGCATCCTCGAGCGGCCGTCCCTCCCGCACGAGCGCGAACGCAAACACCAGCACGCAGGACACCGCGAAGAAGGCCGTGGTGTAGAGAATCTCCCGGCTCCTCACCTCGACGGTAAGGTCCTTGCGCATCACGAGCCAGGCGATCTTGAAGAACATCGTCAGTAGTGAGTAGTGAGCGAGTAGGGGCCGTCAGGCCGATCGTGAGTGTCGTGCCCGAGCGAGCTGAACGCGCGTTCCTGCTCGCTGCTCTACCCGCCACTCGCTACTCGCTACTTCTCCGTCACCTTGCCACGTGCGCCCGGTACCGGTCGCGCAGCGGCCCCCGCGACTCGTCGATCGCCAGCAGCCGCCCGTCACGGAGCACTGCCGCCCGCTCCAGCAGCCCCTCGGCGACGTCCAGGTCGTGCGTCGCCAGCACCACGATGCGTCCTTCGCGGCCCAACTCCTTCAGGCGCGCCACCAGGGCGCCCGCCGACGCGTCGTCCAGGCCGGTGAACGGCTCGTCGAGCAGCAGCAGCCGCGGATCGTGCAGCAGGGCGCGTTCGAGCGCCAGGCGCTGGCGCATGCCGCGTGAGAACCCGGTGACGAGATCGTCGCCGCGCTCCTCGAGACCCGCCCGAACGAGGGCGCGCTCGACCCGATCGCGCACATCGCCGAGACCGTACAGGCGCGCGAAGAAATCGAGGTTCTCGCGCGCCGTCAGCTCCGGATACAGGTGAAGATCGTGCGCAAGCAGACCGAGCCGCGCGCGCAATGCCGGGCCCGCTTCTCTCGCCCGGTGAACGCCGTACCAGACTTCGCCAGCCGACGGCGTAATGAGGGTCGCCAGGATGGACAGCAGCGTCGACTTGCCGGCGCCGTTGGGACCGAGCAGCCCGAGGACTTCTCCGCCGTGGCAGACAAGCGACACGTGCGACAGCGCGCGCCGGCGCCCGTAGTACCTCGAGACGTCGCGAATCTGCACTTCGTCGAAGTCGAACGTCATCGTTTGGATGGCGGGGTCCCCTGCACCCCGCCAAGCTCCTCATTCTTTGATCGGCGGGGACCCCTGCACCCCGCCTGGCTCGGTCGCTTGTGGGGCCCCACCGCCCCACGCCGCTCCCTCGCTCGCGCCCCTTGGCCCGCCGAAGCAGCGCGTCCAGCCGTGCGAAGGCGGCCGCTCCGCTTCGTCGCGCTATGCGTGTCCGTGCTCGCTGCCGGGCGCGGCCGCGGCCGCCGCGGCCATGACCGAAGGCGCGCCCGGAACGGCGGTGTCCAGTTCGCCGTAGATGCGCTCGAGCGTCGCCATCAGCTCGGCGCGCAGCCCGGCATACTCATCGGCGCCGACAAAGCCCGCGCGCTTCGAGTGCTCCAGGCGCAGCAGGTCCGCGAACAGGCGCTCCCGCCGCTGCTCGAGCTCGCGCCGCCGCGCCTCGGCACCGTCGCCGGAGGGACCAAGCGCCGCCCAGAGCCCCGCGCAGAGAACCACGACGGCGAGGCCGAGCGCAACGTTTCGCGGCCAGGTCTCGTGATGCGGCAGCCCGGCGAGGTCGAGCGCCAGCGGGCGGCCGGCCGGCAGCGACGGGCCACTGCCGAGCAGGTACGTCCTGCCATCGGCCGAAATCTGCCGCTGTTGGACGATCGCCGGCGACGTAAGCCGCACCTCGCCCGCCTGCTGCACCGCGACCGAGACCATGTCGAGAACGGCGGGAAACCGCTGCACGAGCGTGCGCTGCCCGCCTGCGGCAGGACCAAGCTGATACGCAATCTGGACGGACGTCCGACCGGGGTTGAACGGCGCCGCAATGGACACGCGCGTCCCCTTCACCTGGGCCTGCGGCGACGATCCCTCGAGCAGCGTGGGGCCGATCGCATCGGCCGGCAGATCGAACACGATCGGCGCCGGCGGATTCACGGGCGCGGTGCCGTTGTTGACCACGTCGATCAGGTAGAAGACATTCAGGCTGTCATCGTCGAACTCGACGACAACGCGCGTTTCGCCGCCGAAGGTGACGGTACCCGCAACCGCGGGCGGTTGAGGCAGCGAGGACGCGCCGCCGGAAGCCGCGAGCAGCAGCCGAACACCCCCCTTTTCCGGCATCGTGAACGCCTGCGACTCGATCCGCTCGCCGTCGACGGCGACGACGGCCTTGATGTCGCTGCCGGCGCCGATGCCGGCGAACTGCGCGCGCCCGCCGTCGTCGGTCTTCGCGGTCCGGCTCTTGCCGTCCACCAGCAGTTCGACCTGCTGGCCGGGAAGAATGTTCGAGATTTCCCCGCGCACCACGCGAACCGAAACGGTGCCATCGGGCACGTCGGCCATCGGCATCGGGATGCCCGACATCATGCGCGCATCGGGCATACCGGCTGGCTGTCCGGCCCCCGCGCCCGGCATCGCCGGCTGGGCGTGGACGATCGTGGCCACGCACAACAACGCAAGGCAGGCGCCGACCGTAATCGCGCGAGCACGAGAACGCCAATCAACCATATCTGTACAGCGACGTTTCGCGACGGTTGCACGCTCGGGCGCGTCCAACGGATCCGCAGATTTCGCCGATTCCCGCAGATTGGGCGCGTCGGCGCGCGTGCACGGCGCGGCGCGACGCGCCGCGCCGGCGCAGCGAGCGGGGCAGCGGTTCACGAGAGCCTCAGGCTCGGGGGGCTTTCGTGAACGGCTGCCCCGCTCACTGCGCCAGCCGCCTTCGGCGGCTGTGCACGCGCGGTTCCGGCGTCCTTGACGGCCCTCGCGTGTCGCAGCTTTCATGCGATCGGAAATCCGCGTAATCGGCGTAATCGGCGGATAAACCATCTGCGCAACAGGCAAAATCTGCGTGAATCTGCGTAAATCTGCGGACCGGTGATCTCTGCGCAAACCCGCCTCCGCTGCCTCACGCTTCGTAGCAGCTACGGGGCCTCGCCATCGCTCGCGGAACATAGGAGCGAGCGACGACGGGTCTGCGGACCCGGTCAACGTCGCACATCCGCGGATCCCAGCCGGGCGTTCAGCTCGCGTTCGATCAGTTCCCGATATCCGGCGCTGCCGTCATCCAACTGTCTGATCAGCCGCACCGCGCGGCCGCGCAGCCGTCCGATCATCTCTTCGCAGTCGGCCGCCGAGACCTTGCCCATCGCGCGATCGAATTCGAGCTCCTTGATCGCCCGCAGCACGATCGTCTTCTCGCGCTCGAGCGCCGCCCGCGTGCGCCCGCCCACCATCTCCGGCTCGCCGGTCGCGACATCGAACGCCAGGGGCCAGAGCGTGTGATACGCCGCCACGGCGGCGACGCCCGTCGCGGCAATGGTCAGCACGACGAAGATGATGTTCGCCACGCTCGTCCCGTGTGACACGAGGGCGCCGGCGGCGGCAGCAGCGGCGGTGCCGAGAATCAGCAGGTGCACGGGCTGGAAGCCGCCCTGCATGGAGTCGAGGGGACGCCCGGCGCCCGCATCGACAGCGGCGGCGGCGCGACGCGCCGGCTTGCCCCTTGGCGCCGTGCCCGCCCGGCCGGTGCCGGCCGGCCCCCGCCGCTTCGTTCCAGGCTTAGTCGAGCTTTCGGAGTTCATCATCCAACCGTGCCTGCATCTCCGGGTCGGCGTCCGTCCCGACGTCCTCGGCCGTTCCCGACGGCGTGACGGCCTCGTCCTTCTTCACGGGGTGGCGCGACCAGCGGGCCGCGGCAAGGCCGATCGCCGCCATGCTCACGCCGCCGATGACGTAGGGCAGCAGCCAGGCCAGTTTGTTGAAGCCCTTGTTGATCGGCTCGGCCAGCGGCTCTTCACTGCCGTATTTGTCGATGTAGTACTGGATGACCTGCTCGCGCGTCCTGCCCGCCCGCACCATCGCGGAGATCTCCTGTCGCATCTGCTCCGCATAGCCGCACGTGCACTCCCCGACCAGTTGCCGGCCGCACGTGCCGCACATGCAGATGATCGAGCGGAAGAGATCCTTCTCGAGCGCCGTCCGCGGAACGACCGGCTTGAACTGCCCCTCGACGTGCTGCGCCCGGGCGACGCCGGGGAACAGCAACAGCAGCACCAGCACGATGGTGGTGGTCGCCGCCCCGGCCGGCAGCTTGACCGTCGCAAAACTGAAGGTGGTTTCCGGCAGCAGCGCGATGAGCGTGCCCATCGCCAGGATGCCGAACCCGGCCCAGATCCAGTCGACGAGCGGGTTGATCACGATCTGAAAGTTCGCCGTCTGATCCTTGAGATCGAATCCCGGCATCACGAGGTACAGGTCCTCGCCGAGCGACCGGTCGATCGCCACCTGAGTGGTCGGCTCTTCCTCGTGCTTGCGGAAGAACCACTTCGCCGGCTTCATCGTGCCCAGCGCCTTCCCGTCGCGCGTCACCGTCACGAGCCCCGTGACCATCTGCTTCGCGCCGTCGTCGGTCACCTGGATTCCGTCGTACCGCAGGACGTAGTGCCCGACCTTCGTCTGCTGGCCCGGGCTGAGCGACACCTGCTGGTCGACCTTGAAGCCGCCGCCCGCGAAGCCGAGGAACATCAGCACGATGCCGAGGTGAACGATGTACCCGCCGTAACGGCGCTTCGAGCGGGCGACCAGCCCGACGAGCGCGGTGAAGTAGCCGGTGCCGGTCGCCTGCCGCCGCACCCGCGCGCCGCGCGCGAATTCCTGGATGATCGTGCCGACCACGAACGCCGCCAGCGCGAAGCACAGGCCGGAGGCCCAGACGCGAATGCCGAGCGCGAAGAGGCCGACGCCGGTCAGGACGCCGACCGTCACCGGCCACATGAACTGGTCGCGCAGGTTCGCCAGCGTGGACTTGCGCCACGCGAGCAGCGGGCCGATGCCTGTCAGCAGCAGCAGCACCAGCCCGATGGGCAGCATCCACTTGTTGAAGAACGGCGGGCCGACCGTCAGCCGCTCGCCGCGCACTGCCTCGCTGAGCGTCGGAAACATCGTCGCGAACAGCACGAAGAGCGCGGCGAACAGCAGCACCCAGTTGTTCAGCAGGAACGCGGCCTCGCGCGAGACCCACGAGTCGAGCTCGTGGCGGGCG
>Ga0315282_10010743_pt1 | contig 14296 bp, 9 predicted proteins | sample YL17G07_20_MG_FD_203693 | JGI IMG/M metagenome (GOLD analysis project Ga0315282, IMG submission 203693) | Sediment microbial communities from Yellowstone Lake, YNP, Wyoming, USA - YL17G07_20 | ecosystem: Environmental > Aquatic > Freshwater > Lake > Sediment | place: USA: Wyoming | collected...
CCCGAAATCGTGGAAGTTGCAAGACACCTTCTGACCCCGCTCACCGACCGTCTCCCGAAGATGCTGATTTCATCTCGTTCGGCATCATCGACGGGTGCCGTGGAGTTGATGACCGCACAGACTGCGGAGCTGGAGGCCGAAGCTGCAGCTCGGCGAATCCGCGCACTTGTGGATCACGGGCAGCGCCCGGGAGATATCGCGGTTCTTTATCGGTCGGTTCGGACATCCGCCCCGCCGCTGTTCGAAGCGCTGCGGGCGCAGGACCTTCCGTTTGTCGTCGTCGGCAAGACATCGATGCTCGCGCATCCGGAGGTGGCGCTGCTCGTTCGCGTATTCGTCTGGTGGGCGGGCGGGACGTGGTATCCCGGTGAAGATTTTCAGCCCGAAGTCGTAACACCCGAGTCAATCGCCGCGCAAATCAAGGCCCTGCTTGTCGTCACCGACCGCCAGGCCGAGAAGTCAGTGACGGTGCTCGAAAAGATCGGCGACCGGATTCGGGCCGGGGGGATTGCGGACAGCGTTCTCCTCTTGAATGAGATGCTCGTCACGCTCGGTCTTCCGGGCAACGGCGACCAGGCGCATGTGCGTGAACGCCGTCTCGGCCGCCTGTCCGAGCTGCTGACCGACTTCGATCACTCGATGCGCCGTGCCGTCCCCGAGCGCTTCTACCGGGAGCAATTCGGCGCGCGCGCGGAGGAGGCCGCGGAGGATGTCGCATTGTCGCCGGACGGTCGGATCGATGAAGGGGCCGGTGGCCTTGCCGAGAGCGGCGCTGTCGAAACAGCTGAACGGTCGAGGTTGATTGTCGATCGCACCCCCGGTGACATCTATCTTCTTCGACTTCGCGCGTTTCTCGAACAGTTCGTCAGCCGAGCCGCGGAAGAAACGCCCGACACGGTCGTCGAATCCGAGAATGCGGTGCAGGTCATGACCGTGCACCAGGCGAAGGGGCTGGAGTTCCCCGTCGTCTTCGTCCCGGCCCTCGTCGAGGGTCGGTTTCCGACCAGGCTGATGGGACGGCGTCAGGACTGGTATGTTCCCGACGCCTTCTTCGATCGTAAGCGCTACGAGGGACGCGAAGACGACGAGGCGCGGTTGCTCTACGTCGCCCTCACTCGCGCCAAGGAATTGCTGGTCATCAGTTGGTTCGACCGCCACCAGGTGAACCGCGCACGGCCTTCCCGTTTCCTCACGAAACACCTGCGGCCGGCACTCGGGCTCGCCGGGCGATTCGAGAGCGTTTCGCCGGAGAAGACCAGCGCACAGATCAAGCGCGACACGCCGACCTTCGAGTTCTCGAGCCTCATCACTTACCATGAGTGCTGCCATCGCTACTGGCTCCGTCACGTGTGCGGCTTCCAGCCGCCGCGCGCTGCGGCGCTGGGCTTCGGCAAGCTGCTGCACCACCTCGTCGCGGACCTGGCGCGCAAGGCGATGCGAGGCGAATCCGTCTCCGAGGCTGACGTAGACGCGTTGATCGCCCGGGACTTCTACCTGCCGTTTGCCGGTAATGTCCCGCGCGCGAGGCTGCGGGACGCCGCGCGGCGGAGGGTGAAGGCATATCTGCGGCATTACGGCGATGAATTGACTCGCGTCGTCCAACCTGAAGCACCGTTTGAAGTCCCGCTTGCCGACTGTCGAATCCGCGGCCGGATCGATCTACTGTTGCGCGCGCAAGGTGAATCGACCTCGCGAGTGGAGCTCGTCGATTTCAAGACGGCTTCGAACCGCCCGCCATCGGAAATACACAAGAATCAGCTTCGCTTGTACGCGCTGGCCGCCCAACGGCTCGGTCTCACGCCGGTGCGACTCGCCATTCACGATCTGGACGCGGACGGTGGCCGCCGGGACCAAGTCGGGAACGAGGCCGGCGCGCGGGACCGGTTTGAACGACAGGTCGAAGGATGGATCGAAGGCATCCGTTCCGGTCGATTCGAACCTGCCGGGAATGCACGCCCGTGCCACACCTGCGACTTCACCGCTTTCTGTCGTCACGCGACGCCCGCTCGCCTTTGATTCCTCAAGAGTATCTTCAGGAATGCTTCGCATTTCGCTCGCGGCGCAATCTGCGAGTGCAGTCGGGCTCTAACGACGGTGGGGCTCGGGAAGCCGTGCCCTGGCACCGGTGGGCGCACGGCAAACGCGCTGATTGGCGTCGTCGTCTAATCTCCAGAAGGCAATCCGGCTGCCTGCCCTGAGCGAGCGTAAGCGAGTCGAAGGGAAGCCGCATCCCACAGCCCCGCGCGGAGACTCAGATGAGAGTCGCTCGTTTCGTCGAGACCTTCGGCAAGGACGTCCGATACGCCGTGCGGCAGTGTCGTCGCTCCCCTGGTCTGGCCGTCGTGGTCGTTCTGTCGCTCGCGCTCGGAATCGGGGCGAACACGGCGCTGTTCACCGTCGTCAACGCGGTGATGCTGCGAGGCGCGGGCGTCTTTGACCCCGCAAGCCTGGTTGCCTTCGGGTGGCTGGAGCAAAAGAAAGCGATCCCCGACCAGATCATGGACAGCCAGAGCGGTCGCAACACCGAAGACGCCGCCGGTCGCCCGATTGGCCTTTCGTTCCCGTACCCGTCCTGCACGTACATTCGAGCGCACGCCCGCACCCTCTCGTACGTCGCCGGCTTCGCTCCTCTCGGGATGTTCAACCGCGCATCCGCCGTCGTCCGCGACGAGGCCATGTTCGTCGATGGCGACATGGTGACCGGCGACTACTTCGCCGCGCTTGGCGTCGCGCCGGCTCTCGGCCGGGTCATCTCGCATGAGGACGAAAACCCTGCGGCGCCGCGGGTTGGTGTCATCAGCGACGGCTTCTGGACGCGTGTCTTCGCCCGCGACCCGTCCGTCCTCGGAACGACGATCACGCTCAGTCGAGTGCCGGTGACGATCGTCGGCGTCGCGCCACGCGGTTTCGAGGGCCTCGAAACCGGGCGGTCGCCCGACATCTGGATCCCAATCACGTTGCAGGCAACGCTGGCGCCATGGGGCATCGCAAGGTCCAGGATGGCCGAGGCGACCTTCGTGCGGCCGGACTACTGGTGGATGCAGATCTTCGGGCGCCTCGAGCCAGGCGCCACGCGCGAACAGGCGCAAGCCGAGGTGTCGAGGCTGCTTCGCGCGAGCTTCGCCGGCGCGGCGCCGGAAGCCTCGTTGAACTCGGTGCCACGCGTCGAGTCAGTCCCGGCGGCAAGCGCATACAACATCGTCAGGTCGCGTTTCTCGAAACCGCTGCTCATCCTGGGCGGCGTGGTCGGCGTCGTGCTGCTCGTCGCCTGCGCGAACGTGGCCACGCTGCTGCTCGCCAGGGCGACATCGCGGCGCAAGGAAATGAGCGTCCGGCTGGCCATGGGCGCGTCGCGCGGCCGGTTGTTCCGGCAGCTGCTGACCGAGCACGGGTTGTACGCCTGCGCGGGAGCGGCGGTCGGCCTGATCTTCGCGGCCTGGGGCGGCCGGCTCCTGCTGATGCTGCTGTCGGCCGGAATGGATCGGCTGCCGATCGACGTGCGGGTCGATTTGCGCGCGCTCGGTTTCACCGCGGGCGTCTCCATGCTCACGACGCTTCTGTTCGGCGTGGTGCCCGCCGTGCGCGCGACGCGCGTCGCGGTGGCCGCCGATCTCAAGGACACCGGCGGGGGCTCCGCGCGCGAGCTTCGATTCGGTCGCTTCCGCCTCGGACGGCTCTTCGTGGCGGCGCAGATTGCCTTGACGCTGCCGCTCGTCGTCGGCGCCGGCCTGTTTCTCCGCACGCTCGCGAACCTCGAGGGCGAGCCGCTCGGATTCAAAAGCGAGAACCTGCTGCTCTTCAGCCTCGACGCGACGAAGGCCGGCTACAAGGACGACGGGCTGCTGGCCGCCTACGAGGAGATGCGCCAGGCAATCGAAGCGGTGCCCGGCGTGAAGGCCGCGACCTTTTCCAACCTCGCGCTCGTTTCCGGCTGGAACAACAACGGCCGGATCGTCGTCGAGGGCCAGCCTGCGGATGCGCGCGCACCCCTGGCGTCCTGGAACGCCGTCGGTCCCGCGTTCTTCCGAACAATGGGGATGCGGCTGGTCCTCGGGCGCGCGCTCGACGGGCGCGACGTCCAGGGTTCGCTCGAGGTCGCGGTGATCAACGAGACCATGGCCCGCAGGTTCTTCGGCGAGAGCAGTCCAATCGGCCGGCGATTCTGGCAGGCAAGAGGCGGGCCGGCCGATGCCATCATGGTTGTCGGAGTGCTTGCGGATGCGAAGTACTCGAGCGTGCGCGCACCGGTGCCAGCCACCTATTTCGTGCCGTCCGCGCAGGCGCGCACGGCAGCCCTGTTCGGCATGTTCTTCGAGGTTCGAACCGCGGGCGATCCCTTGTCGGTTGTCGATCGGATGCGTGAGATTGCACGCCGCGTGGCGCCCGGAGTTCCGATCGACAAGGTGAAGACCCAGGCGGCGCAGATCGCGCAGTCGCTGAGCCAGGAACGGATGTTCGCCTCGCTCTTCACCTTCTTCGGGCTGACCGCTCTCGCGCTGGCGTGTCTCGGCCTGCAGGGGACGATGGCCTACACGCTGAGGCGCCGGACGCGCGAGATCGGCATCCGGATGGCGCTCGGTGCGGCACGCGCGTCGGTGCTGCGCATGGCCCTCGGCGAAACACTCGTCATCGCCATCGCGGGGATCACTGTCGGTGGCGGGCTGGCCACGGGCGGGGCCCGCTTCGTCCGCAGCCTGATGTTCGGCGTGACGCCGTTGAACCCCGTGACAATCGCCTGCGGCACGGCGCTGATGCTCGCCGTCACGGTCGTCGCCGGCTACATCCCGGCGCGGCGCGCATCGCGCATCGACCCGATGCAGGCCCTGAGGGAGGAATAGCGCCGGCGTCGCGCGCCTGGTGTCAAACATCCCGGGAGACGACGCCATGCTCACCGATCTCCGTTTGGCCCTCAGATCCCTGGCCCGGACGCCGACCTTCGCGGTGGCCGCGGTTCTCACCCTTGCGCTCGGCATCGGCACCAACACGGCAACCTTCAGCGTCGTCTACGGCGTCCCGTTGAAGCCGCTGCCGTTTTCGGCGCCCGACTGCCGATCCCGCTCTCATGCTGCACGGAGAGTAGTGGCCGAGCTCGCGCCGATGCCGAAATGGTCGACGACCTGCGTCGTTTGCCCACGGGCAGAGCTTTGACGAGCAGCCGATTCCTGGCCTCGACTCGGAAGGCCTCGACTTCGGAGCGGCTTCCGAGTCGTTCGCACGCATCCGGACCCTCGTGCGGCCCGACCTGCAGACCCTGCGCCCGGCAGACGCGACGAGCAGCACTTCAAGATCCCGGACGGCCCGCGCTGGGGCGATGTGAAGGCTGCGTCCACAAACATCGGCGAGGTCTTGACAAGGCGATGCGCGCCATGGCATCCGCGCGGCGCGTTGTGACGGCAGATGACTGGCGAGCTGCGCAAACGCCTGCAAGGAGAGTAGTGCCAGAGCTTGCCTTGGCCTTCACGGACCGAAGCAGGCGGTCAGAGGAGATCGACGCCCGTTGTGAGCGCGATGCGAGCCAGCGGCGAGGCTTCGTGTTCCGTGCGTTCCAGCTCGGCGACCGTCATGACGAACAGGTCGATGGGGCACGGCAGCGGAGCCATCGCTCGCAGGACTTCGGGTATCCGCTCACGGGCGTCGGCGTAGTCGCTTCTGTCGAGCACCACCAGGACGTCGGCGTCGGAGCGAAGCGTCGCCCCACCGGAACGCAGCGAGCCGAACAGGAGCATGCGCCGGATGGAAGGCAGGCGGGCGACCGCCCTTCGCGCCGCTTGCCGCACCTCCTCGACCCGGCGCTCTCTATCGAGGTAGGTGGCCCCTGCAGAACTCGATGATCGCTGCGGCATCGGCGATTGCCTGCTCGGCTTCACCCTGCGTGTACAGTTTGCCCGGGTAACTGGATGCGAACCCGTTAGGATAGCGGGCCGGAATGTAGTGCTTGTCGAGGTGGCGTGCGGCGTCCAGGATCTCCGGCGGCGCAGCCGCCGGGGCAGGAAGCGCCTCGGCCAACCCGGTTGTCAGATGTCCCGAGGGCTCACCACCCAAGCCGATGATGAGCGCCTTGATCGCCTTCTCGGCCGCCTGCTGAGCGGCGAAGGCGGCCCATTCGTAGTCGCCGTCCGCCAGCGCGTGCCGCGCATGCGCGAGATCCCGCGACGCCTGCTGCCACCAGTCGGCCCATCGATTCAAGGCTGTGCTCCGGCTGTTCAGCGCATGCTACCACGGAAGGTGGGACGGCACGCGGGCGTCCACCCGGTGTCCAGCGGGTTCGCGCAACGCAGGCACTCGGCCCGGGCCCGAAGCACTCGGCACTGAACCGAGCACGAAGCACCGAGCACCAGGCACTACTCTACCCGAGCAGCTGCGTGATCGTGGCGAGGTGATGGTCGTCGTGTTCCGCGATGAACAGCATCAGGTCGACGACGCGCATCGGCCGATCGAGGCGCGGGTGTCGGGCGACAGCCTGCAGCACCTCGTCGTCGAGCCGCTCCAGGCGCCCGACCAGATGCAGACGGGCCACGCGGAAGCTCGCGCGGAGATCCCTGCACGCGCTGCGGTTGAACTGCGCCTCGCCGACGCGCCACGATTCGAAGCGCGCGGGCGTCAGCTCCGGCCGGTGCGCCTCGAAGTCGTCCAGGCGCGCGGCCCAAAGGCCTTCCACCTGCAGCAGGTGCCCGACGTTCTCGAGGATTGACCAGCAGTCGCCCTGGCTCGCGGCCAGCACGGCCGGTTGCACGCCACGGAGCCGGTCGTCGATACGTGCGGGCGTCCCCCGTAGCCGCTCCAGTACATTCGGAAACATCCCGAGCGGCAGCCCGGTCTCGAACTGCCGCTCCAACCACGGGGTCCGGACAATCATGGTCGTCCCTCGAGCCCTGAGCCGTTCCTACGACTCTCTGACGACGGTCTCGTCGACCACGCGGCCGTCGAACAGGTAGACGGTGCGGTCGGCGTGCCGCGCGAACCGCTGGTCGTGCGTGACCATGCAGATCGTCGCACCGCCGTGGTGCAAATCCTGCAGCAGCGCCATCACCGCTTCGCCGTTCTTCGAATCGAGGTTGCCTGTCGGTTCGTCCGCCAGCAGGATCAGCGGGTCGCCTACCAGCGCGCGGGCAACAGCCACGCGCTGCTGCTGGCCGCCCGACAACTGGCTGGGCAGGTGCTTCGCGCGATGGGCCATACCCACCTTCTCGAGCGCCTCGATGACGCGCTTCCTCCGCTCGGCCGCTTTCATCCCGCGATACGTCAGCGGCAGTTCGACGTTCTCGAAAACCGTGAGGTCGCCAATCAGGTTGAAGCTCTGGAAGATGAACCCGACTTCCCGGTTCCGGATGCGCGCGCGCTCGGCCAGACTGAGGTTGGCGACCGGGCGGGTGGCCAGCTGGTAATCGCCGCCGCTTGGCGTGTCGAGCAGCCCCAGGATGGACAGCAGCGTGGACTTGCCGCAGCCCGATGGTCCGGCGATCGACACGTACTCGCCTTTCTTGATCTCCAGCTCGACGCCGTCCAGCGCGTGCGTCTCGACTTCGTCGGTGTAGAAGACCTTGCTGACGCCGTTGAGTTTGATCAGCGTTTCCATCGTTCCGTTCATCGTCATGCTCCCGTGGACGGCTCCGAGAGGCCGACCCCACCCTGGCGGGGCTGAAGCCAGCCCTCCATCACCATGCTTGGACGCTGCCCATGCTCGAGTGGTTCCCCCGAACGACGCGCCAGGTTCCTCGGTTCCCCCTCGGTTCTGGCTACAGGAAGGCTCAGAGCCCCGCCTGCCGGGGCCGAAGCACGGCCCGTCACCCGTCCAGGCGCAGCGCAGCGACCGGATGCATGCGCGCGGCGCGGCGGGACGGGAGGTAGCTGGCGAGCAGTGCAACGGCCGCCAGGCCGCTCGACACCAGCGCGTAAGTCATCAGATCCGTTGCGCTTACGCCGAACAGGAGCGATGTCATCAGGCGCGAGAGGCCCAACGCCGCCCCCACACCGAGCGCGATCCCGGCGCCCGCCAGCGCCAGAGCATGCCGCAGGAACAGCCGCGCCACATCACCCGGTTCCGCGCCCAGCGCCATGCGGATTCCGACCTCCCGCGTGCGCTGCGCGGTGATGTACGCAATCACCCCGTAGATCCCCACAACACCAAGCAGCAGTGCCACCCCGGCCGCAATGGCCACCATCACCAGCGCAAAGGAGGTCTGCGCCATCGAACGCGCGGCGAGCTGCTCCATGGTCCGCAGGTTCGCCAGCGGCACGCTCTTGTCGACCGACCAGACGGCCTGCCGGATTTCGCCGAGAAACGCGGGCGATCCGGTTCTCGGCGACCGGACGACGCAGACGAGCGTTGACTGCGTGGAGACGGGACCACCGAAAAAGCCTTTCACCATCACCGGGACGTACCACATCGGCGGCGCTTCCTGCCCGATGCCATCGTCGCGAGTGCTTGCGACGACGCCGATGATCTCCCGCCACGGGCCGGCGGCGCTTTCCCGCGCGCGCTTGCCCACGGCGTCCAACGGCGTCTTCCAGTAGATCCGCGCCAACCGGTCGTTGATCAACATGACCGGCGCGCGGCTGAACACTTCGTTCCAGGTGAAGTTGCGGCCCGCCAGGAGCGGTGTGCCCATCGTTCGGAAGTACTCGGGAGAAACCCACCTCATTCGCCGCGTCAGCGGCGCCTGCTGCTGCTGTTGCGGAAACTCCTCGACGAGGAACGGGTTGCTCGTGCCGCTTCCGTCGAGCGACACCGACGTTGTCACAGCTGCCGATTGCACGCCGGGCACCTGCCGAATTCGATTGAGAACCTCCAGTTCGCGGCGCACCGTCGCTTCGGCGTCGGGCGAGGGCGGAATGGACAGGCCGAACGTGAGCAGCTGCTCCCCGTGCGTGAATCCGGGGTCCACGCTCCGGAGCGCCAGGAAGCTCCGAATCATGAGGCCGGAGGCGACCAGGAGGACGAGCGCCAGGGCGATCTCGGCGACGACGAGCACGCTCCTGGTGCGATGCCGGTCGCGGCTTTCGCTCGCCGACCGGCCGCCGTCCCTCAACGCGGCGAGGCGCGGCGAGGCGAACTTCAGCGTCGGGATCAGACCGAAAAGGAGGCCCGCCGCCACCGAAAGCAGCCCGGCAAAAACGAGGACCGCGGGATGGAGCGCGATCTCGTTCACGCGAGGCAGTGCGGCGGGCGCCGTCGCGCGGACGACGCGGATGGCAGCCGCGGCCAGGCCGATGGCCACGACGCCGCCGGCGAGGCCGAGGCCGAGGCTTTCGGAAAGGAGAGTCCGCGCGAGCTGTCCACGCGTCGCGCCAAGGGCCGCGCGAACGGCGAGTTCCTGCTGACGGCCCTCGGCGCGCACCAGGAACAGGTTGGCGACATTCGCGCATGCGATCAGGAACACGATGGCAATCGTGCCCATCAGGATCCAGAGCACGCGGCCAACCTTGCCCGTGACCTCCTGCGACAGGAAGTGCACGTCGGGACCGATCCTCGCATCCTGGAACCAGGTCGGGGCGAGGGCGGGAAACATCTGGAACTTCCGGGTCGTGAGCGGAATGACGCGCGCGACGTCGCGATTCGCATCTTCCACGGTGGCGCCGGTCTTGAGTCGTGCGACGCCAACGTAGGTGAAATTCATAATCGTCGTTGTCGCACGATCCAGTTGCAGCGGCACCAGCAGCGCCGGCATGTACCCACCGCCGCCGTAGAAAGGTTCGACGAGCGCCGGCTCTTTGGGCAGCACGCCGATGATTTCGCGGGGCATCCCGTCGACCGTCAGCCCGCGGCCAACGATGTGAGGATCGCCTGCAAACTGGCGCTGCCAGTAGCCGTAGGTGATCATCACGTGCAAGGGGCTGCCGGGCGCGACGTCTTCACGCGTGAACCCGCGGCCAAGGAGCGGCCGGATCCGCAGCAGCGGCAGAAAGGCTTCGGTGACTTGCAGCGTCGTTACCTGTTCAGGCTCGTGGCGGCCGGCGACTGTGGCCGGCCGACGCACGAAAATCGCCAGGTCCTCGAACACGCGGTTCTCCTCGCGATAGGTGAAGTACGTCGCAGCGCAGAGGGTGCACCGCTTCCAGCCGATGCCCGGTGCGGTATTCAGGACGGCCACCAGGCGATCGGAATGGTCGAAGGGCAGCGGCTTCAGCAACACGGCGTAGACGACGCTGAACATCGCCGCGTTGGCGCCGATGCCGAGCGCCAGCGTGACGACCGCGGCCGCGAAGAAGCCGGGCGATTTCCTCGTCCGGCGTGCGATGTGTCGGGCAACCTGCCGCGGGCTGTCAGGCAATGAGGCCATGGCGCGCCGTCCTTTCGTGGTGAGACGAGATAATGGCCGCGCTGGTTTGCCGCGCTATCTGCGACTGACCTTCGTCAACCGCCCTTGTGCTCTTCGGATCCCCTTCGGAATTCACTACATCCCTGAGAACCCTGAAGAAAAGGCCTGATTGGTCGCGGACAGCCGGGAGTGCCGGAACTTCCACGCGCACAGCTTCGTCTGGAGTAACGAGCGGCCCTGTGGCTGCGCCACACCTTTGGAGGCAAGACGACCATGCCAACCAGGCGCGTTCGGGAAGTCGTATGGGAACCGCCCAGTCCGCACTACCTGATGGAGAAGGCTCGCAAGGGATGGAGCCTCGTGGCGCTGGAGTGGGAACGGGAGATGGATGCCGAGGACGCACGAACGATGGGGCTGGCCTGCGATGTCCCGTACGGGCTGCGGGTGGCGGCCAACTCGGTGACGCTCGAGGAGGATCCGGACGAGCGCGCAATCATTACCGAGATCCTTGCGTTGATCGTCAGGGATGAGATGCGATTCTCAGTAGTCGCGGAGGCGTTGAACGCCAAGGGCTTCAGGACGCGGGACAAGAAGCCGTGGACGCAGACCGCGATATTCGACATGCTGCCGCGGTTGATCGAGGTCGGTCCGGAGGTCCTTTCTTCGGAGGAATGGGAAGCTTTGAAACGGCGCTTCTGATTGCCGGCCCGGCCCCCTCGCTTCGCGACTCGGCCAGCGCGACGGCTCGTGCTTGACGGGCCCCTTCGCCCCCTCCCCGCCTCGCCCCTTCACCACTCATCCCTGACCACTTGCCCCTCGCCTCTCGCCACTCGCCGCCTGCCCTGAGCGAGCGCCAGCGAGTCGAAGGGCTCGCCGCTGATCGTCTGCCGCTGATTGTCTTGACAGGTCTCTCCCCCGGGCATAGCGTGACGGCATCAACCCGGGCGCCGAACCACTTTTTCGCGAGGAGGCTCCGATGAACGTCCCGAAGCTTGTCGTCGCGTGGCTCGTCGTCGGCGTCGTCATGAACGTCCTCGACTTCCTGGTCCACGGTTACATCCTGGCGAGCACCTACGCGCAGCTGGCGTTCATGCGCCAGGACATGTCACCAGTATTGATGGTGGTGGTGGAGTTCGTCTTCGCGCTGGTTTTCGTCGTCGTGTACGACCGGCTCTACGCAACGGCGGCCGCAAGCGCCGGCCGGGGTGCGGCATTCGGCTTCTGGGCCGGCCTGCTGCTGAGCTTTCCCGCGAACATCGGCATGAGCCTGATGTTCAAGAACTTCCCGTACTGGCTGGCCTGGGCATGGACGGCGTCCGGCCTGATCACGCTGACGATCAGCGGCGCGGTGGCCGGCGCCCTGTACGCGAAGAAGCAGGCGGCGGCCGTGCGGACGGTGGTCTAGACGCGTTGCGCAACGGGGTGCAGGTCACGCTCGAGCCAGTCGCGAGCGGAGCGGATGCATCACCCGCCGAGCCATGCGGAGCAACCGGAGCGGGCAGCCGGTTGCGGGCGCAGCGCCCCTGCGAGAGGCACCCCGCGGCGGCTGCCGCCGCGGGGACCCCGCCGCACGGCGATCACCGAAGCGCGTAAAACGCCGCGGCGTCCCTGGGTATGAGCGAGGCCTAGCGGGACTCGGCCGCCGCGGCCCGCGCACGCGGCCCGGTGCGGAGAACGACGCGGCGTTTTTCCGCCGTGTCGAGCCGGGGCGCAAGTCGCAACCGGCTGCGCGCGCCGGTTGCGGAACGGCTCGGCCACTGGCGCATCCGCTCCGCTGCGATCCCGTGCCTGCGCGTCCCCGAGCCTTCCGCCTGTGCTAGACTCCCGCCGGATTTCCCGATTGCGCGCTTTCCTCGCGAGGTCAGCATGACAACCAGACGCTCGGTCGTCGCGATCGGCATCGTCCTGTTCGCGCTGTTCGTCGTCGTGGCCGCCGTTCGTCCGTCCGCGCAGGCCGCGAACAATCCGCTTGCCCGCCCTGAGCCCCTCGACGCTGCTCGGGGCTCCCTGAGCGAAAGTCGAAAGGAGCGAGCGGGAGCGAGTCGAAGGGAAGCTGGATCCCACATCAGGGCTGAGGCTGGCGCGGGCGCTGCGCAGGCCGCGGCGTCGGCACCGTCGCCCGTCGAGGCGCTGAAGCGGCTTCAGTGGCGCAACATCGGACCGACGGCGCAGGCCGGACGCACCTCGGTATTCGTCGGCCTGCCCGGCGACGTCCAGACCATGTATGTCGCGGGCGCCGTCGGCGGCATCTTCAAGACGACCAACGGCGCGGTCACGTGGACGCCGATCTTCGACACCCAGAACGTCGTGTCGGTCGGCGCGATCGCCATCGCGCCCTCCGATCCGAGCGTGATTTACGCCGGCACCGGCGAGGGCAACCCGCGCAACGACGCCTCGATCGGCGACGGCATCTACAAGTCGATCGACGCGGGCGACCACTGGACCAACGTGGGGCTGCCCGACAGCGAGAAGGTCGCCCGCATCGTCGTCGATCCGCGAAACGCGGACGTCGTCTACGCGTGCGCGATGGGCCGCGAGTGGGGACCGAACGAAGAGCGCGGCCTCTTCAAGACGACCAACGGCGGCAGGTCGTGGACGAAGGTCCTCTACAAGAACGACCTCACCGGCTGCTCGGACGTCGACATCGATCCCACCAACGCCAACATCGTCTACGCGGGAATGTTCACGTTCCGGCGCTGGGCGTGGTACACCGAGTCGGGCGGCGGCGAGACCGCGGTCTACAAGTCGTCGGACGGCGGCGCCACCTGGACGCGCCTCTCGGGTCCCGACGCGAACCGCGGCCTGCCGAAGGGACTGATGGATCGCATCGGCGTCGCGGTTGCGCGCAGCAGCCCCAACATCGTCTACGTGGTGAGCGAAACGAAAGACGAGGGCGAGCTCTGGCGCACCGACGATGCGGGCGCGACGTGGCGGATGGTGACCCGCGATCCGAACATCAACTTCCGGCCGTTCTACTACGCCGACATCCGCGTGGACCCGCAGCATCCCAACACCGTCTACGCCCTGTCCGGAGGCCTGTACAAGTCTGAGGACGGCGGCCGGACTTTCGCGCGCATCGGCGGCGCCACGCACGGCGACCACCAGGCGATGTGGATCGACCCGGTCAATCCAAACCGCATCCTGAGCGGCGACGACGGCGGCTTCCAGATCTCATACGACGCCGGAAGGACGTTCGACATCCTCAACAACATCCCGTTCACGCAGTTCTACAACGTCGCCTACGACATGCGGACGCCGTATCACCTGTGCGGCGGCCTGCAGGACAACGGCACGTGGTGCGGCCCCAGCCAGACGCCGGGCCGGCCGGGCACGCCGAAGAGCGAGTGGCAGAACGTCGGCGGCGGCGACGGCTTCTTCGCCGTGCCCGACCTGAAGGATCCGGACCTCGTCTACAACGACCTGCAGGGCGGCGTCGTCAGCCTGACCGACCGGCGCACGGGCGCGTCGTGGGGCATCAATCCCTACCCGGGCGGCATCGGCTCGAGCGGCCAGTGGATGGCGCCGCAGAAGTACCGCTTCAACTGGAACACGCCGATCGTGCTGTCGCCGCAGGATCCGAAGACCGTGTATTTCGGAGGCAACGTCCTCTTCAAGACGACCAGCTACGGCCACTCGTGGCAGGTCATCAGCCCGGACCTGACGACCAACGACAAGGCCAAGCAGCAGTCGTCGGGCGGGAAGATCGTCACCGACAACACCGCGGCCGAATTCCACTGCACGATCATCTCGATCGGGCCGTCGCCGGTGGACGCCAACCTCATCTGGGCGGGCACCGACGATGGCAACGTGCAGGTGACGCGCGACGGCGGGAAGACGTGGACCAACACCGTGAAGGCGATGACGGGCCTCGCGCCCAACGCGTGGATCAACAAGGTTGAAGCGTCGCACTTCGACGCGGGCACGGCGTACGTCTCGGCCAGCCACTGGCAGGACGGCGATTACGCGCCGTACTTCTACAAGACGACGGACTTCGGCAGGACGTGGACGAAGATCACCGGCGGGCTGCCGGCGCGCGG
>Ga0315282_10010744_pt1 | contig 14296 bp, 12 predicted proteins | sample YL17G07_20_MG_FD_203693 | JGI IMG/M metagenome (GOLD analysis project Ga0315282, IMG submission 203693) | Sediment microbial communities from Yellowstone Lake, YNP, Wyoming, USA - YL17G07_20 | ecosystem: Environmental > Aquatic > Freshwater > Lake > Sediment | place: USA: Wyoming | collected...
TATGATGCTGGAGAATACGCTCAGTTCTTTGTGTATGGGGTCATGGCATCGGTTGGCACGGTGCTTGCATTGTCATCAATCACTCAGATGAGGCGCAGGATGGCCGTACTCCATACCCTTGCAACACACGTTCTGAGTACCGTGCTCTGCTCCAATTGCGGCTTCAAGGTTATGAGGAGTTTCAGCACCGGAGACTTTGTGACCAAAGAAGTGGGGCAGTGCCAACAGTGTCAAGGTAAGATGCGGGTAGAAGCCATTTACGCGGAAGAAGCGAAAACCAAATAGAACTACGCAGTTAGGACCCTGCAGCCGTTCTCGGTCACCACAATTGTATGCTCAGCCTGCGAAACAACATTCCCACTCGCCTCGACCAAGACAGGGTATCCAACGATACACCTGCTCGTAGTCAATTCTCGAAAAGCGGCTCGAACGTCCCCATCGTGCCATTCGTTGAAGAGCCACCGGGACGCAAACGGGAGCGTCTTGTATGTGTCCCGCACGTACTCCGCTAACTTGCTCGCCTCTTCTGACTTGGCACCTTTTGTCCTCACAAAACGATAGATGTGAGCGGCATCCCCGTCCTGAACCGCACCCTCAGCTTCTTTCAGCGTAGCGAACGGCTCGAGGGCATAAACTTCTCCCACTTCGAACCTGCCGCTCTCCATTCCAGAAACGTTCGGCACAGATTTCCCAGCATGAATGGTGTAACGGTCAATCTTGTGTCCCGTCAGATTTCTGATCGGCCTGAAACCATACCGCTGGATGCAACGCTCCACAACGGTACCGATCTCTGAAAGCTTTCGACCAGGTGCCACAGCAGCCAGAGCCTCCTGAAGCGCGGTCTCGGCGGCAACGATCATAGAATCGTAGGCAGGATTCAGCGAGATGGAGATCGCGGTATCGGTTATGAAACCATCAAGCTCAACCCCGAAATCGATTTTCACTAAGGAATTTGCAGGAATCAAGCTCGGGTCGTTTGACGGGCTCGTATAGTGCGCTGTAACTTCGTTGACGTCGACGTTACACGGAAATGCTGGGCCGGCCCCGAGTTCGCGAATCTTCCCCTCGACCTGCTCGCAAATTTCCAGGACTCGCCGACCTTGAATCGGCATTGATTTTACGAACTCGCGTACCTGGGCGAGGATTCGACCTGACTTCACATATTTGTCGAGCTCGGCGCTCAATCTCAGGTAAACCTTCTTAGACAAGGCCCTGTGCTTCTATCTGTTTATTTAGGATTGAGAAGAGGCGAGCTTGTCGAACAGAATCATCTCTAGAAATGTCCGAAACATCCCTTTCAACAGGTGATCATCCAGATTGTCAGCAAACAACGAAGAAATGGTCGTAACCCCGTGGGAAGTTTCCGGCAAGATCGATTACGACAAGCTGGTCAGAGAGTTTGGAACTCAGCCAATTACACCCGAACTACTGGAACACATACAGAAACACACAGGAACAATCCACCCTCAACTACAAAGAAGGATTTTCTTCTCCCACCGTGACCTCGATTGGATATTGCAGCGATACGAAGCTGGAGAGAAATTCGTACTCTATACGGGTAGAGGCCCTTCTGGGCCTGTTCACATCGGTCACCTAGTCCCGTGGATATTCACCAAGTATTTGCAGAACAAGTTCGACGCCCAGCTCTATTTTCAGATGACGGATGACGAGAAGTTTCTCTATCACGACGAGTTCTCATTGGATGAACCCCAGAAATGGGCTTACGAGAACGCACTCGACCTGATCGCCCTGGGCTTCGACCCCAAGAAGACAAAAATAATCATGGACACTAAGAGCATGGGAACTCTCTACAACCTCGCGATCCGCATCGCGAAGCACATGACCTTCTCAACTGTACGAGCGGTCTTTGGTTTTCAGGACAGCACCAACATAGGCATGCTATTTTACCCCGCGATTCAAGCTGTCCCAGCCTTCCTCGAATCTGAGTTAGAAGGACACAATGTACCTTGCTTGATTCCAGCAGCTATCGATCAAGATCCGTACTGGAGGGTTACTCGTGATGTTGCTCCGAAACTTGGATTCTACAAGCCCGCCCAGATTCACTGCAGGTTTGTGCCTGGACTTGGACGAGGTGGTAAAATGTCCGCCTCCATGCCTGAGACATCAATATTCACCGTTGATTCGCCGGAAGTTGCGGCAAAGAAGGTCATGGGCGCATTCACAGGAGGCCGCGCGACCATTGAAGAGCAAAAACGCCTCGGCGCAAATCCAGACATCTGTTCGGTATCCGCCTACGATTATTTCCTCTTCATGGACGATAAGGAAATCGAAGACCTACGGTTCAACTGCTTGGCCGGCAATATCATGTGCGGAGAATGCAAGCAGGTTCTTGCAGAACGAGTGAAGAAATTTCTCGTAGAACATCAGGAAAAGCGCGAGAAAGCGAAGGACCACTTCGAAGAGTTCCTCTTCAATCCGAAGGACATCTAGGTCAACAATCTAATATACAGCCACGTGAGGTAAGCAGCGAGCATTAGAGGTTTAATGATGATTCCAGGTGAGGGCGTTTTCACACACATTCTCCTCTCAAGCCTTCACCTCTAGCAGCCTCGCAACGGTCCGCACTTCGCAACGCGACAAACATTCAGGAGCCATGCCACTTTGGTAGAACTGCGTGAGAATGAGGCAGCAGTGATCAAAGCACTGCAATCACATGGAGGGAACTGTTCATTCGAGGAACTCCTTGCCAGCACGAGCCAGAGTAACGCGGCCGTCACACGCGCATTGACAACGCTTCAGGAGAAACAGTTCGTAAAGGTAAGCGAGACTGATCAGGTAGCCTTGCGCCTAACCGAGGAGGGCCTCGAGTATGCGAAGTCAGGCTTGCCCGAGAGGCGACTCCTCCAAGCTGTCCTCGAATTGGGAGGCGAGGCTACAATCGACCAAGCCGCAAAACGTGCAAACATCCCTGAGCAGATAGCGTCAGTAGCTCTGGGATGGATCAAGATATCAAAATGGTGCGAAGTAACAACACAACTTCAAAAGGTTGTTTTGAAAGCTGCAGGTATCCCAGATAAGACGAATGTCGAGAAAGCTCTTGAACTGATCTCCTCGAAGCGCGAACTCCCTCTAGAGCAGTTGCCCGCTGACCTCCAAGAAAGCGTTGAGACATTGAAGAGAAGGCAATTGCTCGATACGAGAAAACAGAGGAAGCGTTACACTGAACTGACCGCGCAAGGATGGAAGGCACTTGAACAAGGAATCACGGTACCTGAAGAAATCAGCGCCCTGACACCTGAACTAATCGCGTCTCAACGATGGAGGAACGTGAGCTTCAGAAAGTACAACATCGCAGCACCAGTCACCCCCATTTGGCCGGGGAAAAAACAACCCTACCGCCAATTCCTCGACAATCTCAAAAGAAAACTCGTTGCGCTTGGATTCAGAGAGATGACTGGCCCTATCGTCGAGCTCATGTTCTTCAATTGTGATGCTCTCTTCATGCCGCAGGATCATCCAGCTCGAGAAATACATGACATATACTTCGTGAAGACTGACGAGCTCGGTGACCTCGCAGAGTACAGCCGTTTCATTGACAACGTTGCCGCGACGCACGAGAATGGATGGAAAACTGGATCAAGCGGGTGGGGATACGAATATTCACGAAAGGAAGCGCTCAAGCTAATTCTGAGAAGCCAAGGAACCGCCTTGAGCGCTCGCACACTCGTCAGTAAGAACCTGGAGATTCCGGGCAAATACTTCTCTATTGTAAGATGCTTCAGACCAGACCAAGTTGACCGCACGCACCTCACCGAATTCAACCAAGTCGAAGGGATTGTGGTTGGCGCCGATCTTTCACTCCGGGACTTGCTCGGGGTCCTGGAACGTTTCGCTATAGATATCGCTGGCGCAGACAAAGTTCGTTTCAAGCCGGATTACTTTCCCTTCACCGAACCCAGCGTCGAACTGCAGGCCTACAAAGAAGGGTATGGTTGGCTCGAATTTGGGGGGTCAGGCATATTTCGGCCGGAACTGACACTGCCCCTAGGAATCAACGTACCCGTGCTCGCGTGGGGAATAGGTGTCGACAGGCTCTTCATGATGCGAGCTCGACTCGATGACATCCGCATGCTCTTCGCACAAGACCTCGACTGGATGCGAAAGCAGAAGGTGACCTGACCTGGTCGCAATTATTGCTCGATTGGATGACCTCGAAGGGCTCGTGGGAAGGAAACTCCCCAGAGACGAGGACCAGCTCAATGAGCTGTTGTACCAAATCAAATGCGAAATCTCACATCCCGCCCTTGAAAACCAGGGCGTCCTCCAAACCACCACGCTCCAAGACGACTCGGAATTACACATCGAGAACGTGGACACCAATCGACCCGACACTTGGAGCACTGAAGGAATAGGACGGGCGCTCAGAGGCTTGATGGGCATCGAGGTTGGCCTGAGAAAGTACTCGCTCTCGAAGAAACCTGCAGTCGAGATATCTGTCGACAAGGAACTGAGAGACGTCAGACCGTTCATTGCTTGTGTCGTCGCCCGTCATCCCAAAGTCAACGACGAAACCATCCGCGGACTGATCCATCTTCAAGAGAAGCTCGATCAGAGCTATGGTCGGAAGCGACGGCGATCCTCGATTGGTTTCTACGACTTTGACCTCATCACTCCACCACTGCGCTACGGCGTCGCTGATCCTGATGAGATCAGGTTCATCCCGCTGGAAGGAACCGAATCACTTTCGCTCAGAGAGATTCTGGAAAAGCATCCAAAGGGTGTAGAGTACGGTCACATCGTGAGCCAGCATCCCAAACTGCCAATACTGTTGGATTCGCAGGGCAAAGTACTATCTTTTCCACCCATCATAAACTCAAACGACCTGGGCAAGGTCACATCTGATACAAAGAACATCCTTGTCGAGATCACTGGCACGTCTGAAGACACTGTGATGAACACGTTAACAATTCTGACAACAACTCTCGCGGACCGAGGAGCTGAGATTTGCCCATCACGAGTACACTACAACTACGCAAAAGCGCGCACCGTGATCACACCGAGTCTGACGGAACACAAGTTCACAATCTCAACTCGAGACATTAAGAAGATAACTGGACTCGACTTGCGTCCCAAAGAGATGATTTCTCTGCTTCGACGTGCAAGATTCAATGGGACAGCTTCAGGTGTCAAGAGCCTAGTAGTCACGGTGCCCTGCTATCGCTTGGACATCTTGCACCCTGTTGACATAATCGAGGACATCGCGATCGCCTACGGCCTCAACAAGATGAAACCCAGGTGGCCCTCGGACCTCACAATTGGCGGACTTTCACCCGTCGAAGAATACTCGGATAACGTGAGGGAGTTGATGGTTGGCCTTGGATTTCAGGAAGCACTTACCTTTGTGATGACAAACCAAGAGAAGCTCTTCACGAAAATGAATCAAGAGCCAACTCAGATTGTTGAAATCACAAATCCAAAGGTAACGACAATGACCTGTCTGCGTCATTGGTTACTGCCAAGCCTGATGGATTTCCTATCAAACAATACCCATATCGAATACCCGCAAAAGCTGTACGAGATTGGCGACTGTGCCATCTGGGATTTCACCCAACCGAATCGAGTAGTGGACGTTCACAAGTTGGCATGCGTCTCAGCGCATTCACACGCAAACTTCACAGAGATCAAATCCATCCTAGAACCTCTGATGATCAATCTCGGATTCGAATTCACCCTGAAACCTACCAGTCACCCCAGCTTCCTGACGGGTCGAGTAGGCAGTATTCTTATTGGCGACCGAGACGTGGGGATAATAGGGGAGATTCACCCGCAGGTTCTTGAGAACTGGAAGCTTGAGGACCCGGTAGCAGCCATGGAACTGGATCTCAGCCAACTATTCAGGATGCACAAAGAAAGCGCTGGGGAGGCACCAAAGCAGCCCACCTCCGAGAGAGCCAACTGAGTGGGGCGTTGCCCTCCAGTGAAGTTTGCGTGTTAGTGTCGTGGGCGATAAGGGCGGGGATGTCGGCAAAACCGGTATCCCAGTCCTGCGGCGAAACCCCTCCAGCGAAAGAAGAATAGCATACAACTAAACATCAGTTTGGCTCAGTCAACTGAGGGATGCATTGACCTCAAGGACGTACGAGAAGACATGGATTTTGAAACGCGACTAGACCTTGTGAGCCGTGGAGCAGAGGAGATCATCACCCGCGACGAACTCAGAGCCATTCTAGAATCGAAGTCCCGACCTCGCGCCTACTGGGGCTTTGAGGCGAGCGGAATGATGCACATCGGCATGGGGCTGGTCTGCGGAGGGAAGATCAAGGACATGGTCGAGGCGGGATTCGACTTCACCATGTTCCTAGCAGACTGGCATTCTTGGATCAACAACAAGCTTGGAGGCGTGCTTGAGAACATACGCCTATGTGGTGAGTACTTCAAACAATGCTTCACAGCCATAGGGATACCTGCTGACAAAGTCACGTACTGTTGGGCGTCTGACCTCGCTGCGAAGCGGGAGTATTGGGAGCAGGTTGTGCGCGTTGCCAAATCTGTTAATGTGAGTCGCATCTGGCGAGCTCTCCCAATAATGGGGAGAGGGATGGATAGCAAGGATCTTGAGGCGGCTTCAACATTCTACCCTTGCATGCAAGTCGCAGACATCTTTGAACTCCAACTTGACGTCGCCTGTGCTGGTATGGACCAGCGCAAAGCCCATGTTCTCGCCCGGGACGTCGCCGAGAAGCTAGGATTGCACAAACCAACCAGCCTCCACACACCCTTGATTGCGGGATTGGTTGGGGCAAGCAAGATGGATACAACCCAGTACGATGAGAATCCTGAACTTAGTTCCCAAATCTCCTTCAAGATGTCTAAGAGTGCTCCTGAAAGCAGCATACTCATTCACGACGAGCCTGAGGCGATTCGAAACAAGATTCGAGGCGCCTACTGTCCTCCCAAGGAGATCAAAGGCAATCCGATACTCGAGATCTCGAAATACATCCTGCTGCCCTGGGAGAGATCATTCGAGATCGATCGACCAGAGAAGTATGGCGGTCCGATAGATTTCGCCACCTACGAGGAATTGGAGAACGATTACAGGGAAGGAAAGATCCATCCTCTAGACCTGAAGAACGCGGTCGCAGAGGGCTTGGTAAAGATCCTCGAACCAGTTCGAGAAGAGTTTGAGAAGCACCCCTCGTTATTGCGCAAGATGGAACAGTTACAGATCACAAGGTAACAATAGGCGTTGCGCGCACCTGCAGAAGTGAGACTTGAACGATTTCGCAAATTGATGGACCGCGTATCCTACGAGTCTGAGCGCGGTGGGGTAATCATAGTCGAAGGACTTAGAGATCGAGAATCGCTCCGGAAAATGGGAATTAGCGGGCGAATCCTCTGCCTTCAGAGTAGCAGGAAGAACGTGGTTGGTTTTGTTGAGGGATTACAGGACGTACGAGACGTAGTGGTTCTGACCGACTTCGATCGCGAGGGTGTCTTCCTAGCCAAACGACTAGCAAGGATTCTCAACGCGCAGAGCGTTCACACGAACCTAGTTTTGTGGCGGGAATTACGCCAACTTACTCGCTCAGATGTTCGAAGCATTGAGGAGCTTCCCAAGTACTATCAGAGGATGCGGGTTGAGGGTGCCGAGGTTTTACCTTCTTGGGACAGGATTTACGAGCTACCCGCTAAGAGTGGGCGTAGACTCAGTAGGAATGCACGAAGATCACGCTGACTTCTGACTGATCAGAGATGCTTTGACATGGTCTGAACCATGTCAACCAGCCTGTTCGAGTAACCCCATTCATTGTCGTACCATGCGAAGACTTTGACAAGACGGTTTTCCAGGACCATTGTGAGGAGTGAGTCGAATACGGCGGAGTGTGGGTTTCCTATTATGTCAGCGGAGACCAGCGGTTCCTCTGAATACTCAAGAACGCCCCGCATTGGTCCGGTGGCGGCTTTCTGAAAAGCTTGGTTAACGTGGTCCACTGTGACGTCGCGTTCGACCTCAGCGACCAAGTCAACAATCGAACCGTCAGGCACTGGGACCCGAAGAGCTACACCGTGCAGTTTCCCTTTCAGTTCAGGCAGGACTTCGGTTGTGGCAATCGCGGCCCCGGTTGAGGTGGGTATGATCGATAGCGCAGCCGCTCTGGCGCGCCTCAGGTCGTGATGCGGCAGGTCTTGGATTCGTTGATCGTTCGTGTATGCGTGGGCGGTTGTCATGAAGCCGTGCTTCATTGTGCAGGAATCATGGATAACCTTGGCGAGCGGAGTTACACAGTTGGTAGTGCAGGATGCCAGCGAGACTAGATTGTGAGACTTAGGATCGTACTTGTCAAGATTCACTCCAGGAACGATAGTTATGTCAGGATCCCTCGCGGGTGCGGAGATCAGAACCTTCTTCGCTCCTCCTTTCATGTGCTTCGATGCTGCGTCGCGGTTCGTGAATAGGCCTGTGGACTCCACAACAATATCGACACCATGCTTTGACCACGGAATCTCTGCAGGATCCCGGACGGAGAGAACTCTGACCTCGCTGCCATCAACTCGGAACCCATCAGAGCTTGCTTGAACTGTCCCATCAAACTTGCCAAACACGGAGTCGTACTTGAGCAAGTGGGCAAGTGTCTTGGCATCGGTCACATCGTTTACCGCGACGATGTTCATGTGTACATTCCGAGAAGCTCGGAAGAAGCATCGGCCGATTCTGCCGAAGCCGTTAATCCCTATGTTGACCAAATCGAGGAAGCACCTTTCGGGCAGAGTCTGCTGAGCAAAATATGAGACTTTCTCCGAGCATCCCTGTAGGTTTCTTATAGGTGGAGAACGGCTCGACAATACATGATCGACTGTTACTCGATAAGGCGCGGGTTTGTGTTTGGTGCGGAGCTAAGTAAGCGTTGGTTCAGCTATCCTTAAGATCTCACTCTCAGGTTTCAACACCAGTGTCTCCCAAGGTAGGCCCAACGATCTTAGCCCTAGTTCTGCTCTTAGTGGGGTTGACGGTTGGTTTCAGTATCGGTGCCACCATGTTCGCGGGATCCCAGACACTGACCACGGTCACGCGACAGTTGACCGTGAGCAGTGTCAGTACGGTTCATCCGCAAGATCTTCTTGAAACGTGCTTCTCTCCTGGAGGGAATTGTGCTAGTCGAGTCGCGTATTGGGTTGGCCTGGCGAACAGCAGCATCCACATCTTGATCTATAGTTTCACCTTGAATGCCATAGGCGACGCCCTAGTCCAAGCCAAGCGAAGAGGAATAGATGTGAAAATCGTCTGGGACGAAGGCAATTGGAACGCCACCGGCTCGGAATACCAGAAGTTGAAGAACTCAGGAATCGAGATTCGGATAGACCACCGCCACGGACTCCTACATGACAAAGTTGCCATAATCGACCAGCATATCATCATTACAGGCAGCTTCAACTGGTCGCAGGCAGCCAACCAAGAGAATCGCGAGAACCTAGTCGTAATTGACAGCCCAGCCTGGGCGTCGACCTACGAGCAGCACTTCCAACAGGTCTGGAACGCCTCAATACCATGAAAGAGCAAATCCCGGAAAGGATTTTTCAAACGGTGCTGCTTCGTCCCTACAGCCTAGAGCACTCTGAAGCTAACCTACGCAAACTCGCGGCGAGGTGTACAAGTTCTCCCGACAAACCCCAGGAAGCAACGAAAAACGTGAAACGAGGAAACTTTCTTGGCACGAGATTTCATGTAGTTTCAGTGCACAGCGTTTATATGGTGAGCATCTACAGGTAGCTTCGACTGCTCATGTCTCTAACTTTAGCAAACGTGAGCAATGTAGGAGGTTCATGGGTAATTGGGATTAAATTCACAATATACCGCTACTACAAAGTATATGATAGTCGCCCGCTTCGAAGTGGAGGGCGTCGTCGAAAAACCTGATGTGATAGGCGCAATCTTCGGTCAGACGGAAGGTCTCTTCGGTCCTGATCTGGATCTGAGAGAGCTTCAAAAGTCGGCTCGAATTGGACGCATAGAGATTCAGCTGGAGTCTAAACAGGACAAGACGTTTGGAGTAATCACAATCCCGTCTAGCCTTGACAAGACTTCAACAGCCATCCTTGCCGCTGCGGTGGAGAGCGTAGATCGCATAGGACCCTGCATCGCCAAGGTCACTCTAGACAAACTGGCCGACATAAGGGAAGATAAGCGCAAGCAAATCCTGGACAAGGCGAAGGACATTCTGCGGACTTGGGTTATAGAGGAATCCCCGAGCACCGATGAAATGGTGAAGCAAGTATCGGGGGTAATTCGCTCCGCGGACGTTGTCGACTATGGTCCACAACATCTTCCAGCTGGACCAGATGTTGCAACAAGCGGCTCGATACTTATCGTGGAAGGCAGAGCTGACGTTGTGAATCTGCTACGTTGCGGGATCAGGAATGCTATTGGCGTGGAAGGAACCAAGATCCCACAGACCATCATCGACCTGTCCAAGACCAAGGAGACAACAGCATTTCTCGATGGAGACAGAGGCGGCGACCTGATACTGAAAGAACTGATGCAAGTCGCGCCCGTGGACCACGTGGCAAGAGCCCCGTTGGGTAAGGAGGTTGAAGACCTAACTCCGAAGGAGATTATGAAATGCCTGCGCGAGAAGGTTCCGATCGAAGCTGGTAGACCAACAGTCCCTCGAGCCCCTGAGCCCGTTCATGTTCATGTTGCCGTTCCACGTCCCCAACCAGTTCAACTTCCGGAGAACGTGGTTTCAAAGGCGAAGGAGCTAAGAGGTACTCTCGAAGGGATCCTCTTCGACCAGGGCATGGGTGAAGTTGCCAGGCTCCCGGTCAGCGAATTAGCTGGCAAGCTTGCAGACTATCAAGGCGTCAATACAGTCATCTTCGACGGGGTCGTCACCCAAAGACTGCTGGACTTGGCGGAAGAACACGGGGTCAAGCTGGTTATTGGTGATCGGATTGCGGAACTCACCCGTAGACCGAATTCCATAAAGATCATGACCCTGCCCGAGGTTGCCGGCCCACTCGCGCCTTAGACGGCGAGCTGTGTCTCGTTCACTCCGAACCGTTCGAGTATTCTCATAGCGGCAGGCTTGATCTGATTATCCAAGTAGTATTCAACATCAACATCATTGGAATTTACCTGACTTGCGGGCCTGGCTTTCTGGAACAGTCTTCCAGACCCTTTCACGATCACGTAAGCGACCTTGTCACCAACGCCTAGTTCCCAGCCCTGCTTCGCGAGCAGCTTTGCAACCTCGACATGGGGAGTCCGGACTTTGTAGTCCTCCATCTGCTTGGTCAAGGTTTTGCGAATTGTCAGATTCCTTATGGGCACCTCGCCGTTCTTCAACTTTCGAATCGTCGTGCGAACGTCTTCGATGGCCTTCTCAGTGGACTGTTCGCGGAGGATTCGTGTCAAGACCTGTTCCTGAACTTCACGAGCTATATCCGACCAATCACCACGCACAACCTCCAAGCCTACAATATCCAATGAACCATCTGGCATTAAACCAGCATATCGCTTCATAGCCTCAGTGAACAGGATACGCACATACTCCCTTTCTCTTTTGATCTCGAGATCAAACTCCTGCTTGGCCCACTTCATTAATTGCTCAACTTTCTTGTGATCGTCGGTGACGAAAATTGAGTCCGTGTCGCCGTAAATCACTTTGAGTCCAAGCGAATCCGCTTTGGCGATGGTCTTGGTAATGGTGTCTCGGCCCAAAGCGGCTGCTGATTCTGCGACTTCTTTAGCGTACCAGCGTGCTCCCGCCCAGCCTGCATAGCCATAGCAGGCGTTTGTGATTATCTTGACCGCTCTTTCACGTTCCCTCAGAACTCTATAGCGGGTCGACTTCTCTTCGAGTTTAGCGATCTCGCCCTTGATGCGATTTCGTTGCTCAATTAGCTCCTTTAGGACTGTTCTGTAGAACCCATTGGGTTGCTTGCGGAAGCGGTGATTAACTTCTGGAATAATGAACACTGAATCCTCGGAAACCTTCTCTTCGGGTCTTACCAGAGTATCGGGTGAGAGGTTATACTTCTCCATCAGGCTTGGATACATTGACGAAAAATCCAGTGCCACGACGTTGTCATGAAGGCCAGTTTTAGGTTCGAGCACGATTGCTCCTCGATATGTGAAGAACGGTTGCTCAACTCTTGGCGGGATTAGCTCTGCGAGCATGTGAGCCTGTTTGATTAGGTATGAATCGACGCGAAAGCCCACCGCAGCGGTCATAACTTGATCGAGTGGAAGCCCAGTCAACGCGGACAGCTGCATCGGGAAGTTGATTGCGGCCTCCGCCAGCTCGAGCATAATCTGGGCGTTTGCATTGGCGTTTTCTGCCAGCTTCTGTCTTCCGGATTCATCCTTCCAAAGGATGAACCGTTCTGATTCCTCGATGGTCTCGGCCTTACCTGATAATGGAATCCGAAGATATCTTGCCAGATTTTCGATGTTATTTACTTTGATTTCCGATATTCCGACTGCGATGTCGAAGAGGTCAACATCAGCTCTGCCAGCGACCGACACGTGGCCGAACATGCTTGTATGGGGTTCGCTGCCGTCCCTTCCCAGAGCGAGCTTGATCTTTCGAAGTTTGCATCGCTGAATGATGTAAGGCCAAACCAAGCTATTGCTCTCGAAACCGACGATAATATCAGGGTCGAATTCTCTGGCGAAAGCCACGAAATCCGTCAGAAGTTGTGAATCACCCCTTCCTTCATTCAGAAGAACCTCTACCTTTCCTTTGCCGGTCGCGACAGCGACCGCTCGGATGGGATCTATTTCGGGTTTGGCGGACCCTCGCTCACCAACACTGAGTAAACTGAATGCTAGAATTCGCATTGCGGGTGGCGTATCTTCTGGACTTCTCGTAGGAAGAGCCCTCGCAGCAAACACGCGATCTACGGCGAACCGGTCGTCTTTAATGGGTTCAACTTCGAATTCCTGCCAGCCACAAAGGGTCAACTCTGTGTCCGTCACGTAGCGAAGTGAGAGCCTTAGATCCTCTTCGTAAGTCGCGCCTTTCCCTAGATCCTTGCGGATGTCTCTAGCGTAGGTCGTCAGCACTTCTGAGTCTGAACAGGTTATTCTCAAAACATTACATGAACGCCCAAGGAGTTTCTTCTTCTCAACCTCGATGCGAAGTATCTTGGTGAACTTCGTTCCTGTTTTGAGCAAACGTTCCCTTACGGAATCAGGATCATCCTTCTCGTCAGGCAGATAGTAGAAATATGGCAAAATCTGCGTAGCCAAAATCAACACGCGCTCTCCCCTGTCGGTTAAGCCCCAGAGTCGAACAGTCGGTTTGGCGGCCGAACGATCCTCATTTATGTCCAAAAGAAAGAAGCGGCATTTCATGATCGGTTACCATCCGTTTCTCGGGGAAGACCCGCGGCCGCGTTGGTTATTATGAGATGCATTCTTAGTGCATCAGACCCATTTGAGTAGTAGTTGGGAATTGTGTTCAACTTCTCGAAACCGCTCTTGGAGTATAGCGCAATCGCCGACCTATTGTTGGCGCTCACTTCTAGCCAGATTTCATCCACACCCATCTCGACTAGGTGCGCTAGTAACCTATCCAGCAGCGCGGTTGCAACTCCTCTCTTTCGATGATTGCGTTGAACTGCGATTGAGATGAGATGAGCGGTTCTGTCATTGATTGAACATACGCAATAGCCTACCAAGCGGTTCGCCTCGTTCGTTGCCACAAGGAAAGTCTCCGGATGGTATTGCAGAAGGCGCTGTAGTAGAAATCGTGGGTACGGGGACGGAAAGGAATCATCTTCGATAGCGCAGATGGCGGGCAAGTCGGACGTTGACGCGGGTCGGACAAGCAGATCGGTCAAGGAAACGCAACTTTTCTGTTGCTCTGAGCTACTGTTCGAGGAAGGTTAAATATAGCGAAGAGCGTGTTGCCCACCTTCAAAATGGATTGAGGACTCAAAGAATGTCCGAGAAGAAGATAGTTCAGCGCTGGGGCATCGCGAACATCTATTCGTCATTCAACAATACCCTGGTCCATATTACCGATCTTAGCGGCGCTGAAACCATATCCCGCAGTGCAGGAGGCCAGCATGTTAAGGCCGACCGACTGCAGGGTTCACCTTATGCAGCTATGCAGGCCGCTGGCGCAGCTGCGCGTGTTGCTAAAGACAGGGGAATAAGCGCACTCCACATCAGAGTTCGAGCTCCAGGTGGTCACAAAGCGAGAACGCCCGGTCCTGGCGCTCAAGCGGCTATTCGTATGCTCGCCCGAGCTGGATTTAGAATCGGCAGAATCGAAGATGTCACACCGATTCCACACGACGGAACCCGACGACCTGGCGGCAGACGAGG
>Ga0315282_10010745_pt1 | contig 14293 bp, 15 predicted proteins | sample YL17G07_20_MG_FD_203693 | JGI IMG/M metagenome (GOLD analysis project Ga0315282, IMG submission 203693) | Sediment microbial communities from Yellowstone Lake, YNP, Wyoming, USA - YL17G07_20 | ecosystem: Environmental > Aquatic > Freshwater > Lake > Sediment | place: USA: Wyoming | collected...
ATTTTGCGATGTCCGTGACAGTGATTACTCCAGCCAGTCCGTTCTCTCCCACGACTGGGAGCCTTCTCACCCTGTTCTCTGCCATGATCTTGGCGGCTTCTTCAAGCCACGCTTCCGGATTGACGACGATTAGAGGACTGGACATTATGTTCTTCACCTTGGCCTTGGAGAGACTTCCTCCCTTCGTGAGTGCTCTCCTCACGAGGTCCCTTTCCGTAACAATTCCGATGACCTTTCCGTTTGACGCCACTAGCAGACAACCGCGGCCGGAACGATCCATCGCGATGGCTGTCTCTTTGATGGTCCGTTCGGCGTCCACGAGAATCGGCGTCTTAGACATTACATCCTTGACCTTGAGCTGCTTGATTTTCTGCTCCGCGTCCTCGAACACATGGAACCCTCTTATAGAGAAACGCTGTTCGCGTGGGGTCGCTTATGTGTGTGTATGCACTGCTGACGCGTGCAATTTCGCAACACAACGCTTAACGACATGCCTCATACTGATGTTTGAGAAATCAAATGGTTTTGGCAAATGAAAATCGATGACTAATCTCCCAATTGTGTTGGGGATTACAGTCTCCGACACGTCGACAAACGCAATAATTCCTTTTACACACGGAACGACAGCATGTCACGAAGCGAGGGCAGATGAGTAGGCTAGACGAACTCGAGGAGATCCTGTCCCTCGGTTCATATAGGAAGAAGATTTCCAGATTCCAGAAGCTCATGAGCTTCCTAATGTAGCAGAATTGAGCCGAGACGGATTTTCGGATACTGTCTACCCTAACCCCCGCCATTTCAGGCAAGAGATGTATCACGCATCTGCGATTTCTGATTTTCTGCTCTCACTATGAAATCTGTTCCCAAACCTGCATGCACAAGACACGGAACACGGCCCGCAAGAGCCGACTGTGGCAGGCCAGCGCTTAGACCGTTCGTGCCAACTCAAGACCCGCCGCATTGACATGAGATATTCAATATCGAGGTTGTAGTCAATTTGTAAATTGTCGCACCAGAGTCCACGGGCGATTTAGCTGAAACGATTGGTGAGGCGCGATACGCTCTTAAGCCGCCGATGAGGCGACTCAATCTAGTGAGCACAGGATTGGTATACCCAACAAACATGCACCCCGAGGCATGGCCAGGAAAAACCTTCTTTGATGCTGCTTACTATCAGATGCCTGACTCGATGAAACTTGCATTGGGACCGTTCGCTCCAGAACGTCTAGATGAGTTGAACCGACAGGCATTCTACAACTACATAATGCCGAAGTACCGTATGCCTTTCTTCTACAGTCCCTACGGCCAGACATACTGGCCTCTGCACCTCTCACCGTACCTCTACACTTACTGGTAACCACCGCCACTTGGCGTGGGGTTCTGATCAAGTGGCGCATCTGACCTAGTCTGGAGCACAGTCAGTTCTCAGAACTGGACGATCTTAAGCGATAGTATTAGCACTGACTCGAAGCTCGCCAATACCGGAAAACTGAGGGGGCTAGGTTCTCAGGTAGTTCTGACCGGGCTTGCGTCCCAAATCGAAACGTTTCTCAGAATTCCGCCTAGCACGAATCTTCGGAATAGGCGAATGACGCTCACGCGCAGGAACCTTTGGTGTCTGCGAACGGACTTTGCCGGCCTTCGTCAGCGAACCGTGAGTAGGTAAGACTTTGCACCCCCAACACTCTAACCATCAACGCTGGGTTTATATTTAGGCTTTTCACAGCGACTAGGTTGGCTCGGCGACTTCTGCGCTTGGCTTTTGTTGCGCCTCCCTGCGACTATTCTGGAAACTCTTATAGGGAATCCGACTGGGCGTAGTGCGAGGTTTGGTGGGAAGATGAGTCGCTGCGCTTCATTCATGTGCGTAAGTCCTGGCCGCTGGACTTGCACGGAATGCGGTCACCCGTACTGTTACTTTCACACAACGGCGCATCGCCACGAACATCAATTTGTTCTCGAACAGGAACTCGCCGTCAGCGCCTGAGCTATGGCACAGAATTCCCTAAGCTGCCAGAACCTGTTTTTCGAAAAAGTGACGAGTAGCACCTAGGGTCTGCACCTCCAAAGGCCTCACTCTTATTACCAGTGGAAAGTTCGCGACTATGTCTCCTATCACTAGGCAATTGTGCGGCGGAAGGTCACGGACAATCATCTTGATGGTTTCTGCGTCAACTTTCGCCAGTTTGGACACGATCTCCAGATCATGTTCGTTACTGAAGTTGAATAGGAAGACGTTGTCTGCCTGGCGGTAGATGCTGCTTTGAATCGTGTCGGGTTGGTTCGTGACGAATGTTGTGAAAAAGCCGAGATGCCGCATTCTTGTAACGATGTCATCCCAGTATGTTTCGCGCAAGTAGAGATGTGCTTCTTCTGCAAACAGGAATAGCGCTTTGAGTTTCTGGAAGGAGAGGAGCTCCGTAAGCTTGCTTATGAGCAGTTCCACTGTGATCCTGCGTAGTGCCGCGTATTGGTTTTTCATGTTGACGACTAACGCGCAACCGTCATGGTGATTCCTGAATACTTCCTCCAGATTCAGTGCGGTGTGTTGGTCGTCTGTGAATATTCCGGAGTCGTCGAGAGTGTTGAACCGTGCTTGGAGTGCGTCTTTGATGCTTTCATGGCAGTCGGAGTTCGCGATCGCAGAGCGCAAAGCGCTCATGGTGAGCTGGTTCTGGTCTTCCAGTTCGCGCCAGATTCTGGCAAACACGCGTGCTGAATTGTCGGGGAGTGAAAGCGCGTGAGTCAGCGTTCCCAGCAGTGTGCTCAAACCGACTTGGTTGAGGCTGAATCTAAGGTTCAGACCTGGGATTAGCGCGATGATCTTTGGGGAGAGGTGCATCTGTCGACCGTCTGGGCCGCGCCCTAGGTTCACGTACTCGCCGTTGATGTCCAGCACAACGACGGGTGCACCTTCCTTGATCAGACTGGTCACCAGTAGTTTGGTCAGGTGTGACTTGCCGGTTCCCTTGCGCCCAGTGACAATGTTCAACCTACCGTCAAGCGTTGACAGATCCGAAGCAATGTGTGGATATCGACGAGTTGATCCCAGTTCGAACGAGTGCTCGGCCGCCAGCGTCTCGGTCAGGAAGGTTGGCGCCATCACTTCAATTTGAGAATGATTCCTTGAGGGCAGCCATGCTACATCTCTACTGAGCCGCCCTTGCTCAACTGCCCCGCGGATCTTTCCGAGCAGGAGTCTAGTGTCCTTCAAGACCGCAATTTGCGACGATACTTGTAGCGGATCAACATCATCACCCGAAAGCGAGAATTCAGAGATCCCGTCGCGAAGCAAATCCTCAAGTATTCCCGGTATGTTGGCGTATTGGATGTCTATTATCTGAACGATCAGTGCCCGATCTTTCAATCCGTCCCTGACTAGAAGATAGTCTCCCTTCTCCACCTCCTCACGTGGGAAGCAAAGGAGATGGATGCTGTCACCTTCCTTGCGAAGAATTTTCAGTGGAAAGCCTCCCAAGCTGTCCCGAACGGCCCGAACAATGAGCGGCGCAACATGATCTTAGGTACCAGTTGAACGCCGAAACGAGCGGCCGCAAAGACTTGCATCGCAAGAACATCGCTCGCGGTGAACGTTGAGAGGATATGAGCAATTCGTAATGTCTCAGGATAGCCCTGATCCACTATGTCGGTGCCGGTGAGTTCGCGAATCGACATTAGCGTCTCTTGAGCGGATAGCTGCCGATCCACATCCATTCGAAATGGGAAGCCGCATTTCGCCAGCTTGACTACGAATACGCGGCCGAGAAAACGAACTGGATAGGGTGGGAACTGATCCGTAACCTCGTCATCAACATCAAGTAGACAGGCCTGCGGTCTATGCTCAAGCAGATCGGTGATCGATTGGTTTTGAATTCTGAGCCTTGTCTTCTTGGATATGGCGACTACTGCGCTGCCGGCTCGCCGGGCACTGTCGAGAATCCGCTCAACTTCTTTGGCCGGGTTGTCCGGTGTCCCCGCCGTTAGAGAGCCATCAATCAGAATGATCCCATTTCTGACTGTGCAGCTCGCAGTGAATTGGAGCCATCGTTCGAGCACGTTGCGCATTCGCTTGAGAACATTGTCGACGTTGGTTTCTCCGGCGAACGGCGTTACACCGAGATTACCGAACTCTTCCAGTGACTGGTAGGAATGGTTGCCAAGCGAAAAGACCAGCGGGCCGTAGCGTGAGTACGCATAGTGGCCGCCTTCAAGCCTCACAATAGCCCCGCGCAAGGCGCACAGCGTGCCATCCTCGAGTTCGCCCAGCTTAATCGTGGAGGTATCCACGGCTACGACCGGTCGATTTGACTCGGCAGGCTCGAGCGGAATCAGGCGGTCCTCACCAATAGCCTTCAGATACAGCGTACTCTCGCCATCATAATCGGGAGTCAGACCGGACCGAAGGATGGGCTCGGCACGTGCAAGATCGCCTCTGACACCTTCGATTGAGTGACGGCAAAAGTCGAGGAAGTGCTGCGGGAACCGGCTTGGGTTCAGCGTATCTATTGGATAGAGGAAGTTGCTTATGCTCTGCTGAGCAGTGGGTGATTGGCGGATGCGGTGGTTCATTCACTCTCGCCTCCTTTGCGGAAACGCCCCCTTGCGTCTCCGGCGGCCTCCACACCCTCTCGTGAGTGACAGCATTCTCCTGCCGCACACCTCTCCATTCTCTACTGCTGAGAGCCTCCTTGCACTCCGCTGAGTAGAGAGTTCTCCAGTTGCATCAGACCCTTCGGGGTTATTCGATATCTCCCTCTATCCGTGCGCTCGATTTGACTCGACTTCTGCAAGGCCACGATCATGTTTCGGATGGTTTTCGGAGCCCTACTTACCCCGGTAGCGATCTCCTTGATGGTGAGTGAATCGTTCTCGCGTTTACCCATTTTAGCAGCCAACTGAGCCATGAACAGGATCACTGAGATCGCTCTGTCCGCCGGCAGATCATTTCGTGTGAGCAGTAGTTGACCGGTGCCGGTCATCTTCGCGACGTCTGAGATCTTGTCAAGTAATCGGGCGAAGTCGGATACGTAAATTAGTTTTCGTGCCAAATCATAGGTTGGAACAGCTTGCGACAGGAACTGCAGGACTTGAGGAATGATCTCCTCAACACTTCCGCTTCCTTCGTACCGCATTCCGTTGGCGTCGATCTGAACTTTGACTTGGGTTGTTTCGGTTTGGGACATGATTTCTCACCTTATGCTTTCGGCTTGATTTTGGGTAGGATCTGTTCGCGGAAAATGTGTAGGCCTAGAGTCGTGACTCGGTACTCGCCCTTCCCTTTCCGTTCAGCAAGACTCTCCGCGCATAGTTCACTGAGGCGGCCCGCAACGGTGCCAGCCGTACGCTTTGTAGCCGCAATTAAATCCGCGGATTGAACAAAGTCCTTGTCGGACTTGCCAAGCATCTGCGCGATTCTTGCCTTAGTGAGATGCAGTAGGATGAGCTCGCGATCGGCAAGGTTCTCGACTGGAACCGTAACAACGACTCCTTCCGGAGTAACAGCGAGAAGGCCCTGGCAAGCCTGCGCGAGTTGCGTCACGTCTACGGACAATGCGAGGTGTGAGGCTAGCTCAAGTTCTGGTATCGCTTTCATGAGGAATGTGAAGACTTCTTGGGCGACGAGGTGGGGTGGGCCGGTGATTCTCTTCTCAAGTGATCCGTACTTGATGGTAACTTCTAGTGGTTCTCCTATGCGTGATAACTGCTGTTGCCCGTCGAGCAATTTACTTTCACTTCAAGTTCACTCTCACTCTGTATAAAAACTTTGGAGTGCAGCCTGACTCTGCTAGGTGTTACTCGGTGATTTCGTGTGGTGTCGTGCGCACATGTGCGAGAGTATGTTGGAATTGATAGTTCTGCTAGATGTTACTCTTATTCGAATCTATGGGAATCTGATCCCATTGCGCTCTGTTTGGCAACAATTTATATCCAGACCCGTGCTTTTGAGAGTCAGTAATGGACTATAATGAGCTGAAGCTGCGGATACTGACCGTTCTCGCCAAAGGTCAGAACATGGATGGCACGGCAGTGGCCAGAGAACTTAGCGTATCGGTGGGCGTGACGATTGATATTCACGCGCTTCGGATGGCTCTAATGCGATATTACAGGTTGGGATTACTGAAACGCGAACGAGCAGGAGGCACCTTTTCCTACTCCCTCTCACAACGAGGCCTACAGCGATTGCGCTGGCTTGAACAACAGAAACACTGAGCGAATCTTGGAATCCCTCGCCTAAGACCGAGGTTACATGGTCGGAGCGGCTGGCGGCCTAAGCTTCGGCAGAATATCCTGCTGAATCCATTGAAGCCCCGCGCCGGAGAGCGAATATCGCCCCTGTTCAGCGATGAGCTTCCCCTCCTTCCTCAGCTCACTAACCCTCGCTCGAACCACATTATCCTTAACTGCCTTCCAACTCGTGCCCAGCCACTCGATGAGTTTGACATCCTCCAACGTTGACGGGTTAGTGCTGTAGAGGATTAGGCCGATTGCTTCCTTCGCCGAGATTCTATCGAAAGGAATCGTGAAATGCAGTTTACCCTCGGGAGTGGTCTCAAGGATCCCCGCGAGCTCTTCACCTGGAATCACGGCCTCAATGGATTGATCTCCAACGGTTTGCATAGTGCCCGTCTGCATTGATGGTTGGGATTGGAGCAACTCCTCGAACTTTCCCTTAACGTACTCGTAGTCCCCTTCAAGCTCGACCTCGAAGTTGCCTCTACGAAGTCTGAATCTCAGTCGCCTTTCAGACAATTGATGCGCCAATACTAAATTCGAGACGTGTTATTTGATGGTTGTGAGGTCCCCTAATAATGCGGGGTGTCAGACACCCATGAGAAAGCGTCAGCCAGACAAACTCGTCATGCATAACCCAAGATGCTAAGGAGCATGTCAAGGTGACGTAGGGTGTGTCCCACCCTGTTTTGGGTGTAACCCACCCTAGCGATATTAGATGGGAAATGTGGGCGTGGAGACCCTCAAACTCGCCACGCACGCCCAATATGCGAATTGGACGCCGAGGTGTTCTCGCGTGGTACCACCTCTTTTTGTGTGGAACCACCCCTATCCGAAATCGGATAGGAATTGTGGGTGTGCGACACCCACTCACGGGTGTGGGACACGCTTCGCAGTGCTAGGTAGCGTAATTGGTGAGGTCACAGTCTAACGAAGCGTCAGTACGATCCCTGACCAACAATCGCCTTCTGGCGAGGACAATGCGATAAGGAGGAGACCGTCAACTAACATGCAGCTATGACACCTGATCCTCTATCCTCAAACCTGAGGCTGCGAGTAGCGAAATGAGTGGCCGCGTTCTCGGATCCATGTTTCAAAGGTAGTCGGCTCATTCCCTCATGGGTCGAGACCCGATCAATGCTGACCCCGATGATCGCTGGCAAAACAATCTTTCGACGGAATCTCTTCTCGTCGATGACCACGCCCTCAGAGTCAAGTAAACGCTTGAAGATACCTGCACAGTTTAGAACGGTTTTGAATGCTGACTCGTTTCCGATCAGCCAAGAAACAAACTTATCTAACGTATCGCAGACATCCAGCTCGCTAGGCTCAATTCGGGCAAGCCACTGCGGCCGTAGTCTAGCCTGGTCTAGGACATAGCGTCCAAGCGTCCATTGGCCTTCCAAGCCAACGACCCGGGTCCGAATCCCGGCGGCCGCACCACTCGCAACAGGTAGGCTAGTTGCTGCAAGAGCTAGCCGAACAGTTTCATCAATAGCATTGCTGCCACACGCTCTGCGGGACGCAAGCGACGCAGAAAAGCTCCGTTGCGCACGTAGTTTAGGTAACGTTTTTGGGGGAGCACTTAGTGAAAGTTAAGCGCGGTCGCCCATAATCCAGACAGATGGTTGATCCTAGATTGGACATTGAGAAGTTCATTGAAGAAGCATTCAAAACAGACAAGAGAGTCCGCTACGTGGGCATTGTCGATGATCAGTATCACGTGCTTGTGTCCAAGATGCGCCAGAGCGTAACTCCGCTTACCTCTGACTCAACAGATCGAAATTTCGTCCAAATCATGCCTCCGATAATTGTTGAGGCAGCCGAGAAACTGCAACCATTTTTCGGATGCGTGCAGGCAATAACGGTACGTTATGAGAAAGTAATTCTCGTTTTCTATCGTATGGAGGGTTACGTAGTTGTATTCAGTTTCGAAACTGAAGTTGCCACACCATTCATGACTAGGACCACTGAAGCATTCCTGAGGCTGAGCACGCTATCTCCTTTTGACGCGAATCGTTTCGCAGAAGAATCCCTCAAGTTCGATAACAAGTTGGGTTCTATCGGCGTCATAAACAATGAGAACCGTGTCCTAGTATCAAGAACCCGGGAAACCTACACACCGACGTTACCGCATCATGAGGGAATCATGTACCTTTCGTTGATTCCCCCGATGGTACTTGATGCGGTTGAGAAACTGCAACCGTTTCTTGGAAAATTGCATGTGCTAGTTGCTCGTTACGATAGGCACGTAGTTGCCTTCTACAGACTTAGAGATATGGCAGTGGTTTGGACGTTTGAACCAGAAATCGGGACACCGTTCATGGCAGAGATTACCGATACGTTCAGGAGGCTGAGCAAGCAGTATCTTTCCACTTAACCCCAAAACAGGAAAGCACTAGGCATTTCTCTCGCAACCCTTTCCAGCTCTTACTATCAGAGCGTTGGGCTCAACTTCCGATTGCTGTGATCAATTTGCGCGTGTAGAGGATAGTACTGGGGCGCACACATCTACTCAAAGTCTTGCTCCGTATTTTTCAGCGAGAGCTGCGATGTCTGGATCTCTCAAAAGAACTAGTTCCCCATTCTCGACTATCATCTCGTCGCCTATGAATATCGTCGGTTTGGTGACGAAACCATAAGTCTGACCCAAGTTCAGCCGTTGATGCATCGCAGTCACGACAAAACATTGTCTACAAATTCCTCAACGAATCTACAAGGACACAAATTCAGCGAGTTTTCTGCCCGCTCGTAGTGGTGTGCCGTGTCAGCTATTCTTACGTATCCGTTTTTTACTCTTGGCCCCATTCTCTTTGGTGAATGGGGCCGCGCTTAGATTGGTAGCTGATGACAGTTGTAGTGTCAGGCTCACGATATTTGTCAAAGCGCGAAGCCCAGAGACGAAACTGATCGAAGAACCAGACGGCACGATCACTTTGCATGTTACGGCTCCGCCCGCAAAGGGGAAGGCGAATAGGGAAATCGTCAAGTGGTTGGCGAAGAAACTGGGAAGATCCTCTTCACAGGTGAGAATTGTGGCCGGTTTTCACTCGAACACCAAGGTCATGGAAATGCTTGATATCAGCCAGGCTGAAGTTGCCAAGAGACTTAGCATAAGTCTTCGCTCAGCGAGTGGGAGAAATGCAACATGAACTTCTACGTCACATTGACAACCAAATGCAATCTGAAATGCAGTTACTGCTATGGGAAGTCTTGCGAAGACTTCGGAAGCGATTTCCACGGCTTGTCGATCGACTATTCAGTGCCGTCCTCAATCAGCTATCAGACCGCCGAGCTTCAGAGTTTTCTGAAACGCGACAGTGATCCAGTGGTGATTTTCTATGGTGGCGAACCACTGCTCAGGCTGGATAAGATCAGGGAGATTATGGATGCGAATCCGGCCGCCAGATTCGTGGTCCAGACGAACGGTCTCTTGCTTGACAAGCTGGAACCCCAATACCTGCGGAGATTCGAATCGCTTTTCGTCTCCCTTGACGGCAATGAAGCGTTAACCGACCTGTACAGAGGAAGAGGAACGTATTCGAAGGTGGCTAGCAATCTGAGGAGAATCCGAGACGACGGCTTTGACGGCGAGATCGTTGCGAGGATGACGGTGGAAGAAGCAACAGAGATCGATGCACAAGTCTTAGCACTCATCAACAGTTCCCATTTGCCGGTGTCGTCTGTTCATTGGCAGCTCGATGCTCTGTTTTGGCAAAACGATTACCCCAAGCGGCGATTCGCTGAGTGGATCGCAGAGAATTACAATCCTCGATTGCGTAGACTTGTCCGCACTTGGGTAGACTATATGAACACGCATGGCGAGGTCTGGAGGCTGTATCCATTCGTTGGAATCATGGAATCCATGCTGTCCGGCAGGCCGAGCCATCTGAGATGCGGAGCAGGATGGTGCGTCTTCAACATACAGACTGACGGTAGTATCACACCGTGCCCCGTGATGGCTGGAATGAAAGACTTCTATCTGGGGAACATTAACGAAACGACGCCTAAGACCTTGAAGGATTCAGTCTTCGTCTCAGAACCTTGCACTTCCTGTCAGATCCTCAAGATCTGTGGAGGACGCTGTCTCTACGCAAACGTCACCAGACTATGGGGAAATGAAGGGTTCAAGCAAGTCTGCGAAACAGTCGTCAACATGGTGGACGCGTTGAATGAAGTGAAAGCGGAAGTGGAATCTCTCATAGAGAACGGCGCGATTCAGCGGAGCGATTTCCTTTACCCGCAATACAACGGTTGTGAGGTAATACCCTAAGCGGCATCATGGATAGATGGCTCATCAAGCCAACTCGTTGTGCCAATGGCAAAGAGAGACAAGCCCAAAGTCAGAACGACGAAGATACTGAGTCCAATGCTGGCGGCTGGACATTGAACACGCGGTGGCAATGAGAGCAATTCAGTCAAACACTTCTGTACGTTGGTCACTGCTAACCAACTCCCGAGAGCGACTAGTAAAACGCCGACTAGAGTCGACTTCACCTTCACTGTTGGCTCTCCTACATCATAGTACGAGAAGAAATGTGAGTGGACATGTGGTGGTCGATGCTAGCTTTGAGGTTTCCTTGTTTCTGCCACTAGTCCGTAAGAGCGGAGCACAGCAGTCATTCTTTGCGTTGATAGGGCAAATAGCAGAATGGATCCGACAATTCCTATGGATACTACGCTCCCGAGAAGAACGCCAAACGAGCCAACTTGAAGAGGCATGCCGAATAGGTAGCTCAAGTACGTTCCGACGATCAACGTCACCGTCGCGATCTCCGAAGCAACGCCAAGAATCACGCGAGATTTTCCTCCGTTCCTAGCCAGCTTCCAGGCAATGAAAGACGCCGCGAAATTTGCGATTGTGCCGCCGACGATGTCGACTGGGCCGAGACCGCCGAAGAAGTTCGCTACGAATGCTCCGAGCGAGAGCCCTATGATCGCAGGCCAACCGAAGAGAATCGCAAGTGGAAGAAGGGCATCTGCGACGCGCACTTGGAAGAGTTGGAAGCTGATTGGGGCGAGAAAAACCACGCCGACAGCATACAGTGCGGCCAATGTGGCAGTCAAAGTGACATATATTGAGTTCCTGCTTTTCACCTAGCTGACCTCCCGACACCGGGGTTTGTTTGGCGCAACGGGTGGGAGGCCCCACTCACGCGCCACCACTATGAAGATGTTCGGATTCACAATTAAGAATTGCTTAGTTCGCTCGAATTTCAATCATAGGGGGAGTCATGACGTAGCAGCCTGACTCCAAAGCTTGGGCTGTTCGGCACGTCCAACCATGTTAAGCCATTCTCAAGCCCTGTTGTGATTCGTCATCATGCGTAGAGCCTATGGCAACTTTTCACGGTAACTCAATGCTCGGAGATGTGCAAGCAGCATGTAGATTGGCGGCTGCCCCAACACCTATTTCAGAGGCGCTTCTTCGTTTGAGAGCGTATCATAAATGAGAAGTCCTTCTGCAAGACCACACTCGCAGAAATCTCTTGCTAGAACCATTCTGAACGATGTTTCCGGCGACGAGATGTGGAAGCATATCGAATGCTTTTCGAAGATTGATCGTGTTTCCGGTACAGTAGGCGAGCGCAAAGCTCTCCAACATATCTGCGATTCACTCAAATCGTACGGTATCGAGCCTGAGGTTTACGAATTCGAATCTTACATCAGTGTTCCGCTGAAGGCGCAACTGATGGTCGTCTCTCCGACCAGTAAGAGTGTCCACGCTATTACTCATTCATTCGCTATTTCGACACCGCCAGAAGGCGTCGAGGCAGAACTCATCTACCTGAAGCCGCCGGCGCGTACTCAAAACCCTCTACTATCTACGGTGGAGCCGGAAGAGTACTCTCAAGCCGGCTTGAAAGGAAAGATCGTGCTTGTCGATGGGACTGCATCTCCAGGCAAAGTTGCTGCAGCCCAAGCCGTCGGTGCGCTGGCAGAAATCCACATCAGCACTGAGCCGATGCCTCACGAAATGACAGTCACGACTATTTGGGGAACGCCTACGCTTGAAAGTGCGATCCGAATCCCCCGGATTCACGTTGCATCGGTTGGCAGGGAGGACGGTGAATTTCTGAAGAACCTATGCAGTAGAGGGAAGGTTGCAGTTCGCCTGAAGACCGAGGCTTCGACGGCGTGGAGGAAGATCGGAATCCCGGTTGCCACGATCAAGGGATCTGTAGAACCCGAGAGGTTCGTCCTCGTCGGAGGTCACTATTGCGCTTGGTATGCTGGTGTAACAGACAATGCTACTGGCGACACGGCATTGCTCGAGATCGCTCGAGTTGCGCAGAAACACAGGAAGCGATTGACGCGCAGTGTAAAGGTTGCCTGGTGGCCCGGTCATTCACAAGGGCGCTATGCTGGTTCTACGTGGTTTGCAGACAACCTATTCGATGAGCTGAACAAGAACGCAATTGCATATGTCAACATTGATTCACCCGGCTCGAAAGGTACTACAATGTATGATTTGGAAGCAATGCCCGAAGCGACGGACTACGCTGTGGCAACCGCTCACTCATTGACCAAGTTGAAGATTCAGCCACTGAGACCCAACAGATGGGGCGACCAATCATTCTGGGGCGTAGGGTTTCCCTCAATCAGCTGCTGCAGCATGGCAGAACCCGAGAAGAGAGCGCAAACAGGCGGATCAGGCGGAGGCTGGTGGTGGCACACGCCAGAGGACACGTTGGACAAGGCAGACTACGATAACCAAGTTCGAGACACCAAAGTCAACTTGGCGCTCGTCTTGGGCCTCTGCAATTCAGCCGTCTTGCCGTTCGATTTCAGAAAAATGTCCGATCAATACATTGAAAGCTTGACCGAACTAGCGTCCAAGACGACCAGTAGCTTTGACTTGAATCCGCTCATATCAAAGGGCAGACTCCTCAGGAAGAAAACGACGGCGTTGAATGCAGCTGGTTCGAGACTCACGAAAGCAAAGGGGGTAACTTCCTCAGAAAGAAGGAAAGAGCTCAATGAGACGTACATGAGGCTCAGCCGTACGCTCGTCCCTGCGCTGTTTACTCGAGCCGGGAGATACGACCAGGATCCAGCAGTTGACGCTCCCTTCTTTCCTGGTCTTCAGGAAGTGGTAAGGTTAGGCTCTGCGGAGATTGATGCAGATGAGCGAGGCTTCTTGCAGACGGAAATGATACGTGAGAGGAATCGGATCTCGGATGCGCTTGACCAAGCGATCGCTATTGTGGATGACTGCTTGGCCAAGCTCGGGGAATAGAACCCAAGCTTGAAAGACAGTTCAGATGCCTTTGACGCTCTGGGACACAGGAGGACAACCAGGCTGGTCAGATCGTACCTTGTTCCCGATGGGAGTCTAGAGGTTTCCTAGATCGCATGATAGTTGAGTTTGCAGATGAAATGAAGCCAGACACCGGTGGCCTTGCACGGTCGTGGTTTGGAAATCACTACACAGACGAAGACGCTTTCCAGAAGACCGCGGAATCGGTAGCAAGAAAAGAAGAGGGTGAGCGGGAATGCTCCCGCTGACTCTAGTTGATTCTCTGAATGAGCTTCTTGCTTCCCTCGACCAGCTTTGCACGGGCCTGGGAATTACCTAGGACACCAGCCAGTACGGCCCCAACGGCGAAGGAAGCAATAGCTAGAGCAAAATGCTTCTTGGATTCTCCATTCATCTTCTATCGACCTCCTGTTGATCTGTGGTACATATACACGGAACTACGTCTTAAGTGGTTCCGGTGGTTTTCGAGGCGTGGATAGTTCGGATAAGTATATTAATGTTCCATTTACGGAACATTAATATACCATCAATTGTGTATACCGGCAACTCGGCAGTCAGCCGCTTGGGACATAAACAGCCAACAACACGAGCGTGTCACGAAGGAACTCGCGATCGAGTGACAGCACCATCAAACCGCCTGACTTGACATGCCCCATGCCGGGCTGCACCCCAGAACGAGGTGAAGAAGCCTTGGTAAAATGTCTGAAATGTGGCGGTGAGGTCGTCGGTCCAGCGAAAGAGTGGGATATGCATCCTAAAGATGGACGAGGTCCCGCTCTGCACATCAAGCACTATTCATGC
>Ga0315282_10010746_pt1 | contig 14293 bp, 13 predicted proteins | sample YL17G07_20_MG_FD_203693 | JGI IMG/M metagenome (GOLD analysis project Ga0315282, IMG submission 203693) | Sediment microbial communities from Yellowstone Lake, YNP, Wyoming, USA - YL17G07_20 | ecosystem: Environmental > Aquatic > Freshwater > Lake > Sediment | place: USA: Wyoming | collected...
AACGTGAATTGTTGGAGATATTAACGTATGGATTCTAATAACAATGGATTGATAATAAGGAAAAATGTATGGGTCTATCGTTTTAGAACCTTCAGAGATTTAATTGACATTCACTTCGATAAATCTGGAGGGAAGTAATGACCTCTTTGTTTTTTGAAAGTCCTCATAAGAATCATCACCTGAACATATATCCAAAACTGATATACAATGCCATAATCATGATTCCTTAGTGCAGTTTTAAGATCGCGAGATATCTGTTTTCCATTCCAGATTTGACAATCCTGAAACTCACCACTCTCAATGGCCTCACTAATGAAATTAACATACTTTTGATATATCCAATCACCTCCGGGATTTGCAAACCCAATTTTTATTGTTCGGGATCTGATAGATTCCGGCAGAATCCCGCGCATGGCATCGCGAAGTACTCTTTTTGTAACCCCCCCTCCAATTTTGCAGACTGATGGAAGGGAGAATGTGTAACAGACTACCCTCCAATCCAGGAAAGGAGATCGAACTTCAACCCCGTGTGCCATTGAAAGTCGATCATAATCCCTCAGATTTATCGGTAAAAGAAAATAATGAAAATCGTCATATAAGTCTTTGAAAAGACGATCGTGGTGAACCAGTAAGGATCTATCCTCAATAAATGAGGATGATGATAAGATGTAAGGTTCAACTAATAGCCAGGGATGTCGCCATGAGAGGGGTTTTGATTCAGCACCGGATTTTATTCTTTTTATTATCGTTTTACCGGGTGTGAGGATCTGTTTTATGAACCAGTTTTTATATTCCGACCAAAAAATTTTCCAAATGTTAAAAGTTCTCTCATTTTCAGGAAAAAGATTCTGGTATATATTTAAAAATTTTTTTGCACGGAGCAAACGAGGCCATGGGAAAATTGTGTCCACTAATAACGAATAAACATAATGATGATAACCCCCCAATAGTTCATCACCCCCGTGACCATCTATTGTGACAACCACGTTATTCTCTCGTTGTGTTTGATAAACAATCCAAGGTCCGATATGAACATCTGATATTTCCTCATAGAAAAAAATATATTTTTCAAGAATCTCTTGGATTTTGTCTGGAGTGATTTCACAATAAACGGGGGTTGTACCAGTATGCTGTATTACTTTATCCGCATAATTCCGTTCATCCTGTCTTGTTCCAGGATACGTAGCAATAAAAGCTTTTTGCCAATCCGTTGCCAGGCGTTCCCCGTCTTTGTTGCAATCACGAACATATTTCATTCCGCAAAGCACAGAACTGGAATCAAGACCTCCGCTTAGGCTGGTCCCAAGCGGTACATCACTTCGCATCCGAATCCGGCAAGCATCAAGAAACAGTTCACGGAATCTGGCAACCTGATCATTATAGGATGCAGGAACAATTTCCAGATGATCAAGTGTATTCCACCAGCGATGTATTTGTGGGACCAGACCTTCTTTTAAGATAAGACAATGACCTCCTAAAAGTTTCTTGATATTTTTTAGCAGACTGTGTTCCAATCCTTCAACAAACGAAGAATTTGTTAGAGCGGTTGCAATCATTGTGGGATCAAATTCAGGATCGAACCATTCCAAGGCAAGAAACGCCTTCATTTCTGATGCAAATGCAAAATGTTTACTATCAGAATAATAAAACAGGGGCTTTACTCCAAAGCGATCCCTGGAAATCATAAGTTTTTTTTCCATTCGGTCCCAGATAGCAAAAGCCCACATTCCATTGAAGTGTAACTGACAATCTTCCCCCCATCGGTCGTATGATGCAAGAATCACTTCAGTATCAGAACCTGTTCGAAATAGATATCCCATATTTTGGAGTTCTGTTTTTAGTTCCAGAAAGTTATAGATCTCGCCATTGTAGGTAATCCAGTAACGGTCTTGGGCGTAAGACATCGGTTGATGAGCAGATTCTGTCGTATCGAGAATCGAAAGGCGGCGGTGTCCTAGTCCAAGTGAGGTATCCTCGTCAAAAAATGTGCCTCTCCCATCAGGACCGCGGTGAGCAAGGCCGTCAGTAAAACAATCCATCTCCCCACGATTTACAGGTTTACCATCAAGGTTCCAGATCCCTACAATTCCGCACATATGTTTTAAATGCCTCCAACCGGCAGGTCGAGGTCAGTGATGCTGTCAATCTCGACCCAACCCCCCGCAATTGGTACTGCCTTAATAGAAAAACCGTTATCTATCAGGTTCTGGAGAAAACTTGTCATGTAAATATTGTTAAAATCATTCCCATCATATAATCTGGAATGATCCATTTTATGATAGAATGTAATTATTTTTCGGATAATTTTTGAGGAGATCTTGATAAGGCCCATATATTGACCTTGGATATCCCCAATTTTTTTGGCTTTTTTACCAAGTTCAAGGATATTTTCGTTTGAATCGAGAATCAGTGTTTCTGCATCGGTAAGTAGATCTTCCATACGCAGTTCCCATAGTTCCCGCCACTTTGTATCAATTGTAATAGCGATATCTGAGTTACAGTCCAAGAGCGATTTCAGGACTGCTGTATTATAGACAATATCCCCGTAACTAATAATGAGATCTCCGGTCAGTTCTTGTTCAGCACAAAAAAGTGAATATACCATGTTCGAGTTAGCATATAATGGATTGAAAACAAACCGAACCCCCTCACTTTTGATTGCCTCCGCACAATACCCTCGGACAACGATTATATCTTGTATGCCGCAACTATGCAGAGTCTCCAGTTGATAATCGATAATAGATTTTCCATGAAAAAGGACCATGCATTTCGGGCGGTCTTCTGTTATTGGGCGCAACCGTTTTCCTTCCCCGGCTGCTAGAATAATTGCTTTCATGTTAATTCAATATGAACCCTTTTTCCAGTTTACAGCCATACATTCAGAAATTGGCGAAGCTTTTTCCATGTTAATCATTTCAGTAATGTATTGAATAAATGAATATCCTCCTCGTTAAACGGGTTTAACCGTTCCGGATGCCACATGATGGCATGGATCTTTCTTGTTTTATGGTGCATGGCTTCAATATTCCCATCATCTGATTTTGCGAAAGGGACAAACTCTTGAGTGACGTTTCGAAAACCCCATTGGTGATAACTGTTAACTTCTCGTTTTCTGTGGTCTATGGTGACCATGTGGTTCAACCCTGCGTGTCCCTCAACGTGTTCTAACCTCCCTCCAAAATGATCATGAATTATTTGCATACCCCGACAGATCCCAATAACCGGAAAATCCTGATGTAGTGCATATTCAATAATCCGGTTTTCGAGTTCATCACGGTCAGGAGCATCCCCCCCGTATTTTTCAAGATCATTTCCCCCAGTAAGGATAATTCCATTCAATTTGAATGGAGATATGTATTCTGAAATATGTTTGACTGTATTGGGAATTGGTACGGTTATTCCCCCACATCTGCGGATAAAATTTGACCATCGCTGATCCAGTCCATCACACCGCTCATGGTATCGATTAATGAAAACACGTTGTGTTACACCGATCTTCAGAATCATATCTGCACCCATTTACTGTCTTTTTTACCATCTGCCATCAGGGTAAGTGCAATATGTGAATATTTCGCACATTCCCCAGGGTTATAGAGAATTTTTTGTTTTGTCTCACGGATATACCCCTCCCATTCAGCAGACTCTTGGAGAAGTGATTTAGTTACAGTCTTGAGATTTGAGACATTTTTTAAAACAACCCCGATTTCTTTACGGAAAGTACTTTCAATTCCTGGTGTGCGAGAGTATTCTGACCATTTATTATTGAAGACTTTCATCGGACCATCAATAAATATTACCGGTCGATGATATGCAAGAGCATATTCAAATGCGACTCCGGACCAGTCAGAAATGAGCAGATCCGCTTTTGCAAGTGTTTCCTGTGAATCGGATGCAGTATCAAGAGAAAAATGAGGATTGGTTCCGTACTTTTCTTTAAGTGTAGTCAGGACATTGGTATCCATCCCGATACTCATTACGTGAGGACGCACGACAATATTGTATTCATTAATTAGAGTGCTGACTATCTCCTCCCCATGACATGTGAGTGCATTATCCGGACCCCATGAGGGAGCAAAAACAATTGTCGGTGGTTTTGTCGAAATATGTGGGATTCTCCGTTGTCGATCGACAAGCTCATACCCGGTTGGAACCAGTACGCAATTAGTCACTCTTCGTTTCTTTAGTATACTGGAAAGTTCATTCATATGGTGTGGCCCGGCACAGAAAATTACGTCGAAATAATCAAAAGCATCCTCCGGATAGATAACATGCATACTGGCAAGGGAATGGGGAATATGAACAACCTTTGTTCCTGGATACGAGCTTACAGGTTTTTCAGCATCACCGGTAAGAAGGAAATTGGCAGGTATCCATCCGATAATTTTTTTATCCCTTATAATGGTAATCTCCGATGGAAGCATAATATTTTTTAGAGGAAATTCGCACGCGACCATAATAAAAAATTTCGGGTCATTTGTGAGATCCTGAAGGAGATCCCTAATAAAATTCAGATGAAGTGGTATACTCAGATAAATAATAATCCGTGTCTTTCCCTCTAACGCAGCATGTCGTGATAACTTGTTGAGCCGGATTACTTCTGGAAACAAACGAATGCTACTAAAAATCCTTGAAAAATAGGATTTAAGGGAATTGATCATTGTTCACCTTTAAAAAAACGATTTGCCATTTTATCGCGTAGAATTTTATGGGGGTGATAATAGGTTCGTCCGGCAGATAGGTCCTGTGGTTGAGCACACCATTTTGCTGGATCCGGCTCTTTTTTAAGGAGTGTTCTGATAACATCTGCTCGATAACATGGATCGAGGTAATCTTGAAGGGCAATATATCGGGTTTCAGCATATGCATCACTCATATAACGATGAGGGATAGAGATGACCGGAATTTCATATTCTTTCGTCATTAAAACATCTCCTTTATCGATACCGTCGTTCATAAAAAAACAACTGGCACCGATCCGGTTGTGGACAAGCGCACCCCAAAGAAGGCAGGAGGTTCCTCTGACATCGGGCACATGTCCCGGATGAACATGAATAAATTTTATGTGTGTGGAAAGAATCGGTCTGCGTAATATTCCTCCATCAACATAGAGGGCAACAGTTTGTGGAGATTTGGAAACAAATTCAATGAACCGCTCATCATTTAACGAAGGTACCTGGATAGATTCATAGGGGATATTATATTTTTTTAAAATCTCACGTGTGGATGTAAAATAATCCTCAACAGGTAATCCGCGTTGGAATGCTGCAGAAATTACCCTTTGGAAAATCTCCATCTCATCTGACTTTCGATCAACAATATCTGACTTTGGAATAACGCTGTGGTGAAAACCACCCCGAGCAAATTGTATCGCTTTGTTTCCAAATGAAATTACCTTGGTGACCGGATTATTATCCGGCTCGGGTTTGAATTCTATATAGAGCGTACGTTCAGGCTGCATTCCAAGATCGTGCATTGCGGAAAGGTAAGCTTTCGAAACATTATGCGAGGTTGCGAGAAAGAGAAGTCCGGGAATTTTCATAGGATTCCCACAATTCTTAAGCACAATGCACGGGCTTCCTCTAGTGAAAATTGCAGATTAAGGAGAGTATTCAGAAATCGGATATCCTCCGTCACGAAATATGCCATCAAAAGTACTAAAGAGAAAAGCTCAAATTCTTTTTTATTATAACACTGTCTTTCTGAGGGTTTGAATGTGTCTCTTTTATATGTTTCAGCCAGCTGTTTATCAACCTCATAACGGTGCATTAATTGTTCAGTGAAATGTAGTGCGAGGGGGTCAGGTTTTTTGGTAGTAATATAAGATACCCCCAGACTCTCCAAACACCAGACAAGCGCCTCATATGTGATAATAAATTCTCCTTTCCGGAGCAATTCTTTACCACGATCATTTAAATGGCGAATCTCGTTCTCTTCAACAGACTGCGGCCTGTTTGAAATTAAACCGGATAACACCTCGTTATATGAAGAGAACTTAGCAAGGGTCGGGGATACGAAACGATCACAAATTGTATCTGGCTCAGTCGATAACATTAATCTGCCCCGTTTCACAGTTCAGTTCTATTAACATTCCTGTTTTCCATTGTTTTGCCATCTCGTCTCCACATCCAATCGCTGCCGGAAGCCCGAATTCACCCGCACGGATAGCCATGTGGGAATTTGCACCACCATACGTTGTGAGTAATCCGACAATATCTCGCCCGAATATCCAGTCAAATCCCGGATCCGCATTTGTAGTATGGACAATCATATTCTTCAGATCCATTCCAGAATAAGTATGATCAATACAAAAGAGTCGACCGGTTACTATCTTGTGCGTGACGAAATTGGGGCGGGATGGTTCAAGGGAGAAATATTCCACCTCGTTGGAATTATTTATCACATACGGTAATTTTAAGGCTTTTGTAATCTGGTAATGTGCCCTGTTGCGTTCAATAATATCTCGTAGTGTAATAGAAAGTGCTGATGGGACTGAGTGTGTTCCAAGGTTGGCAAATTCCTGAATAGGAATATAGGACATTTCATCTCTGCTCAGGCCGAGTTGGTCTCCTATAAATCCGATTAAACGAAGGATGTCACTAATTTCGCGGGAAAATTCAAATTTTGTATCCTCCCTTCCCTGAATTGAAAGAGTGATGAATCGGGTTAGTTGATCTACATTAATACCCAGCCCATTCAATGTGAGCAGCTTGTTGATATCACGCTTCTGTTCTAGTGAAAATTCAAAAAGTTTCTTTGGGTCATTAGTATTCCCGGCAGGATATGTGTTAAAATCGAAATATATTTCGGGGGCTTCATCATAGCGTAATGAAAGGATATCGTAGGTTCCCGGGCGGAGATGCCCATATTTTTTTAGAAATTCATTTTTTGTGAGATTTCCTGTCCTGAAATGATCCAGATCCCGACGAAATTTTCCGGCAACGGTCTCGATGTTTGTGAGATATTGTTGATAATCTTCATTTCCAATGATACCCACCTTGACAAGGGATCTGAGTATTGCCATTGCCACAAATGCTGAACGTGCAAGGTGAGCAAAAGGAAGCGTTCCATAACGACGGCAATCTTCAAGCATTCTCCGAATGCTAAAAAAAGCTGTTGATAGATCTGTTATATTTCTGCGTGCATTCCGGCGGATTGATAATTTTGATACAGCATCAAATTGATTTTTAAAAAAAGTATCGGCGTCCATGAGGGCATTTCGTGTCAACCTTACCAAGGCATCACGAAGTATCTGGACTTCGGCATCAGAAAAACCATTTTGGGTAAGTCTACAGGATTTTTGATCGAAATCAAATGAAAAACAGGTGAACACGATCTCAAACTCGATTTTATCATGCAATTCAGGATGAGTGCCCAGATGAGCGATATAATAATCAACAAGCCGTCTGGCAAGATCATCAGGAATATCTGCAGGAATAAAAGAATTGAAACTTGCACGTGTGTCAATATACCCCTGCCCCGCAAGACCGATCATCAGAGGTGAAGGATACGTGTCCCGATACCCATATTCCCTTCTCTGTATTCCCCAGATCTCATCGGTTATAAGATACTGGTACAACGAAAGAGCAAGAGGTCGTGGGTTACGACCGATAATCTCTGCAGGATTCCAGTCAGGCATAACTCCAAGAACAGAGTGTCCACCTAAGAGGATATCTGAATGACCAGTTACTATATCCACACATTGTTCGACCTGGCGAATTTCTTCTTCAATGTCCTGATCGGAAAAGAACTGAAGTTTACGGTTGGCAAGAAGGGGACGAACCTGAAGGATATAGATCTTGTTATCCTTAGTCATGGCGAATTCTATGTCAAGTGAATCATAACCTGCAACATCTTCGACTTCCCTGAATGAATCGATAAGTCGGTCACAAATTTGATCCCCTGTTTTCCCGCACATATGTTTAAAAATTGTTTTTGTTTGTGTCGGAACTACGGTTCCGGAGGTAATTCCATTTGTTGATCCCGTGCATTCATAACTTATTTGGTAATAGGGTGCAGCAGTTTCTGGATCGCGGGTAAATACAACTCCCGCTATACTCACGTTTTTCAGGGCCGGTTGGATCAAGCACTGGTGATCCGGATTATCATCTTGATATGATTCGAAAACATCATCGATACACGTACTGACTTTATCCTGATCTGCCCCATCGATTCCAATAAAACTTACATATTGCCCCGCATTCGAAGAGTGCCAGTTATCTTCGTTAAGTGCACTACTCCGGATTACTAATGATCGTGAATCAAATTTTTTTAATATCTTTTTGAGGCAAATCTGATGATTTTTCTGCCATTCGTCAAGAGTGAACCTGACTTGGGCAAGGACAGTGGATTTTAAAAGATGGTCTTTAAGTCGGTCGAGTGTTTCTGCTTTTGTCCCGAAAATGAATTGTGCGACATCCTGTGGCGCATCAAGCTCTGACCACCCGTCACGGATTACTATGCTCTCTACATAATTGCCCTGATCGATGATTTCCTGGATAAGATCGGTAATTCCAGATTTTAAAAAATTTATTGATTCATGGAACTGATGATCATGATATTGTTCGGCAGATTCATCTAGGATCTTTTTTAATATTGCGGTACCACTCGATTTTAGTTTAATAAGACCTGCAAATTGCCCGGTCACGTGAATGCTCTTGCCCAAATTTCGTCCAATTGCATTCACTTCTGTTCCATTACATGAAATTTTTTCTGCTTCGTGAAGGAGGTGGGGACCTCTCCCTACATAGCGGGTAATCCATGTGCGGTCTTCAAGTATTGCAACCTCTTTCTGTGAGGACATAATCTGATGCATCGCGTTTTCAGTATGGAGAATATCTGCATAACAAATGAGAATTTCTCCTGTCAAGAACGGAGAACATAATTTTAAAGAAGCAGCAGGACCGGTTTTCTGCCAATCGGGATTATAATAATATTGTAGTGACGGATAGAGTTTCATGATTCGTTCGATCTGGTAACCGCCGACAAATATTATCTCTGAAACCCCCACTGCTTGAAAAGCAGTGATTAAGTAATCAAGTGTACGTCGACCGTTGGAGATCTCGTGAATGGCAGTAGGATGGCTATGTTCATCGATACCGGATAAAAATCCAGATCCTGCTCCAAGAATGATCGCTTTCATGGTTTTTTGTCACCTATTGAACGAACATAATGAGATGATAGTCAGCCACTTTTTTTCCTCATGATAAATAATTCTCTCCTATTATTATTGAGCATTTTGCTTCCCGACCATGAAAAATACTTCTTTTGGAGTTCCAATTGGTCATAAAAAGTTTTATTGCCGATATCTGCAGTATGGGACTCAAAGATAAGAAGCCCATTATCTGATAATATTGTATAAAGCTGATGCATATACTCATAAAAGTCTGGCCTGAGCTGTTCATCATCAGTCCAATGTGTAGCGAAGGAAAAAATTACAGTGTATTTTCCCGAAGGTTGAAAATCCTGAAAACGCTGAGCAGATAAATTGATCTTCTTTGAAACCCCGAGGAACTCAGCAACGTGATTTCCAATATTAATCATATATGGATTAATATCAATGCCATCTCCTGAGCATCCGGTACGATAACTAGTATAAACCAACATAAAGCCACAATTGCAACCAATATCCAGAATCCTGTCACCCTTTCCAATAAGTTCTGACAGCCCATACTCCGAAAATCGTGTTTCTGTGGGACGGATTCCATAGATTCCCAGAATATTCAGTGCCTGGTACGGGAAACCCTGTTCATAAATAAAATGGGGATATTCTTTCATCTGCTTTTGGAGTTCATGAGAAATTTTCTTGTGAAGATCCAAAAGATTCTGATAATAAAAATCTCCAGACAATTCTGGATAAATCGATTTAATGTGATTTCGTGCCATATATTGAGCACGGAGTCCAAACTCGTTCAGGTAAAAACCAAACTGAAGTTTTCTCCGATTTGATGTGAGTTTCCCGATATGAGTTTTAATACCTGAAATCAAATTATGCATATGTATCACAAATTTTTTATTCTGAGGATCTGTAGATGAATTCTGTGTTCTCATGACTTTACCATTTACGATGGCATAGATTGGGAATTATCGTGAATGTTGTGATAGAAGATCATGTTCGAACGCTGTCTATCTCGAGCTCGGAATGGATAAATACTCTCAAAGGGAATCGATTGTAGAGCTTTAAACTCATACCACATGCGTAATAATGTTAATTTTAGATTTGCATCGTTACCATATACGTAAGGATCGCGATCAATCTCGTCGTCACGGTATGTTAAAAACAAGTGATGCTTTTTACAGCATTTTATCAATGTTTCCGGTTGATAAAGTGCAAGATAATTATAATCATCATTCTGTGTTATTAGCAGAGTCCCTAGAGTGGGAACGACGCAATATTGTAGTATCACCATTCCCCCCGGATTTAGTATTTTTTCAATTTCACTAAAAAATGCGTCTATATCTAGGCAAAACATAATTGCCGCCCTTACGAGTATAATATCAAATTTTTCATTTACAACTTGACTCAATTTATCTTTCTGAAAATCAAATTGATATGTTTCAATCCCAAGATTCTTCTTTGCATAATTAATCGCGTTTTCATTTACTTCAGTAAGCACGACACTTGCGCCCATTTTCTTAAATTCTGCAGCAACATGTCCATTACCCCCGCTAATATCTAATACTTTTTTTCCTTCAAAGGATATGTTATTTTTTTGGATTATCTCTCGAATTAATTTTTTTCCTTCTTTAATTGAGGATTGAATATGCCCATCTGAACTAAAGTAATTGTAAATTGAATATGGATCTTTTTTTCGGTGCTGAAAGAAAAAACTTTTTACGCTCTTATTTTTTTTATTTATACTATATGCATTACCGTTATTCACATCAATAATCCAAATATGTTTATGTGTGTCAACTCGGAATGTATTTGATTCATTAATGAAATCAGGAGTCTTGTCTGCAGTAAGAATTTTTTCGTTCGAAATCATGTAACATCTCGTAAGTAAATTAAGGATCTTTCAATCCCTTCGGAATCTGCTCATAATCTATACTATAATCGACAATAATTTTCTCTGGTTGAAAAGACGTCGTTTTGCAGTTTTCTAAAAAAAATCCTGGTTCAATTTTAAGAATAAATGCATTCTCCACGAAATCGTATGGCTCAACCCCTCCCCATCGACCTAAAAAAAGGTTACAAATATATATTCCTGGCATTAAGTGTATCCGATGAATTTGAAATTTTAATGTAGAAGGACCATTCAAGGTAAATATTTGATCAAGATCTTCTGATCTAAGTGCAATCAATCGAAAACCACTAACATCATTAATCGTAAGAGTTACTATAGCCCGAATTTCCATATTATCGTGCTTTGGGGCCAACAATACTTGTATGGCAACTAATCGTTCGCCCGTATGAAAATAATCGACAATATTTCCCTGGTTGTCGGTTAACCAAACTTTCTGGAACCGAAATTCTCCGGTACCTTCTCGATCATTACGATCGGCAAAATCCCCCGCAATGGCATCAGTTTTAAATTTCTGAAGGTATTTCGGGATGATCTCACGAGTTGGACCATCAGCAGCGATTTTACCTGTATCTATGAGAAGAACACGGGAACAAAGATTTTCCACCGCTGACATCTGGTGACTGACAAACAGCACCGTCCGGCCCCCCTTTGACACATCCTTCATCTTCCCTAAACATTTATCCTGAAACTGTGCATCCCCAACGGCAAGTACTTCATCAACGACTAATATATCAGGATCCAGATGCGCCGCCACCGCAAACGCGAGCCGCACATACATCCCGCTGGAATACCGCTTGACAGGTGTATCAATGAACTTATTTATTTCAGAAAAATTGACAATCTCATCGAACTTTTGTTCAATTTCCCCCGTTTGCATTCCCAGGATTGCACCGTTTAGAAAAATATTCTCCCTGCCGGTAAGCTCCGGGTGAAAACCGGTTCCAACCTCAAGCAGGCTTGCAACCCTGCCCTTGATTTTAATGGTACCACTTGTTGGTGCAGTCACCCGCGATATAATCTTAAGTAGGGTTGACTTACCAGCGCCATTGCGACCGATGATACCAATAATTTCTCCTTGGCGGACATCAAATGAGACATCCTTTAATGCACAAAACCTGTCGTTGATACTATTCAATTGCTCACGGTTAATTGAACCTATCCTGGCGTTAGGATCTTCGTTTCCCCGGAATTTTGCCCATCCGCTTTGTAAATCCCGGTATAATGTACCATGGCTGATTGTGCCCAGGCGATATTCCTTGGATAAGTTTTCTACACGAATCACGACACTGCTCATATTACTGATTCTCCCCATCAAATCGTGTCCATAAACGTTTTTTCAACATGGCTGAACAACACGATTCCCAAGGCTAATATCAAAATGGTCATAGCTAAACTCACTCCCAATACCCACGGTTGTATCGCCCCGGAACCGAGAAACGCGTACCGAAACGTCTCGATAATCGCTGTCATTGGATTGAGCGCGAACAACCACTGCCATTTTGCCGGGATCTGGGATAGTGGATAGACAATGGGCGTTGCGTACATCCAGAGCTGGACCCCGAATCCCAATGCAAACGTCAAGTCCCGGTATTTAGTCGTCATACTGGAGATCAATATCCCCATACCAAGTCCGAGTGCTGCCATCTGAACCAGCAACAAAGGTACGAGTAAAAGCCATACATTTGGTTGAATAGTTGATCCGGTCAGATAAAAAGAGGCTAGGAAAACCAAAAATAATCCGAACTGAATTGCAAACGTTATCAAATTTGATATTACTACGGCAACAGGCACGACAAGTCGTGGGAAATATACTTTGCCAAATATGCCAGCATTGGTGATGAATGTATTAGAAGTCTGAGTCATGCAACTGGCAAAATACGTCCAGGCAACAGTACCTGACATATAAAATAAAAATGGTGGTAAACCGTCGGTAGAAATATGAGCAATGTTACTGAAGATCACTGTAAATACTATCGTCGAAAATAATGGTTGCAGCAAAAACCATAATGGTCCCAAAACCGTCTGTTTGTAATAGGCAACAAAATCGCGGCGCACAAAAAGCAAGATCAAATCCCGGTATCGCCATAGTTCCGATAAATCAATATCAAACCATCCACTACGTGAACGAATTTCCATGGTCCAGTTGGAATCGTCGTCACTTGATGTCATTCATTTCCTTCTAGGTTTAGAATCCACACAACCGCATCACAAAAATCATCGGCAATATAATCCGGTGAATATTCCCATGTAATCTCCTTTGACAAACATTCATCTCTTACATGCGGTTCCGGGATAAGAATAGTTTTTGTACCTGTTTTTTTACCGGCCTCTATATCAAGAATTTTATCGCCTATCATAAACGATTTTTGAACATCAATATTATGCTCAATTATAGCCTGTTCAAACAACCCGGTTTGGGGTTTTCTGCAGTTACACTTGTCTTCAGGATGATGCGGGCAATAATAAATTCCATCCAGTATGACACCGAATTTCTGAAATTCTTCTGTCATCCTTTCATGAATACTCATTAATTGGTGTTTCGTAAAATAACCCCGGCCAATCCCCGATTGGTTTGTAATTACAATTATTTTATATCCCTTTTTTTTTAGTGTCTTAATACCCTTGCCCACACCAGGATACATCGTGAACTTATCCGGGTTATCCAGATAATGCACATCTCTGTTAATCGTGCCGTCCCTGTCCACAAAAATCGCTTTATTGTTCATCATGCAGCTTGAAACATTACTTTTTCAACAAGATAACAGATTATATGGTCGACCATCATGCCCATCAACAGTCCTGATATCCCCTTTAAACGCTTTATATTTTTCTTCGTATGGCTCCAGATCCAGTATTTTTTTACAATAATCAAGCATGCATAATCGATAATTGTCTAAAATTACAATCAGGTTATACAGTTTGTGCTCTCCGGCAAATATTATCGCTTCCCATACAGACCCTTCATAAAGTTCTCCATCCCCAAGCAGTACAAATACACTCTCTTTGGCGTTTTTTCCCTTTAGCGCTATAGCGATACCGCATGCAAGCCCAATCCAACCCCCGATTCCCCACTTTGACTGATGAATGCAGATTTGACCGGGGAAGTTTGTCCGCCGCCACAAAAAAGTCTGTTATAATCGGGTGAAATGGAGAAATGACTGATTAAATCAGGAATAAAATTGCTTAATAGGATCTTTCCGGCATAGTGTTTTTGAGGAGGAGATATTGATTGATTGCAAAGGAGATTCTGCCCGGAAACGCACCGGTGA
>Ga0315282_10010747_pt1 | contig 14292 bp, 10 predicted proteins | sample YL17G07_20_MG_FD_203693 | JGI IMG/M metagenome (GOLD analysis project Ga0315282, IMG submission 203693) | Sediment microbial communities from Yellowstone Lake, YNP, Wyoming, USA - YL17G07_20 | ecosystem: Environmental > Aquatic > Freshwater > Lake > Sediment | place: USA: Wyoming | collected...
CAGAAGTTCGAAGAGGTCGCGCTCCAGGCCGGAGTGGCCTTAGTCGAGGATGGAGACTTCATCGCCGGCATGGGAGTGGACTTTCGGGATTTCGATAATGACGGGTACCCTGATATTGTGACGGTGTCCTTGAACAATGACACCTTCCCGGTCTTTCGAAACCTGGGGGGGGGCGGGTTTGAGGAGGTCACATATCCGAGCGGGATGCGAACCATGAGTCTCTCCATGGCAGGCTACGGCCCGGCCTTCTACGACTTTGACAACGATGGCTGGAAGGACCTTTTCGTGACCCGCGGCAATGTCGAAAGGGTGTCGAAACCGGGAATGCCGGTCGAACAGCACAATACGGTTTTTCGCAACTTGGGCGCCGGCGGCAGATGGCAAGCATTGACCGAGGAAGCGGGGCTGGACGCTTCTCCCCCGGCGCGCCACCGTGGCTGCGCCTTCGCTGATTTCGACGGGGATGGGCGGGTGGATGTGGTGGCCACAGCGCTGGGAAAAGAGGCTGAGATCTGGATGAACCGCAGCGAGGGCGCCGGGCACTGGTTGGAGATTCAGCTCGAGGGGACCAAGAGCAACCGCGACGGGATCGGCGCACTCGTCAAAGTCGTGACCAGGGCGGGCGCCCAGTACAATCACATGACCAGCAGCGTGGGCTACGCTTCCTCCAGCCACGGCCCGGTCCATTTCGGACTGGGCGCTGAGGATAGGGCCGAAGAAGTCGAGATCCGTTGGCCTTCGGGAACCGTCCAGACGCTCCGCAACGTTGCCGGCGACCGCGTGCTCAATGTCCGGGAGACCGCGGGCTGAAGGTGTGCGCCTTTGACAGGCTTTGCTGGTTTTGTTTGGCCAGCCGTTCGACGATCTGCTTTTCTCTCGCGCTATCCTCCGGCCGCTTGAGGCGGAAATACAGCGCCACCAGTTCAACGTGCGGCTTAATCCACTCTGGCTTAGCCTGCACCGCCCTCTCGAGATCCTTAACAGCAGCCTCGATCTTTCCTTGCGCATGTTTGACGCGCGCTAAGTCATAGAGGGCCAGCGGCGAGCCGGGGGAGATTTCCAGAGCGCGTTCCAGATGTGCCCGGGCAGCGTCCAACTTCCGTTGAGTGTAAAGAACTTCGCCGAGGTGTAATTGGGCCTGAAAGTCATCGGGGTTGGCTTCGAGCTCCTTCTCGAAGGCTGCGGCCGCCCCGTCGTAATCTCCTAAGCGGGTCGCGATCATGCCGCTGAGGGTTTGAACGCCGGGCAGATGGGGGTTTAGACGTATGGCCTCAGCAACGTTGCGGCGCGCCTGTTCAAAAGCTTCGACGCTCAGGTCTGCGGCCGCGGCCCCCTTATAAACCTCGGCACTATGTGCGCGCTGCGCGGCTTTATCAATTCGTTCCAGGCCTTCCTTGCCGCGGCCGGCGTTAACCAGTGCCCATCCAAGGGTCAACTGGAGATTGACATCATCAGGGTAGGCCTCCCCCAGAGGCGAGAGAACCGAGAGAGCTTGATCGATGCGGCCCAGACGCACGTAGCAGTTGGCGAGCCGCGTTGCCATCTCAATATTCCCGGGCTTGTCTTTGAGAACGGAGCTGAACCCCTCGGCTGCTTTGGGCAGGTCTCCCTTTACGTAGTAGGCCATCGCCAGTTTGGCGCGAAGACCGGGATCGCCGGGGGCTTGCGCGAGCCCGGCGCGATATTGCGCGATGGCTTCGTCAAACCGGCCCAGGGAAACGAGCGCCAGGCCCAGATTCGCACGCGCTGCAATGATGTCTGGATGAAGCCGGAGGAGTTCTTGGTAACCACGCACCGCCAGCTCCGTATCCCCGCGCTGCAGGGCTTCCGACGCATCCTGAAAGAGCTTTTGGGGATCAGGTGCCTGGGCAAGAATGGCGCATGCAAGACTCAAGAGGAAGAGAGCCACGGCGTAAGCGAGTACCTTCAAAGAGGACAATCGGTGAAACCACGGGGCCAGTGCCTGCTCGAGAGCCCGCCTGCGCGGGAGACGACAGCGCGGAAGCGCTTTCGATTGCTTTCGAGGCGCTATCACAGCATCGGTGAGTGTACGTCCCCCCTTGGTTCATGTCAAGCGGATCGGACAACGCGTCTGATTTGGCCGCTTTTGTTCTTTCCTTTCCCCCTCGGCTCACCCCATTTCGGACGGGCCGAGGGGGCTATAACCACATCAACCTCAATGACCGATTGGGATGCCTGCGACTTCCGCTGCTCTCCGACACGCTGCAAGCCTCGCCGTAAAAAACGATTTCCATAGCCTGACGGCCGCCCCCTCCAGTTGCAGCGCCCAAAATCCGTCGTGCGAGTCCCCCTCCGGCGCCCCAGCCTGCGGAGGCTTACGTAGTGGAGGTGATCCGCGGGGACAAGCGCGAGAGCACAAGCTTTGCAGGTGCGCAGGTCCATCCATAGGCGGCAGCAAATGAGAAGCGTGAAGACCAGCAAGGGGCACTACGCATCACTCGTGGGCATCGGTTTGACGCTGATGTTCATAGGCGGAGTGCTTCGGGCACAGCAGGCCCAGCAGCAACAGCAGGCGCAGAAGTGGCAATCGCAGCAAGCGCCGAGCGAAGCAGAGACTTTGCATGTGCTGGTAGGGCGGTCACTGCTGATAACGTCACCGGTGCGCATCAAGCGCATCTCGGTGGCCGACCCCAGCGTTGCCGATGCCGTGGCGGTAAGCCCCAACCAGATCCTGATCAACGGCAAGGCGGCGGGCGGGGTCTCGCTGGTGCTGTGGGATGAGACGGGCCAAAGCCAGCAATTCGACGTCAACGTAGACCTCGATGTTAACGGCTTGGCGGACCAAATACGGGAAGCCTTCCCCGACCAGCCGGTACGGGTGGAGGTACAGAAGGATGTGGTGGTGCTGTTGGGACCGGTGGGGTCAAAGACGGTGGCTGACAAGATGCTGGAAATGGCCAAAGCGGCGTCGGGCAAGGCAGTGAGCTTGCTCTCGATCCCGCCCTCCGCCGCGCCCGGTGAGGTTTTGCTTCAAGTCAAGTTTGCGGAAGTGGACCGAGCCGCTGTGAGCGAGCTCGGCGCCAACCTTATTGGCATCCCGGGCGGGAAAAACGTGGGCATGATTTCAACGCAGCAGTTTGGGTCAGGGCAGCTCCTGGGCGGCCAGATTCCCACTCCAAGTAGCAGCGTCGTGACTTCGACGGTAAGTGGAGTGTCGGCCATCACCTCGAGTGGGTTCACTTTGAGCGATATACTGAACATTTTCTACTTCCGGCCCGACCTCAACCTGGCCACCACCATCAAGGTGCTGCAACAGAAGAACCTGCTCCAGATCCTCGCTGAGCCTAACGTCCTGACCGAGAGCGGAAAAGAAGCCAGCTTTGTATCCGGCGGAGAATTCCCCATTCCGGTCGTCCAGGGGGGTGAGGCTGGGACTCTGCCAACGGTCACTATTCAGTTCCGCGAATTCGGCGTGCGGCTCTACTTCACGCCAGTCCTCACCCCCACCGGAAATATTCACCTGAAAGTGCGACCGGAGGTCAGCTCGCTCGACTATTCAAATGCCATCACCCTTTCCGGCTTTTTGGTTCCGGCCATCTCCACGCGGCGGGTGGAATCCGAGATGGAGCTGAAGGACGGGCAGAGCTTCGCCATCGCAGGACTAGTGGACAACCGGGTGACGGAGCTCGCGAGCAAGATTCCGGGGCTGGGAGACATTCCCATACTGGGTAACTTCTTTCAGAGTCGTTCCTTGAACAAGACCCGGAACGAATTGCTGGTGCTGGTGACGCCGAGGATCGTGAAGCCGCTTGAGGCGGCTCAGGTGCCCAGCCCTCCGTATTTCCCGACGCCCTTCCTGCCGCCCGCGAGTGCGGAGAAGCCGCCGGTGGCGCCGGCGAAGAAGTAGGAAGGTGGACTAACGAAGTCCGCTGAGGAGTAGGGATGTTGAGGGCTGCGGTGGCCACCCATGTGGCGAAGAACGGTGCTTACTTGCGGGCCTGCCTGGAGCAGACCGGGCTGGTGAAGTCCCTCGCCGAATGGGCGATCGAACCCAACCGGCATCCGGCCCCTGGAGAAGTGGTGCCCGATGTGGTGCTGATCGACCTCAGCAGCGAATTGTGGCCCTGTTTTGAATTCGCCGCCCAATTGCGGAGGCTGCGCCCTTCCGCCTGCCTGGTGGGCTATTCTCCAGTACAGAACCCCAGCCCGGGATTGCTGATCCAAGCCATGCGCAGCGGCTTGCAAGAGTTTTTGAGCCATCCCATCGAGGCGACCTGCCTGCGGGAGATCCTGCAACGCTACATACAGGAGCGAGGCCCCATAGCGGAGGCGGCCGAGAAGGCGATCGCGGTGCTAGGCGGCAAGGGGGGTGTCGGCACCACTACTGTAGCCGTAAACTTGGCCGTCCAACTGGCTGCGATTGCCACGAAACGCGCAGTCCTGCTGGATTTTGGGCGGCCCCTGGGCCTCGTTTCACCGTTGCTGGATCTGCAGCCGCGCTTCTCAATTCGGACCGCCATCGAAAACCTGGAACGCCTGGACAGCTACCTTTTCGCCGGACTTCTCACCCCTCACAAGAGTGGCCTAGAGGTATTGGGTCGGGTCTCGGACCCTGACGAGTGGCAGCATATTCCAGTCTCTGCGCTGCCGCGGGTGGTGAACGTGGCCCAAAATTCTTGCGATTACTTGGTAATAGACCTGGGCTCGGTGTACTCGTCGGAGTGGAGTCCCGTTCTGCACCTGGCGCGGACGATCCTACTCGTGACGCAGGCCGACGTCCCCGGGCTCTGGGCGCTCGAACGTCATCTGTCCACCTTGGCCTCCTTCAGCCTCGACCCTGCCCGGATTCAGATCATCGTCAATCGCTGGCATCGGCCCGATGAAGAAGCCTTGAAGGCCTTCGAGAAGAAGGCCAAGCGTTCGATCTTCGGGCGCCTCCCCAACGACTTTCGCCGGGTAAGCATGGCAGTAAATCTGGGGGCGCCCTTGTCGTCGGATTACAACGACGCTCTGCTTTCCAGGTTTCGCCAAATGGCTTATCAGTTGGCTGGCCTCTCTCCCGCAGGGGAGACGAAGCGCGACTCGTTTTTTAGCTTGTTTAGGTCCATTTCGACGAGGTGAAGGGATCCGTAGTGACAATCCTTGGTGCACGTTCCGACTTCAACGCGGTCAAGTTAGCCATCCACCGCAAGCTGATCCAGAGGGTGGATCTGGACCATGTGATGCAACTCGGTCGCGAGGGGGTACGAGGGGAAGTCGCGGAGATCGTCGAGAAACTGGCCGCCGAAGAAAACACCCCGATGACCTTTCAGGAGAGGGAGCGGCTCGCCCAGGAAGTGCTCGACGAGGTCTTCGGGTTGGGACCCCTGGAGCCGCTGTTGCGGGATGAAGCCATCGCTGACATCTTGGTGAATACGCACAAGCATGTGTATATCGAGCGGAACGGGCTCCTGGAGCGAGCCGCCGTTCAGTTTCGCGACGACGCCCATCTGATGTCCATCATTGACCGCATTATTTCGGCCATAGGACGCCGGGTGGACGAGTCCTCGCCGATGGTGGACGCCCGCCTGCCGGATGGCTCGCGCGTCAACGCGATCATTCCTCCCCTGGCTGTCGACGGGCCTATCCTTTCCATCCGACGTTTTGGAAGGGACCCGTTGACCGCTGACGAGCTCCTGCAAAACCATACCCTGACGGCGCCCATGCTCGACCTGCTCCGCGGTTGTGTGTTTGGCCGCATGAATATCTTGATTTCGGGCGGAACGGGCGCCGGCAAGACAACCCTGCTGAACGTCCTCTCGTCGTTCATCTCCAATCGCGAGCGCATTATCACCATCGAGGATGCCGCGGAACTCCGGCTCCACCAGGAGCACGTGGTGCGGCTGGAGACGCGTCCACCCAACGTGGAAGGCAAAGGGGCTGTCCGGCAGCGCCAGTTGGTGATCAACTCCCTGCGCATGCGGCCCGACCGCATTCTGGTAGGCGAGGTGCGCGGCGACGAAGCCTTGGACATGCTTCAGGCCATGAACACGGGTCACGACGGATCCCTGACCACCATCCACGCCAACAGTCCGCGCGACGCCCTGACCCGCCTGGAAACCATGGTGGCGATGGCCAATTTGAACATTCCTGAAACGGCCATCCGCCGTCAAATTGCTTCGGCGCTTAACTTGATCGTCCAGGTGGCGCGCCTGAGCGATGGTACACGCAAAATCCTCAGCATCTCCGAGGTGGTGGGTATGGAAGGAGATGTCGTGACCATGCAGGACATATTCGACTTCAAGAAAACCGGCCTCGGGGATAAGGGCGAGGTTCTGGGCGAGTTTCTGCCCACGGGTGTTCGTCCCCGGTTGTCCGAGCGCCTGCTTGCGGCAGGCATCCGGTTTCCGGCAGGCATATTCGATCGTCCCGGAGGCTTCTGAAGGACTAAGAATGGATTTCGCCTTAGCAGTCCTAACCTTCGCAATCGTCGTCGTTATCCTGGCCTTGGCCTTCGTGCTGGCGGGTGGAGGGCGCGAGAACGTGGTCGGAAGGCGCTTGGCGGCTATCGCCAAAGGAGTCGGGAGTGGCTCTGGTTCTCCTCGATTAAAGCTGCTTCGTGACGAGGTCTTGAGCAGCTTGCCGGCGTTCAACCGCTTGCTCCTACGCGCCACCTGGGCGGGGCGGCTGCGCGGCTTCATCGCTCAAGCCGGAGTTAACATCTTGCCCGGCAAGCTGATTCTGTGCAGCGCAGTGCTGGGCTTCGGCCTCTACCTCTTAGTCCCGTACGTTTATCCCCACCCGCTGGTCGCCCTGCTTTTGGGTGTGATCGGGGCGGGCGCTCCGATGGCCTACGTGGCGGTCAGACGCGCAAAGCGCCTGCGGGCGTTTGAGAAGAGCTTTCCCGAGGCGATCGACTTGCTCGGTCGGGCGGTCCGGGCCGGGCATGCGTTCACTACCGGTTTGGAGATGGTCACCACGGAGCTGCCGGAGCCGGTGGCGGGAGAGTTCAAGATCGTCTTCGACGAACAGAACTTCGGCCTGCCTTTGAGAGACGCTTTGACGAATCTGGCTGAGCGTGTGCCGATTGTCGATGTCCGCTTTTTCGTTACCGCTCTCCTCGTTCACAAAGAAACCGGCGGCAATCTGGTGCAGATCTTGGCTGACCTGTCGCGGGTGATCCGGGAGCGCTTCAAGCTGTTGGGTGAGGTGAGGGCCCGCACCGCCCAGGGGCGCCTGACCGCGGCCATCCTCATCGCTTTACCCCCCGCGATGATTGTGATCTTACGGGGATTGAACCCCGATTACGTAAACCTTCTATTTACCGACCCCGTGGGGCCCTACATGCTCGGAGGGGCAGCGCTCTTGCAGGTCATCGGCTCTGCGCTGCTGTGGAAGGTCGTGAACATCCGGGTGTGAGGCTTGGGAGAGAAACAGAAATATGATCTGGGCGACGAGTGCGGTGGCTTTTGGGGCGGTCGTGCTGATGATGCTGGCGCTGGCCTATGCCTTTTCTGGCAGGAATTTGCCCACTACCGAGCGCCTGATGCGGCTCTGGCAAGCTCCCTCGGCGGCGCCGCAGGCGGCCTTCCGGGAGAAGCAAAAGCAGAAGGTGCGGCAAATGCTGGAGGATGTCGGGAAGTTGCTTCCCCAATCGACGAAGCAACTCCCCTACACTCAACGCCTGATGGCGATGGCGGGCTACCGTCGTGCGGAAGCGGTCATGGCCATGCAGGGCGTCAAGGTGCTTCTGCCCCTGGGATTGCTGGCCTTATCCTATTTCACGGGCTTGTACCGCCAGAATCCCGTCTTTATCTTGGCCATCGCCGCCCTCGGGGGATATGTACTTCCCGAGTTCTGGTTGACCTCGCGGGTTCGACGCCGCCAACAAGAGCTCCGCCTGTCCTCGCCGGATTGCCTCGATCTCCTAGTGGTGTGCGTAGAAGCCGGTCTCGCTCTGGACCAAGCCTTGCTGCGCGTGACCCAGGAACTACGCCTCGCACACCCGGAGCTCTGCGAGGAATTGGACCTGGTCAATGCCGAGATTCGCATTGGCCGGACGCGGATCGAAGCCTTGCACGAGCTGGCCAAGCGGACGGGCGTGGACGACATCAAAACCCTGGTGGCGATGTTGGTTCAGACGGACCGTTTCGGCACCAGCATCGCCCAGTCCCTACGCGTGCACTCGGATGAGCTGCGGACCAAGCGTCGCCAGCGTGGAGAAGAACTTGCCGCCAAGGCTACCGTGAAGATGATTCCCGCCTTGGTGTTTTTTATCTTCCCGGCGTTGCTCGTGGTGATTCTCGGCCCCGCTCTTATAAGTTTAGCTCGGCACTTCCCTTGATTCAGAAACAAAGGCTCGGTGATTTGCACCGGAGCCGCAATGAAGGTACGAGCTCAAGCCCAAGTAAGGAGTGTAGAAATGGATGTAACCACGATTCGCATTGTCGCCGGCATCGGCGCGGTGATTGTTCTGTTTATCATTATCTGGAGACGCCGGAAGAAGGCATCCCAGTAGAAGGCGCGAGCGACTCCCGTACGGAGGGCGTATCTCCCGGATGTGAGTCTTGGGGCACACGCTCATGGCGACTCAAAACTCCAACCGCTACTTTGTCTACAACACAACGCGGGAGACTTTTGTCGCCACGGAAGCCAAGTTGGCGGACGGCTACTTCAGCCGGCTGGTCGGCTTGTTGGGAAAGACCCGGCGCTGGGCTCGTCCCGGCCACGGTTTATGGATTATGCCCTCGCACGGTGTGCACACCATCGGCATGTTGTTCGCAATCGATTTGGTATTCCTCGACCGTGACGGGCGCGTGGTCCATACCCAGGAATACGTGCGTCCCTTCCGCATCTCGAGAGTCACTCTCAAGGCTCAGAGCGTGCTCGAGCTCCCCCCTTACACCGTCTTCCGCAGCGGCACCCAAGTGGGCGACCGGTTGGAGATCGGGCGAGTGGGCGAGCGGGTGGGCGTCGCGAGGGACGATCGGGCGCCAGTGCGGTAACCCCACACGGCGAAGCGGTCGTCTGAGAAGCGGGAGGTAGGTGTGTCGCTGGCGGCGCCCAGAGCAGGGTAGGGCGCTGCGGGTATCGTGCCCGCACCAGGATGATCCGTGTCTGCGGGCAGGCCCTAAAAGGACAGGCGGGCAGGGTCGCGGGGACTGGCGCGGCGCAGGCCCAAGTCCGGCACCTCCGTTGGCAAGATACCTGACCGTTGGGAACCGGAAACACGGGGCTTGCGGGGAACGAGGTTGGAAGGATGCAGGCATGGTGAGTAACGGCTTAAGCGGGAAGGCTGCGGCGAGTATGGAAACGGGACTCGGCAGGGTGCGTATCGAGGCGCCACGCACCGTGCAAGAGCTGGGCATAAGGAGGAGCCTTGTGCAAGACCTGGCCTTGAAGATTCTGTACTTGCAAGGCGAGCTTCTCATGGTCAATCTAGCCGACCACATGCGCCTCAGTTTATCCATCGTGAGTGAAGTCTTCGAGCACCTGCGCAAAGAGCAACTCTGCGAAGTAAAGGGGATGGTGGGGAGTATCTACCGCGTCAGCACAACCTCGATGGGCAACGCACGGGCGCACGAATTGCTGGAACTCAGCCATTACGCGGGACCGGCCCCCGTCAGTCTGGTGGACTATTCGCGGCAAGTGCGGGCGCAGAGCATTCGGGGTGTGAGCTTTCGCGCGGCGGACGTGGAGAAAGCGTTCAGCCACCTGGTCCTCCGGCCTGTAACCCTGACCCAGCTTGGCACCGCGATCGCATCCGGGCGATCCATCATCCTGTACGGCCCCGCCGGGGTAGGGAAGACGGCCGTCGCGGAAGCCATGGCCGGCATCTATCGCGACTGCGTGTGGGTTCCTTACGCAATTGAGGTGGGTAACCAAATCATCACCGTGTTTGACTCCGATATGCACGAGCGGAGCGACGCGCCCGACGATGAGCAAGTGGACAAGAGATGGGTTCGCTGCCGGAGGCCGCGGGTTATCGCGGGCGGGGAATTGAAGCTCGAAATGTTGGACCTGCGGTTCAATCCCGTAGGCAGGTATTACTCCGCTCCTTTGCAGATGAAGGCGAACAACGGGCTTCTGGTCGTTGACGACTTCGGCCGGCAACAGACACGCCTCGAAGATCTGCTTAATCGTTGGATGGTGCCACTTGATCATGATATCGATTTCCTCACCCTGGTGGGCGGCAGGAGGTTTGTTGTCCCCTTCGACTTGTTTGTCGTGTTTGCGACCAACCTGGACCCTGTCAAGTTTACGGACGAGGCTTTTCTGAGACGGGTACATACCAAGGCGCAGCTTAGCTACGCATCGCCCTGGGAATTCCACGAGATCTTCCGGCGAGTGTGCGCCGATTTTGATGTGACATACGAGGCTCCGGTTGTTGATGAGTTGATCGCCTCTTTGGGGAAAAGTGGACGGCGCCTCCGCCCCTGCGACCCCGCCGAGATTGTCCAGCAAATCCGCTGGGCGGCCGAATACGAGGAGAGACCGCCGCGCCTCGATTCCGCCTCGGTCGCACAGGCATGCCGCAACTATTTCTTCTCGGCCGAAACCAAGCCTGGTCCCGAGTCGTTGGGTGCCCTCGAGCCAGAAAGAGGAGCCGTCTCGTAAAGACCTTGCGATTCACACGCGAGAATTATTTGAATCGTCCGAGCCCATCGGAGCCTACGGCGCTGGAGAGGATGATGCGAGTCCGGTCACGGCCTTCGAGGCCCTTCAAACCGGGGAACGTAACTATCGTGGGTTGGTGCCTCCTTGCGGCCGCCCTGTTGACACCCTCAAGGCAAAAAGGCGCCCCTATCGGTCGCCCGGCAGAATACTCGCGGCAAGCGAGGGGAATGGTTGCAAGGAGCAAGCTTTCTCACGTGGAACGGGCGCGTGCTGTCGGGGCATACGACAACTTGCCCCTCGCTTTTGAGGCCAATCAAGGGCAGACTGACAGCCGCGTGCGCTTCCTTTCCCGCGGCGAAGGTTATTCGCTCTTTCTGACACCCAACGAGGCGGTTCTGGCCCTCAAGAGAGGACAGACTGCGAAGTCGGGGCGGAAAGCCGATAGCTCGCCCCCCGCGACCGAAAGCAGCAACTTCGCGGCGCCGGTCGTGCTGCGAATGCAGTTGGTTGGCGGCAATCCCACGGCCAGCATGGTGGGTATGGGCGAGTTGCCTGGTAAGAGCAACTACTTCATCGGCAACGATCCTGCGAACTGGCGCAGCAACGTTCCAAATTTCCGCAAAGTGGCGGAGCAGGGAGTTTATCCCGGAATCGACCTTGTTTATTACGGCGCCCAGCGCCAGCTCGAATATGATTTCGCCGTCGCGCCCGGCGCCGACCTGCACGCCATCCGGCTGGCATTTCAGGGCGCGGACCACTTGAGAGTCGACGCGCAAGGCAACTTGATTGCCAGCGTCGCTGGCGGTGAGCTCTCGTTACGCAGGCCGATCGCCTACCAGGAAGCGCCCAACGGCGCCAGACAGCCGGTTGCCGTTCGGTACTTGCTAAGGGGCAGGTGGAATGTGGCATTTGAGGCAGGCAAGCACGATCCGGGCCGAGCGCTCATCATTGACCCGATCCTGTCGTACTCGACTTACCTCGGCGGAAGCAGCTTGGACTCGGGCGCTGGCATCGCCGTAGACAGTAATGGGAATGCCTTCGTGACGGGTCAGACTTGCTCCACGAACTTCCCGATAGCCACGGCGGAGCAGGCGGCCAACGCGGGGAACTGCGATGCCTTTGTGACAAAGCTGAATGCTGCGGGTTCAGCACTGGTCTACTCCACATTCTTGGGTGGCAGCAACGGTGACTATGGTGCCGGTATCGCCGTTGACGGCAACGGCAGCGCTTACGTAACGGGCTTTACCAGTTCGACCAACTTTCCGACCACCGTGGGCGCCTTCCGGAGGTCTTACGGTGGCGGTAACTCCGACGTTTTTGTAGCCAAATTGAGTCAGCAGGGCTCGGCACTGGTCTACTCCACGTACTTGGGAGGAAGCGGCGCTGATAATCCGGGTGGCATCGCAGTGGACACGAAAACTGACCCGACTGGCCCCGACGCCATCGTGGCGGGAGAGACCTGCTCCATCGACTTCCCTACACAAAGCCCATTGCAAGGTGTTAACAATGGCAATTGCGACGCGTTCGTGACCAAGTTGGGAGCGGCTGGCTCATCAGTGGTTTATTCGACTTACTTGGGAGGGACCGAGACCGATGCCGCCTATGGGGTCGCAGTCGATAGCCTCGGCGCGGCCTTCGTGACCGGCGCAACCATTTCAGCAGATTTTCCCATCATGAACGCGGTCCAACCTGTTGCCCCTGGCTGCTCCCCGTCCATATTTCCTTGCGATGTGTTTGTGACCAAAATCGACTCCGCTGGCGCCCTGGTTTACTCCACTTACCTCGGCGGGACCGGTCAGGATGCTGGGTACGCCATCGCGGTTGATGCTCTCGGGAGCGCCTATGTGACCGGTATGACCACCTCCGCCGACTTCCCTGTCACCCAGGGTGCATACGACACCACCTGCGGGACAGACGGTGCCTGCAATCCGGACTCCGGCGGGCATCCGAGAGCCGACGCTTTCGTCTCGAAGCTGAATGATAAAGGCTCGACACTCCTTTACTCCACTTTCTTAGGTGGCAGCGATGCGGACACCGCCCATGCAATCGCCGTCGATATCAATGGCATCGCCTTTGTAACGGGTGTGACCAAGTCCACCGACCTCCCTACCGCTGATCCCACCCAGCCCACCAACGCCGGCGGGGCCAGTGACGCGTTCGTGACCAAGCTGAACGCCGCCGGGTCAGGGTTAGTTTTCTCGACCTATTTTGGAGGCGGAGATGCGGACGTCGGCAATGGCATCGCGGCGGATAGCGGCGGAAACGCCTGTGTCACGGGGTCTACCAGTTCCGTCGACTTCCCCACGGCGAGTCCTTTCCACTCAGCCTACGCCGGCAACGGGGACGCCTTCGTCGCCAAAATGGCCAACCTCCAGGCGCCTGTTACGATCCTCGCCCCGAAGGACCTAACTTTCGCGGACCAGGGTGTGGGCACTACCAGCGCGGCTCAAACTGTCACACTAACGAACGCGGGCGACGCTGCCCTGAGTATTACCGGCATTGACGCGACCGGTGACTTCGCGCAGACAAACAATTGCGAAGGTTCGCTCGCCGTGGGAGCGAGTTGCACCATCTCGGTCACATTCACCCCCACGACCACAGGCATCATAAACGGATCCGTAACGCTGACCGACAATGCCCCCACCAGCTCTCAGAGAGTTCCGCTGACTGGAAATGGGGTCCCCGCCCCAGCGGTAACCCTCTTGCCTAGCGCTCTGACCTTTGGTACCCAAATCGTCACCACGACGAGCACGCCACAGTTGGTGACGCTGACGAACACGGGCGAAGCGCTGTTGCACATCACGTCGATCCGAGCCAGCGGCGACTTCGCGCAGACGAACAACTGCGGGGCTAGTCTCTCCGTCGGAGCTAGCTGCACCATCAGCGTCACGTTCAGCCCCACGGCGTCGGGGCCTCGCTCCGGCGCGCTTACGGTGACGGATAACGCGCCGGGGAGCCCTCAAACAGTGCTGCTCACAGGGACCGGACAACTGGCTCCTGTGGTGAGCCTCGTGCCTCAGACACTCACGTTCACTAACACGAAAGTTGGGTTCACCAGCGCGGCGCAGACAGTCACACTGACCAATACCGGCAGCGCCGCTTTAAACATTATCAACGTAGTCGCCAGCGGGGATTTCGCGCAGACCAACACGTGCGGGGCCAGCGTCGCGGCCCCCGGTAACTGCACAATCAGCGTTACCTTTACCCCAACGGCCAGCAGCAACCGCTACGGCTCCGTCACGATCACTGACAACGCGGCGGACTCACCTCAGACTATTCTGCTGGCCGGCAACGGCTCTTCTGCCCCGGCCGTAGCGTTCTTGCCGCCGAGTTTGACCTTTCCCAATCAGATCGTTAATACGAGCAGCGCGCCGCAGAATGTAGTCCTGACAAACACCGGCGGGTCGGTCCTGAATATCACCAGTATCGTAGCTAGCGGTGACTTTTCGGAAACGAACAGTTGTGGCGCGACTCTGGCGAGTGGCGCAAGCTGTACCATCGCCGTCACTTTTTCCCCCACCGCGTCAGGGCCGCGCGCCGGCGCCATCACGGTCACAGACAACGCTCCCGGAAGCCCTCAGACCCTTCCGCTGAACGGCAGCGGAGTTCTAGCAGGTTGATGAAAAAGTCGAAAAGACGCCTGCTTTGCCGTACTGCAGCAATCGTAAGCTCCTTGTTTTCAGCCTAGGCTATATTCCTAGCAACCCGAAAAAGGGTTTTTCATCATCCTGCTAG
>Ga0315282_10010748_pt1 | contig 14292 bp, 25 predicted proteins | sample YL17G07_20_MG_FD_203693 | JGI IMG/M metagenome (GOLD analysis project Ga0315282, IMG submission 203693) | Sediment microbial communities from Yellowstone Lake, YNP, Wyoming, USA - YL17G07_20 | ecosystem: Environmental > Aquatic > Freshwater > Lake > Sediment | place: USA: Wyoming | collected...
TTAGCCAAAGAAGAAGGTGGTCGCCACACTCCATTTTTTGCTGGTTATAAACCTCAGTTTTACATTCGGACAGCTGATGTTACCGGAGAAGTTACTCTTCCAGAAGGAGTGGAGATGGTGATGCCTGGCGATAATGTAAAGTTCACAGTAAAATTAATTGCTCCTGTTGCTCTTGATGCAGGCTCTCGTTTTGCTATTCGAGAAGGAGGAAGAACTGTTGGAGCAGGAGCCGTAACAAAAATTCTTAAGTAAATTTGACCGAGCACTCAAATTGAGTGCTCGGTATCAGGGCAAATTTTTTATGAGATGTATCGGCTCCGCCGATGTATCTGAAAAACATAATAATAAAATTCTAAAAGAAATCCGTGGTTGGTATTAAGACAGAATCTTTCCAAAAAGTAAGAATAAAAATAAAGGGATACGATTATCGCATTCTTGACAATTCTTGTCGACAAATTATAGAAGCAGCCATTAGATATGGGAGCGAAGTGATTGGCCCCATCCCTTTACCTACTGAGATTCATCGCTATACAGTGAATCGCTCTACTTTTGTTAAGAAAGATGCTCGAGAACAGTTTGAAATGAGAATTCATAAAAGACTGATAGAAATCATTAATCCTAATTCCAAGACAATCGAAGCTCTGACTAATATTGATCTGCCAGCTGGAGTCGACATAGAAATTAAAATGTGATTAATTAGAGATAGAAATGATTTGCTAGTCTTTAACTTTAAAGAAAAACTGGGCTAGTGCCCAGTTTTTCAATGAAAGGGACTTAAAAAAGCTATGAAGTTCATGCTCGCTAAAAAATTAAATATGAGCCAGATATTTGACGAAAAGGGGAAAGTTATACCAGTGACTATTTTAGAAGCCGGTCCAGTTAAAATTATCCAAATAAAGACTAAAGAGAAAGATGGCTATGCTGCTATTCAAATAGGCTTTGGTAAAAAGAAAAATATTTCCAAACCCCTTAAGGGCCATTTGAAAAATATCGATAACTTTAGATGGTTAAAAGAGTTTAGAGTCAGTGAAGATAAGAATATTGAAGGATACAAAGTAGGAGATGAGATAAAAGTTGATGTCTTGAACGAAGGAGATACAGTGAATATCCGGGGTCTCAGCAGAGGAAAGGGTTTTCAAGGAGTAGTGAAAAGGCACGGTTTTCATGGGAAGGATGCTACTCATGGAGTTAAACATGCTCATCGTCAGCCTGGTTCTATCGGTGCCACTACTCCTCAGCGTGTTATCAAAGGTAAAAAAATGGCTGGGAGAACCGGAGGGGAAAATATTACTGTAAAAAAAGTTAAAGTGATAAAAGTAGAACCTGAAAAAAATCTTCTTTATCTTAAAGGGGCGATTCCTGGAAAACGAGGGACTTTAATTGAAATTGTCAGTTAAATTTATGAAAGCCGAAGTTTACAATCAAAAAGGAGAAGTAGTGGAAGAAATAGAAGTACCTCAAAATATTTTTGCTGTGGCTTTTAATAATGATTTAGTGTATCAAGTTCATAAATCATTATTAAGTAATCAGAGAAAACCATTAGCTTTTACCAAAGATAGATCAGAGGTAAGAGGTGGAGGGAAAAAACCTTGGGCTCAAAAAGGAACAGGAAGGGCAAGGCATGGTTCTATCAGATCTCCTATTTGGAAAGGAGGCGGTGTTCCTTTCGGACCTCGGCAAAAAGAAGAAAATTGGAAGAAGAAAATTAATAAGAAAATGAAGACAGCAAGTGTTAAAATAGTTCTTTCTCAAAAATTAAAAGATAAAGAAATTAAAATTATCGATAAGTTTGAGCCAAAAGAGATAAAAACCAAAGAAATTTTTAATATTTTAAAGCAAATTTTTAAAACAGATATCACCAAAAGCATTTTAGTATTGTTAGATAATAAAGAGCAGACCCTTAAAAGAGTTTTCAAGAACATTCCTAAAGTAGAAACTATGAATGTTTCGGATGTTAATATTCTTAATCTCCTCAATAATAAGTTTGTGATCTTGTCTAAAGAAGCTCTTGCTACTTTAGAAAAACAATTAGCTTGATTTAAATTATGAATAATCCCGAGCCTTTAATTCTGAAAAAACCTCGTTTAAGTGAAAAAAGCACTGATTTGAGACCCCAAAATCAGTATATTTTTGACGTTGAGATTAAGACCAACAAAGATACGGTGAAAAAAACTGTTGAAAATTATTATCACGTTAAGGTTATAAAAGTCAGAATAATTAGAACTCCTGCCAAGCCAAAACACTGGATGAGAAAAACTAGTTATGGTCAAGACAAGAAAAAAGCCATCGTGACTCTTCCAGAGGGACAAAAAATAGAATTAGGGGCGTAAATTTAAAGATTATGAAAAGATATAAACCAACAGGTCCGGGTAAACGTCATTTCTCCGTAGTTGATTATTCGGTTTTGACAGCAGATAACCCTTTGAAAAAATTGGTTTCTTTTAAAAAACGCCAAAGAGGTAGATCCCAAGGTCTCATTACCAGTCGACATAAAGGAGGGGGTAATAAAAAACTATATCGAGAGATTATTTTGGGAGAAGAAAAAAAAGATATTGAAGGGATAGTGAAAACTATTGAATACGACCCTTTTAGAACCACTTTCATTGCTTTAATTTCTTATCGAGATGGAGATTGGCGATATATTTTAGCTCCCGATAATTTAAAAGTAGGTGAGACTATTGTTTGCAGCGAAAAAACTCCGGCCAAAGCAGGAAACAGAATGATTCTTAAAAACATTCCAGTAGGAACTCAGGTTCATAATATAGAAACTAAAACTTTGCAAGGTGGAAAATTGTCGCGTTCAGCTGGCTCAGCAGCTATCATTGTAGCGCAAGAAGGTCAATATACTTTTATTAAAATGCCATCTTCAGAAATCAGAAAAATTGTAAGTACTTGCTATGCTTCCATTGGCCAATTGTCTAATATTGAACATGGTTTAATTGAGATAGGCAAAGCTGGTAGGTCGAGGCTAATGGGAAGAAGGCCGAAAGTGAGAGGTTCAGCCATGAACGCTGTTGATCATCCTTATGGTGGTGGAGAAGGAAAAACCAAAAGAGGTACCAAGAGACCAAAAAATATTTTTGGTAAAGTTACTGGTGGTAAAAAAACAAGAAAGAAAAATAAATATTCTGATAAATTTATTGTTGAGCATCGAAAGAAGAGAAAATAGTTTGTTTTAAAATTAAAAATTAAAAATTTAAAATTATATTAGTATGTCCCGCTCTCTTAAAAAAGGTCCGTTCGTTGATGCCAAGTTATTAAAAAAAATGTCTCGAGTTAAAGTAGGAAATAAAACACCGATTCAAACCTATTCTCGAGATTCGGTTATTATACCTTCGATGGTTGGTTTTGTTTTTGCTGTTCATAATGGAAAAAATTTTATCAATGTTGACGTAAGAGAAGAAATGGTGGGTCACCGTTTGGGCGAATTTTCCCCTACTAGAAAATTTATTAGACATGGTGGTAGAATGCAAAGAGAATTAGAGGCCAAAGCAAAGGCTCCAGGAGTTTCTGCTCCAGAAACTAAATCTTAATTTAATTACCTTATGGAAGTAAAAGCATCATTAAAATATTTGAAAATTAGCCCTAGAAAAACTCGTTTGGTAACAGGTCTAGTTAAAGGATTATCGGTTCAAGAAGCCGAAGCTCAATTAATCTATAATAAAAAACGGAGCAGTGAACCGATAAGGAAATTATTGAAATCAGTAGTCAGCAACGCAGAAAATAATTTTCATTTGAATAAAGAAAATCTTTTCATAAAATTAATTCGAGTAGACGAAGGTCCGGCTTTAAAACGTTATAGGCCAAGAGCGAGAGGAGCTGTTTACACCATTAAAAAAAGAACTTCTCATATTAGCATTGTTTTAGATGAAATCGCCCCTTTGAAAAAAGAAAGGAAGGAAACAGGGGCTAAAATAAAAAAAGAAGAACAGAAAATGAACTTACCGAAAGAAAGGAAGGTAAAAAAGACTTTTCAAGCAAAAGAAGAAAAAATAATTAAAAAAGTTTTACCCAGGCAAAAAATCTTTAGACGCAAGGTTATTTAACAATCGCTCGCCCCTCACTTGGAAAGCACAAGATTTCGTCTTTTTGGGCGAAGCCCGGTACTTTCCAAGTGAGGGGCTCGCTCTAAAAGTTTAAAAATTAAGAATTAAGAAATTATTTAGAAATTAGAAATTTAAAATTAAAAATTATTTATACATTGGCATGGCTCAAAAAATTAATCCAAAATCATATCGTTTAGGCATTAGTGAGAACTGGAATTCTCGTTGGTTCGATTTGAAAAATACCAAAAAATTTTTAGAAGAAGATTATAAAATTCGTCGATTTGTTTTAAAACAAGCAAAAGCAGCCAAAATCGAAAATATAGAAATAGAACGCAAGGCAAAAGATATAAAAGTTATCATTAAAACAGCGAGACCTGGATTATTAATCGGTCGTCAGGGCATTGGCATTGAGAATCTAAGCACCGGTCTAAAAAAACTTTTAAAAGCAAATAACAAAATTAACATTGTGGTTGAGGAAGTAAAACATCCTGAGAGCTCTGCTTCAATAGTGGCTCAAAATATTGCTGAAGATATAGAAAAAAGAATTTCTTATCGTCGTGTTTTAAAACAACATCTCTCAAAGATTATGCAGCATAAAGAAGTTTTAGGGGCAAAAGTTATGGCCTCTGGCCGATTAGATGGAATAGAAATTGCTCGGGATGAAGCGCTGAACGAAGGAAAATTACCTCTCACAACCCTTCGAGCTAATATCGATTATGGTTTTAGCGAAGCTCACTGCACTTATGGCGTTGTTGGTATCAAAGTCTGGATATATAAGGGCGAATATCAAAAAGAAACCAATTAAAATATGCTTTTACCAAAGAAAGTAAAACACAGAAAAATGCAAAAGGGGAGAAATAGATTCCGCCAAATAGATACCCGAGGAACGGAGTTGAATTTTGGCACTTTTGGCTTAAAAGTCGTTGAGGAAAAGTGGTTATCATCGCAACAATTAGAGTCTGCGAGAAAAGCCATTGCCTATACTTTAAGACAAGAAGGAAAAGTTTGGATGAGAGTTTTTCCAGATAAACCAATTACTAGAAAACCGTCGGAAGTTGTTATGGGAGGAGGCAAAGGGGCAGTAGAATATTATGTCGCTCCAGTGAAACCAGGGAGAATCATTTTCGAAATAGATGGCGTTTCAGAAGCCAAAGCTCGAGAAGCTTTTAGATTAGCTGCTTCTAAATTACCCATTAAAACCATTTTTATCAAAGAGTAAAGGATTCATAGCAATGAAAACAGCAGAATTAAAAAGATTAAAAAACAAATCCAAAGAAGAATTATATAAGTTATTATTGGATTCTTCAAAGAAACTCCAAGACTTAAAATTTAATTTAGCTGCTGGAAAAGTAAAAAATGTACGATCAGTGAGGGCTCTTAAAAAAGATATTGCTAGAATTTTAACGCTTTTAAACGAAATGCAGGAAATAAATTAATTTTTAATATTCAATATGAGTGCGACAAAAACAAAACAAAAAAGACAATTAAAAGGAATAGTGGTGTCAGATAAGATGCAAAAAACAATAGTGGTTGAAGTGAAAAGATTAAAATTCCATCCCAAATATAGAAAATCCTACTGGGTTTTGAAGAAATTTAAAGTTCATAGCAATAAAAATGAATATCATGTTGGTGACAAAGTTATTATCGAAGCCACCAGACCATTATCTAAAGATAAAAGATGGAGAGTTTGTGATTAAGTCGAATTTGTGTTAAAGTAATTTGTTCTTAAAGAAAATTTATTCTATGATTCAACCGAGATCAATTATAAAAGTAGTTGACAATAGTGGCGCCAAAATTATTCGTTGTTTTCGAGTTTTAGGAGGTTCCTACAAAAAATATGCTGAGATTGGTGATTTAATTGTAGCTTCAGTTCAAGTGGCAGAACCGAGAAGAGAAATTAAGAAAAAAGCTGTGGTGAGAGCTATTATTGTCAGACAAAGAAAACCATATCGTCGTTCAGATGGTTCTTATATTAAATTTGATGAAAATGCTGCTGTTTTAGTTAATGATAAATTAGAGCCGCTTGGCGGAAGATTATTTGGCCCTTTTCCCCAAGAAATAAAAGAAAAAGGTTATGATAAAGTGGCAGCTCTCATTCCAGAGTTTGTTTAAATATATTTCTATGAATATTCGTAAAGGAGATTTAGTCATTATTAAAAAAGGCAAAGATAAAGGCAAGACCGGAAAAGTCATTAAAGTTTTTCCTCAAAAAAACAGGCTCACGATTGAAGCTTTGAATTTAGTGAAAAAAATTAAAAGAGCTAAGAAGCAAGGGGAAAAAGGCGAAATTATTTCAGTACCAAGGCCGATTAATAGAGCTAATGTGATGTTAATTTGTCCTCATTGCAAAAAACCTACTAAAATTACCCATAGAATAGAAAGGGGAAAAAAAGTAAGAATTTGTAAAAAATGTGGTTCAGTGATTTCTTAATTTATGGCAAAGACTCAAATTCAAAATTTAAAAGATTTATATAAAAATCCTTTAGCAATACCTAAAATTATCAAGGTAGTAATTAATGTTGGTATTGGAAGACTGGTAGCGGATTCTAAAAACAGTGAAGAAATAATTAAAAAAGTATCTCACGATATATCGATGATTACTGGTCAGAAACCAGCTATCCGATCAGCAAAAAAATCTATTGCTAGTTTTAAAATTAGGGAAGGTATGCCAATAGGGTTAATGGTAACTCTTCGAGGGAAAAGAATGAAAAATTTTATCAATAAATTTATTAACGTTGTTTTACCTCAATCAAGGGATTTTTGGGGTATTCCTTTAAAAAGCATTGATGAGAAAGGAAATTTAAATTATGGTATAAGAGATCACTCCATTTTTCCAGAAATTCGCCGTGAACAAAATCCATTACCTTTTGGTTTAGAGGTGACTTTTGTCACTAATGCCAAAAATAGAGATCAGGCTATACAATTGTATGAATTTTTAAGTTTTCCTCTTCAAATTAATAGATCAGATTAATCAAGTTTTTATGGCAAAAAAATCAGTTATTGCAAGAGCAAAAAAGAAGCCCAAATATTCTACTAGAGAAGTGAAACGTTGTTGGCGTTGCGGAAGAAAAAGAGGATATCTAGATGATTTTGGTTTATGTCGAATTTGTTTTAGGGAATTAGCCTCTCAGGGCAAAATCCCTGGTATTAAAAAAGCAAGTTGGTAAGGGTCGCTTGTCTTTTCTCCTGCTCATTTGCAGGGGAGGAGCCTCGTTCACCTCTCCCTATCTAATATGGGGTTTAATAAATAAACCCCTAAATAGATGACCCCTCCCCTGAATCATTCGCAGAAGAAAAGATTCGCTCCTAATAGAAAAATATATTCCTCGCTCTAAAAGTTTAAAAATTAAAAATTACAAAATTAAAAATTTATTAGTGACCCCTCCCCTGAATCATTCGCAGAAGAAAAGACTCGCTCTAATAGAAAAATATATTCCTCGCTCTAGAGATTTAAAAATTAAAAATTTAAAATTAAAAATTAATTTATATAAATGACGGATCCAATCAGTGATATGTTAACTCGAATAAGAAACGCTCAAGCGGTGAAGAAAACGACTGTTAATGTTCCTTTTTCGAAATTAAAATGGGCAATTTTAGAAGTGCTCAAAAAGTACGGTTTTATTAAAGATATTGACAAAGTTGGTCGAGGTAACAAAAAAATAATCGAAGTGAATTTAAAATATAGAAAAGACGGGTCTCCCAGAATCTCTTTTTTAAAACGAATTTCTAAACCTTCTCGAAGGACTTATGTTAATACCAAAGAAATCTGGTCCTTTAAGCACGGAATTGGCATCAGAGTCATGACCACTTCTAAGGGAGTGATGGCTGATAAAGAAGCTAAAAAAGACAAACTCGGAGGTGAAATTATGTTAGAAATATGGTAAATATTATTAATTTTGAATTTTGACTTTAAATTTTGCATTTTGATTTTTAAATTTTGAATTTATTATCATGTCTCGTATAGGCAAAAAATCAATTAATCTTCCTGCAGGAGTGGAAGTAAAAATAGAAAACAACATCTTAAAAGCTAAAGGGCCAAGAGGTGAAGGGTTTTTAGTTATTCCTAATAGCCTGAAAGTGGAAATTTCCAACAATAGTTTAAATGTTATCCCCATTTCGAGCGGAGCGAGAAAAAAGGTTCTGCCGAGCGAAGCGAGGCAGGTTCTTATTATAGATAGAAAAGATACTAAGGCTCTCTGGGGAACAACAAGAGCTCATCTTAATAATTTAATTAAGGGGTTAACTCAAGGATTCCAAAAAGATTTAGAAATAGAGGGAGTAGGTTTTCGAGTTAATGTCGAAGGAAAGAATTTAGTCTTAAAAGTTGGTTATATCAACCCAGTTAGTTTAGAAATCCCAGCTGGCATAGAAGTGAAAATTGAGAAAAATTCTATTTTTGTCAGCGGAAATTCCAAAGAAAAAGTGGGACAATTTGCCGCAGAAATAAAAGCCGTTAAACCAGTTGAACCTTATAAAGGAAAGGGGATTCATTATAAGGGAGAACGAATAAGAAGAAAAGCTGGTAAAAAAATAGCCACCACAGGGACGTAAAATTCTTGAAGAGACAAATATTAAAATATGATAAAAAATAATAAAACACAGCGAGAAAGAAGAAAAAAAAGAGTCAGAGCTAAAATTTATGGTACTTTAGAAAAACCCCGGCTTTCTGTCTTTCGTTCTCTTAATCATATTTATGCTCAACTTATTAATGATGACGAAGGAAAAACTTTAGTTTCTGCTTCGGATTTAGAATTGAAAAAAGATAAAAAAATGATAAAAAAAGATTTAGCTCGAGAAGTTGGAAAATTAATTGCTTCAAAAGCTAAAGAAAAAAATATCAGTCAAGTGGTTTTTGATAGGAGTAGTTTTAAATACCATGGTCGGGTAAAAGAATTAGCTGAAGGGGCTCGGGAGAATGGTTTAAAATTTTAGAATATTAAACTAAAATGAATACTAGAACAAACAAAAGACCAGAAGGGGAATTTGAACAATATATTTTGGATATTGCTCGCGTGACCAGAGTAGTGGCTGGTGGCAAAAGATTAAGTTTTAGAGCGACAGTAGCTCTGGGCAGTAAAAATGGGCATCGAATAGGTGTTGGTATTGGCAAGGGTCAAGATGTTAGTCGGGCTATTGAGAAAGCTGTTTATGATGCTAAGAGGAAGATGATTGAAGTACCAGTACAAAATGGCACTATCCCTTTTGAAGTAAAAGCAAAATACAAAGCAGCAGAAATTGTTCTTAAACCTAGCCAGAAAGGTAAGGGTATTATAGCTGGCGGAGCAGTAAGAAATTTATTAAAACTTGCCAATATTAATGATGTTACCGCTAAAGTATTAAGTAAAACGAGCAATGCTATAAATAATGCTCGAGCAACAATGGATGCCATAAAACAGTTAAATATTAAAGAAGATTAAGGTATGCAAATTCACGAACTTAAACCATTAAATAAACCCAAGAAAAGGAGAAGAATCGGTCGGGGTGGCAAGAGGGGTAATTATTCCGGCAGAGGATCTAAGGGACAAAAATCTAGGGCGGGAGCGAAGATTAGACCCCAACTAAGAGAAATAGTAAACAAATTTCCTAAAAAAAGAGGAGAAGGCTTTAAAACTCTTAAAGAAAATATTATCATAGTTCATTTACAAGATCTGCAAAGAGTTTTTCCTCAAGGAGGGAAAATTACACCTCAAATTTTAGAAAAAGCTGGCTTAATTAAACGATTAACTAATCAAAAATTGAGAGTGAAAATTTTAGTGAAAGGGGATTTAAAAACTAAATACAATATTCAAAATTGCCTCTTGTCTAAAAAAGCAGAAGAGGCGATAATAAAGGCAGAAGGAAAAGTAAAAATTAAACAAGAGAAGTAAATTTTATGTTGAAAAATTTTCTGGCTTTATTTCGTAGCCCGGATTTAAGAAAAAAAATATTGATTGTTTTAGTTCTTTTGGCTGTTTTTAGAATAATGGCTGCTATTCCTTTACCAGATGTTAATCCAGAGAAGTTAAGAGCTTTTTTTCAGGCCAACCAATTTTTTGGCTTATTTAATGTTTTTACCGGAGGGGCTTTTAATAATATTTCCATTGTGATGCTTGGTGTCGGTCCTTATATTACTGCTTCCATTATTATGCAGCTTTTGACCATGGTTTTTCCCAATTTGAAAGAATTTTTCTATGAAGGCACAGATAAAGAAAGAGCTTTATTTGAGCAGTATACGAGGCTTGCAACCATTCCTTTAGCCTCTCTTCAGGCTTTTGCCTTTTTGAATTTATTAAAAAGCCAGGGGATAATTTCTTTTTCTTCACCTTTTAATTTAATCAGAGATGTTATTCTGGCTACTGCTGCTTCCTTTTTCTTAATGTGGCTGGGAGAATTAATGACCGAGCAAAAAATAGGCAATGGTGTTTCTTTTATTATTTTCACTGGTATAGTTATTAGTTTGCCCAAAGAAATTGCCCAGACCATTATCTCTACTGATCCCACGAGAATACCCAATATGATAGCTTTTTTTGTTATTTCTTTATTAATTATCATTGGAGTAGTGTTTATTTCTCAGGGCCAAAGAAAAATTCCTGTGAGTTATGCTAAGCAGGTCAGAGGTACAAAAATTTATGGAGGGGCAGACACTTATCTCCCTTTAAGAGTCAACCAGGCAGGAATGATCCCTATTATTTTTGCTATTTCTATTCTGATGTTTCCTCAAATGATAGGCAATTTTCTTTCCGCGTCTCACAATGCTACTCTCTTAAGAATTGCTTTAACTCTGAAGAATTTTAATTCTACTTCCTGGCTGTACTTAATAATTTATTTCGCTTTAGTGTGTTTATTTACCTTTTTCTATACTTCCATTACTTTTGAGCCGGAAAGCATTGCTGATAATCTTCAAAAAAGAGGAGGTTTTATTCCTGGCTATCGACCCGGTCAGACAACAACTAGCTTCTTATCAAATACCTCAAGAAGAATTACTCTTTTTGGGGCTATTTTCTTGGGTTTGATTGCTATTTTGCCCATTATTTTGGCAAAAGCTACTGGCATTACGACCATGGCTATTAGTGGCGCCTCAATTTTGATTATGGTTTCAGTAGCTATAGAGACCATAGAAGCCTTAGAAGCTCAATTAATAATGAGAGAATATGAAATCTCATAATATTATCTTTTTAGGTCGTTCTGGATCTGGAAAGGGCACTCAGCTGGCTTTATTAAAGAAAAAACTTTCTTTAGTAGAAATTGACACTGGTAGTTTGCTTAGAAAGCTAGCCAAGCAAAAAAGTTATCTTTCTCAAAAAACAGCAGAAATTATTGATAAAGGAGATTTAGCACCTGCTTGGTTAGTAGCTAATCTTTGGCTAAAGAAAATTTTAAATATCCCCTTGAGCAAAGGGGTAATTTTTGAAGGTAGCCCAAGGTGTTTAGAAGAAGCTAAAATTTTAGATGAAGCTTTAAATTGGTTAGGAAGAAAAAATATTAAGGTAATTTATTTAAACGTTTCAGAAAAAGAAGTAATAAGAAGACTATCTTTGAGACGAATTTGTTCTCGATGTGGCAGAGAATACTCTTTAGAATTTACCCCAGGTTTAAAAAAATGCCCTGTTTGTGGAGGTAAGTTGATTCGTCGTGCCGATGATTATCCCAAAGCCATCAAAAATCGTTTAAGTTATTTCAAAAAAGATATTATTCCAGTAATCAATTATTTTAAAAAGAAAAAATTATTAATAGAAATTAATGGTTTGGGTACAGTAGAAGAGGTTCAGCAAAGAATTATTAATGGTTTGAAAAACAACTTTAAAGATAAATGAGTGATATTAGTTTAAAAACTGAACAGGATATTAAGATTCTTCGAGAGGGCGGTAAAAGATTGGCAAAAGTGATGAAAGTTTTAGCCAGAGAGGCCAAGCCTGGTGTTTCTGCTGCCTTTTTGGACGAAATAGCTTATCAAATGATTAAAAAATACGGAGGTCGCCCCTCCTTTTTAAATTATCAAGCTGATTTTGCTGATCGGTCTTTCCCTAATAGTTTATGCGTTTCTCTCAACGAGGTGATTGTTCACGGCATTCCTCGTAAAGATGTGATTTTAAAAGAAGGGGATTTAGTATCTTTAGATTTGGGCATGGAATATCAAGGGTTATTCACCGATCACGCTATTAGTTTTGGCTTAGGTAAAATGACTTTAGAAGAAAATAAATTGATTAAAACTACTAGAGAGGCTCTTTTAAAGGCTATTAAAGTAGCTCGGCCTGGTAAGACTCTGGGAGATATAGGTTATGCTATAGAAAACTGCGCGACAAAAAATGGTTTTGTCGTTATTAGGGATTTAGTTGGCCATGGTGTAGGTTATGCCGTTCATGAAGAGCCTCCAGTATTTAACTATGGAGAAAAAGGAAAGGGAATGAAAATAGAAACTGGTTTAGTGATTGCTATTGAGCCAATGATAACCTTTGGTAATGGCAGTATTAAGGAGATGAGTGATGGGAGTTTTGCTACCTTAAACGGGAAAAAAGCTTGTCATTTTGAACATACCATTGCTATTTTAAAAAACAAGACCATTATTATTACCAGATGATTTGAGTTATCAATGTCCAAAGAATTAATTACTATTCTGATCGCTTTGTCTCCTTTGGCCGAATTAAGGGGAGCTATCCCTGTGGCTATGGGAATTTTTCATTTTTCTTGGTTGAAAGCTTTTCTTTTAAGTTTTCTTGGCAATATTTTGTTTATTATTCCTTTTCTTTGGTTTTTAGAAAAATTTTCTAGTTTTTTGATGGCAAGGTCACAATTTTGGAATAAAGTTTTGAATTGGATTTTTAATCGTACCAGAGTAAAAATAGAACCAAGTTATAAAAAATATAGCCGTTGGGCCTTAGTAATTTTTGTAGCTATTCCTTTGCCCATGACCGGGGCTTGGACTGGCTCTATCGCTGCTTATTTGTTAGGCTTCAATAAAAAAGAAGCTTTTGCTTTAATTAGTTTAGGAGTTTTTCTTGCTGGTTGTATTGTCACTATTTTAACTCTTCTGGGAATTAAACTGATTTAAGAGTATAATAAAAGGATGAAAAAATACCTTTTGTTTAATTTTAAAACTAATCCTACCAATTTAAACCAATTGGGAGAACTACTCACGATTTTTAAACGTTACGCACCTTCAATAACAAAAAAGTATAAAGCGATTTTGTTTCCTCCTGATATCTATCTAACTGAAGTGAAGAATGTTTTAAAACAGAATGTTATCCTTGGCGCTCAAAATGTTTTTTGGTTCAATAAAATTCAAGCTACTGGAGAAATTACCCCTTTGATGTTAAAATCTTTAGGAATTCAATATATAATTATTGGGCATTCGGAAAGAAGACATTATTTAAAAGAGACTAATGAGATGATAGATTGGAAAATCAAAGCTTGTTTGAATATTAAATTAATTCCAGTTTTATGCGTTGGAGAACGGGAAAAAGATAAAGATGAGTTAAGGCCAAATTTTCGTACCAAACAAGAAATTTTTGAACAGCTCAATTATGCCTTTCGGGGATTAAAAATAAATTCACCAGCTGACGGAGCTAATTTAATGATTGCTTATGAGCCTGTTTGGGCGATAGGCAAGGGAGTTTCTCAAAATTTAAAAGCCAGTCAAGCTATTATAACTTTAATTCGTTTTTGGCTTTCTCGGCGCTTTGGGGAGAAAATAGCCAAATACATTCCCATTCTATATGGAGGATCAGTGAACCATCAGAATATTAAAGAATTTCTCTCGGTAAAAGATATTAGTGGTGTTTTAATCGGTAGTGCCTCCACTAATAAAATTGAGTTAAGTAAACTTTTCAAACAACTAACAACTAATAATTAATAACTAATAACTAATAACAATATGGATAAAAATCTTCAAAATTTGTTCTTTAAGTTTTTAATGGCTTTTGTCATTATTTTATCTCTAGGGGTTTTAAGCTGGGGTTATTATAACTATCGTCAAGCTCAAAATATCGTGAATCCAGATAGAATAATTGCTTTTACCGAAGAAGGCAAAGTTATCGCTAAGCCAGATATTGCTAAGGTTAGTTTCTCGGTTGTCACTCAAGGAACGCAGGCAACGGCAGTGCAGGCGGAAAATAATCAAAAAATGCAAAAGGTGATTGATTTTGTGAAAAAACAAGGAATAGAGGAAAAAGATATCAAGACCATTAATTATTCCCTAAACCCTCAATATGATTATACCTGGTGCCGAAAAAGCAAAGATGATACTCGCTATTGTTCACCCAAAATTATT
>Ga0315282_10010749_pt1 | contig 14292 bp, 10 predicted proteins | sample YL17G07_20_MG_FD_203693 | JGI IMG/M metagenome (GOLD analysis project Ga0315282, IMG submission 203693) | Sediment microbial communities from Yellowstone Lake, YNP, Wyoming, USA - YL17G07_20 | ecosystem: Environmental > Aquatic > Freshwater > Lake > Sediment | place: USA: Wyoming | collected...
TCACCGTGCGGGATATCGCCCTGCGCGGCTGGAAGGTCAGCGTAAAGCGAGCTGTGGATGCCCTGGGCAGTGCGCTGGTGCTCGTTTTGCTGTCGCCCATCATGTTGTTGGTGGCAATTCTCGTCAAGCTCGATTCACCCGGCCCGGTATTCTTCGCCCAGGAACGCATGGGGCTGGACGCCAAACCCTTCAAGATGATCAAATTCCGTTCCATGGTGGCCGACGCAGAAGCGGCTACCGGGCCGGTGTGGACGGTGAAGAATGACCCGCGACGCACCCGATTTGGCACCTTTATTCGCCGCATTTCAATCGACGAGCTGCCGCAGCTCATCAACGTCCTGATCGGCGATATGAGCCTGGTGGGACCTCGCCCGGAGCGCCCGGTGTTCGTCGAGCAGTTCAAGCGAAGCATCCCGCGCTACATGGACCGCCATAAGGAAAAGGCCGGCATTACCGGCTGGGCTCAGATCAACGGGCTGCGGGGGGATACATCCATCGTCGAGCGCACCAAGTACGATCTGTGGTACATCGAGAATTGGTCTTTGCTGCTGGATGTGAAGATCGTGCTGCGCACCCTGACCCGCATGTTGGGTGATCGCCGGGCGTATTAGCCGTCCAGGCTCAACGACAAGCCTCGCGCATATTTCACCGCAGAGGCGCAGAGGGCGCAGAGAAATCTATAGGAATCTCCGCGCCCTCTGCGCCTCTGCGGTGAAAAAGTATCAATGGGTCAGGTGCATCGGCATGATCACGTGAATGAAGGTGTCATCGCCCACCGGACGCAAGACGCCGGGGCTGGACGCCGAGGTTGTTTCGAGAATGACCTGGGCACTGTCGATCACCGACAGCACGTCGATCATGTACTTGGCATTGAACGCAATCTCGACGGTGTCCCCCTCCACCGCCGCCTCCAATTCGGCGACGTTGTCGCCCAAGTCGGTGCTGGTGGCTGCCAGGGTCAGCCGGCCCGGCGTCAATTCCTGACCGGGGGCAATCGCCACTTTCACAATGTTGGCCGCATCGCGAGCAAACAGGTGCGAGACGCGCGTCGCCTTGAGAAAGGCGGCCGTGTCCAGCACCGTGCGGGTAGTGTGGCTGGCGGGGATGATCTGCTGATAATCCGGGAACCGGCCCTCGATCAGCTGCGAAACCAGGTCGACATCCTGGGCGTGGAACAGCACCTGGTTGCGGGCTGGGGTAATGACGACCTCGACCGGTGCCTCGTGATCGCCCGAGATGCGAGCCAGCTCCGCCAGAGCGCGCGCAGGAATGATCACCTCCACTTTCTCTTTCACCGGTTCGCTGAGCGGGATGGTGCGCACCGACAGCCGGTATCCGTCGGCGGCAGCCATGGTCAAACGATCGGCGTCAAAGCGCACTTGGACGCCGGTGAGGATCGGGCGGCTTTCGTCGGTGGCTGCTGCAAACACTACCTGCGCGATCATCTGGCGCAGGGCGTCGGCCTCGAGGCGCGCAAAGCGTTCGGCCTCGCCGGCGGTGGGCACAATCGGAAAATCCTGAGCGTCGATCCCCTTGATGTTGGCTTCGTAGCGGGCACAGCGGATGTGGACCGTTTGAGTTCGAACCGACAGTTCCAGGTCGATGCGCTCAGGGGGCAAGGAGTTGACAAAGTCAGTCAGCAAGCGCGCCGGAACGGTGATCGCGCCTTCCTCATCGATCCTGGCTCCCACCCAACTGTTGATGCCAATTTCCAGGTTGGTGGCCGATACCTTTAGCTGCCCGCCGTCGGTGGCCAGCAAAACGTTGGACAACACCGGCAGGGTGCTCCGCGCGGCGACTGCCCGCCCCGCGATGCTCAAACCTCTGGCAAGATTCTCTTGCAGACAGGAGAGTTTCACGTCGAATCCTCCTTGATCACCCTTGTCCTTCACACCGCGGCCACCGCCAGCCCGGACGGTCTCACCGCGCTGCTGCCCCAGCCGGCTGATATGCCGCCAGGCTGATCTCGTCTACGTCGTAATCGGCCTCCCAGGGTCCAGGCCACTTGTTCCAACCCCGGATGAAGAGCGTCACACGGTCACCCGGAGCGCGAATCGTCGCAGCGTAGGTGCCAAATTGATATCCGGTTGGCAGCGGTGGTTCCGTGCGGGGCTGCTCGTCCCACATCAGTTCAAGCCACATGACGTCTGAGGATTGCCAGTCTGTGCCGCCCCCGAAATCGATGCCGAACTGCATCCGGTAGCCCCAGTTCGACACGCTGACAGAAGCCGGGTCCGAACGCACCAGGCCATGCAAGGTCAGGAGGTATGTCGTATTCGGAACAACTGCGACCGTCTGGAAGATACCCACGTAGCGATCCCGCTCCTGGATATCCTTCAGAGACATCAGCTGGGCATGGGCACCTTGATACACCACGGGCGTCCACGTATCGTCGCACCAACCGGCCTGGCTGGATCCATTGGCAAATGCCGTCCAGCCGAGGCCCACGCCATCCTGGAAGCCCTCCTCAAATCCGCCGTTGGCTATCAGATTGACGGCGGGCGAGAGCGGAGTCGTCGCACTACCTACACCGGGGGCCATCGGGACGATGTCTGCCTGGCGCACACCGGGCAGCAAGCCGCTGGCGCCGAAGACAGGGGAGTCGGCGCAGGCCAACCGGGCGCCCCCCAACGCAAGTAAACCGGCCAACAAGAGTGGGGCTAATGTTCGCCGGCTCAACGCGTCGAATCGAGAGTCCATGGGGGAGTCTCCTTCCGAAACCAATGTTGTTTGACCGGTTAAGGGGCTGAGGATGATGCAGCTATCATAGCATAGTTCTTCAGATTTGACAAAACGCATGCATGTTTCGGCGAAACACGGTCAGATCGGTGGCAGCCCGGTTTTGAAGTCATAGATGCCACCCGCGGTCGACCAACGCCTGCCGCACTGGTCGCACACCAGCGCGCTCTCTTGCGGGGCCAGGTCAGCGTTATGGCAAACCGGGCAGCGGAAGAAGGCGGCCGGCGATGGAGCGGCTGGCTTGCAGGCGCGCGCCCGCACAAAGACGCTGGGGGTCAGCTGCCACCAGCGGCCGGTGGGCTGAACCCACCCGTCCAGCCTGGCCAGCCAGTCCGGTGGCAGCGCGCGTTTCAGGGGAAGCGCGCGGAAATGCGAGACGCTCCTGACGGATTCCACGTGCAGGCCGGCGTTGTGCAACTGGCGGCGCACCCAGGCCGGATGAAAGTCGAAGTGGAGCGTGACGAATTCGACCGGCTCAGGGTCAAAGGGGCTCCACGTCTGGCGGCGCAGCAGCCAACGGGCGATGGATTTCAGGTGGCACTTGCTGGCGTGTTCCAGGATGGTCACGCCGCCGCCCCGCATGACGCGCTGCAGCTCGGCCAGGGCGCGCGGCACGTCGGCCAGGTGATGCATCACGCGCACCATAGTGACCGCGTCGAACAGGTCGTCCACGAACGGCAGACGATATACGTCGGCCACCACGCAGGTATAGCGTTCAGGGTGGGGCAGGTAGCGCTGCGCTTCCTCCAACTGGGTGCGAGCGTAGTCGAGCAGCAGCACGCGTTGATACCCATCGTACAGCGAGGCCAGCCGGCCGTAGCCGGCGCCGATGTCGATCAGCGTGCCCCCACTCCGGGGAAGCAGCGCCCGCAGGGCGATCCGCTCGGCCAGGTCCTCGTATTGGCGGCCCTTGCCCTCCCAGAACTCATGGCGATACCGGCTGTGTTCATAATCGCAGATACTGGCCACGGGCACCCCTCATTGTTTCACGTGAAACATTCCGTTCATGGCCGGATGCTCGCCACCGGCAGCGTCACCGTAAAGCGCGTACCCATGCCCTCCAGGCTCTCCACCCCAATCTGGCCTCCGTGCGCCTCGACAATCTCCCTGGCGATGGCCAGGCCCAGGCCGTAACCCTGGCGGGCCGCGCGTGCCTTATCCACCTGGTAGAACCGCTCGAAAACCCGCGGCAAATCCTCAGCCGGGATGCCACAGCCTGTGTCGCTGACACTCACGGCTACCCAGCCGGCATGCGGGTCGCCAGGCGTTGGAGCGTCGGCGGAACCGCGCCGCAGAGTCGCGCCGGGGCTGCGGCCGGCCGGCGCCGTCGCCTGGCGCGCGGCGACCTGGACGTGGCCATCCTTGGGGGTGTATTTGAGTGCGTTGTCCAACAAGTTCGTAAACACCTGGGTCAGGCGGTCGGCGTCGGCCACCACCGGCGGCAACTCCGGCAGTTCGGTGGTCAGGCTGATCCCTTTCTCGGCAAACATCGGAGCCAGCGTCTGCGCCACGTTCCTGACCAGCCCGGGCAGATCGACCGGGGAGCGCTCCAATTTGAACTGGCCCGAGTCAATGCGAGCCATATCGCCCAGCTCTTCCACCATGCGCACCATGCGGCTGGCTTCTTCGTAGATAATCGCCGCCGCATGCTGGCGAGCGGCCTCATCCCGCGCCGCTCCTTCCACCAACGCCTGAGCAAAGCCCTGCACCGAGGTGAGCGGAGTCCTCAGATCGTGGGAGATGTTCACCACCAGATCGCGCATCGCTTGCTGGCTGGTCTTCACCTGCTGCATCATGGTCGCCAGGCTCTCCGCCAACACGCGCACCTCATCGGGCTGCCGGGTGTCCAGTTTCTGGCTATAGTCGCCGCCCGCAATCGCCCCGGCCACCTTCGCCATCTGCTGCAAGGGTTGAGCGACCGAACGCGACACCAACGCCGCCAACAGCGCCGAGCACACCAGGGCGAGCCCACCCGCGATCAGGATTCCCTCGCCCAAATCACCAAATAGTCCCGTCACCGGACGCGGCGGCGCCGCTACGAGCACCACCCATAACTCACCCGACGGCCGGTTGCGGCCGATCGGGGTGGCGGCATACACCCAACTGGTGCCATCCGGCCCCACGGTGGACCCTGTCAGCCGGGTTTCGCCCAGCTGGCGGGCGATGCCGGGCAATTGCCGGCCGGTCCATTCGTCGGCAGAATCACCCAGGATGGTGCCGTCTGTAGCCAGGAGCAGCGCCCGCATGTCGGTGCCGATCGCTCTGCGGCCCAGCAGCTGCCCCACCTGAGCCGGCGTCTGCCCTGCGTCCAGGACGGATTGGAGCCGGGGAGCGAGCTGGGCCACCCGGATCGCCATGCGCAGCGACAGCAATCGCTCCTGGATCGGGCGAGCGATCAGCACCAACGTGATGGTCACCAGGACCAGGCAAACACAGATGACCACCAGGTAGGAAAGCAGCAGGCGCGCCCGCAAACTGGAGAACATCACGCCACCACCAGTTTGTAACCGACGCCCCACACCGTCTCAATCACGACCGGGCCGTCGCCCAACCGCTGGCGCAGGTGAGCGACGTGTACGTCCACCGTGCGCGTCTCACCGTAATACTCAAAGCCCCACACCCGCTCCAGCAGCTGCTCGCGACTGAGCACCAGCCCCTGGTGATGAGCCAACACGTACAGCAGGTCGAACTCCTTGGTGCGCAGCTCCAGGAGGCGTTCGCCCAGGCGCGCCTCACGCCGGGCCGGGTCGACCGTCAGCGGGCCGGCCCGAACCACCGCGCTGCCGCCGTCACTCACCGGCTCGGCTCGCCGCAGCACCGCCCGGACGCGCGCCACCAGCTCGCGCGGGTTGAACGGCTTGGTGACGTAATCGTCGGCGCCCAGCTCGAGGCCCACGATCTTATCCACGTCGTCCGAGCGGGCCGTCAGCATGATAATGGGCAAGTTGCTGCTGGCCCGCACTTGGCGGCACACGGCCCAACCGTCGGTTTCGGGCAGCATGAGATCCAGAATCACGAGGGCCGGCTTCTCGGCCTTGATCTGGCTCAGCGCCTGCGCGCCGGTGCCCGCCGAGACCACCCGGTACCCCTCATTCTGGAGGTACAGCGCCGCCAGCTCGACGATATGCGCGTCGTCGTCAACCACCAGGATGGTTTCTTTGCTCATGGCTCTGCCTCCTACGGCTGTCATTATAGTCAATTGGGAAGATGAGGGCAAGCCTTGACAGGGCACGGCCGTTGACTATACTGAAATGCGTCTGTTCTCAAATTGACAGGAGTTACACAGTTGACCCGAAATTCACCGCAGAGGCGCAGAGGGCGCAGAGAACCCCATAGGAATCTCTGCGTTCTCCGCGTCTCCGCGGTGAACTGACCGCCAACTGCGTATATCCTGATTGATTGGCAGCCAAACATTCGATGTCTGACTCGGCGAGTGACCTGCTGGCCCGCGGTATCGGCGCCGCCAAAGCCAGGGAAAAGGACGAAGCGCGCTTCTACCTGGAGTGGGTGCTGCGCACCGACAGCGACCGCGACCAGAAGATCAAGGCCTGGCTGGCGCTGAGCGAGATCAGCGACGATCCGGCCGAGAAGCGCGACTGCCTGGAAAATATCCTGGCCCACGAGCCGTCCAACCCGCTGGCCCGGCGCGGGCTGGCCATTTTGAACGGCCAGCTCGACCCGGCCGACATCATCGACCCCAACCGCCCGCTCCCTGCCGGGCCGCCGGCGCCCCAACCGGCCCAGGCGCGCCGCTTCGTCTGCCCGCAGTGCGGCGGAAAGTTGGCCTTCGATCCAGACGGCAAGACCCTGACGTGCAGCTACTGCCGGAAGCAGCAAACGCTGTACCAGGCCATTCAGGGAGGGGCCGCGGTCGAGGAGCAGGACTTCGCGGTGGCCCTGGCGACGGCCAAAGGGCATACGCATCCGGTGGCGATGCAGGCCTTCGAGTGCCAGGCATGCGGGGTTTCGTTCGTGCTGGGGCCGGGCGTGTTGTCGCTGAGCTGTCCCTATTGCGCCTCGGCCTACGTCGTCAGGCTGACCGAAACTCGCCAGCTGGTTGCGCCCCACGGAATCATCCCGTTTGGCATCACCCAGGCTCAGGCCGCGCAGAACCTGGCTCACTGGCTGAAGGAGAATGCTCCGTCCGCCCAGGCTGGCTCGCCGCTCGGCCTGTATCTGCCGGCATGGACCTTCGACGTGGGAGGCGAGATTCAGCGGCGGGCGCTGCGGTTGGAACGTGAATATGGAAGCGTCACCTGGGCGCCGGGAGCGGGCGGGTATCCGATTTTCTACAATGATATCGTGGTGCCGGCCAGCCACACGCTGCCGGTCCATCTGGCCGATGAGCTGCGGCACTATCAACTGGAGGCACTGGTTCCCTACGATCCGGGCTACCTGGCCGACTGGCCGGCCGAGGTACACGCCATCTCCGCCGCGGATGCATCGCTGGTCGCCCGCCGGCAGGCATGGGAGATCGCTCGAACCGAGGCTGCCAGCCGTGCAGACGTCGAAATGAGCCTTACCCAAGACCTGTCTTTCAGCTCAGCCGGCATGGTGATCGAATCGTTCAAGCTGATCCTCCTGCCCATGTGGATCAGCCGCACTCACCGGCGAGACCGGGCCGAAACGGCGGTGATCAACGGGCAGAGCGGCCGGGTGCGGGGCGAAGCACCCCGGCCTGGCCCGCTCGGCTGGCTTCACAAGATGCTAGGCGAGGAAACATGAAAGCGGATTCTATCGACGCGGCACAGTGGTTTGAACAGAGCAAACCCTTCTTGACCTACGTGGCAGAATGGACGGCCAGCCTGCCCGCCCTGCCCTTGACCTCTGTGGTGGAAGGCCGGCCGGACAGGGCAGCCGTCATGTGCGTCGACATGACCAACGGCTTCTGCTATGCCGGCGCCCTGGCCAGCCCACGTGTGGCGGCACTGGTTGCGCCCATCGTCTCGCTCTTCAAGCGGGCGCACGAGCTGGGGATGCGCCACCTCATTCTGATCAACGACACGCACGAGCCTGGTGCTCTGGAGTTCAACAGCTACCCACCGCACTGCCTGCGCGGCTCAGCCGAGAGTGAGCCGGTGCCGGAATTCAAGGCGCTGCCCTTCTTTGACGAGTTCGTGATCATTCCCAAGAACACGATAGACTGCTCGTTGGGCACCGCACTGGACCCCTGGCTGGATGGGCACCCGGAGGTGGACCGGTTCATCGTGGTGGGTGACTGCACCGACATCTGCATCTACCAACTGGCCATGCATCTCCGCCTGCGCGCCAACTCCCTGGGCCGGCCGGCGCGCGTCATCGTGCCGGTCGACAGCGTCGACACGTACGATCTACCGGTGCCCGCTGCCCGGTCAAGTGGTGCCGTGCCCCACGCCGGCGATCTGCTGCATCGCATGTTCCTGTATCACATGCGGCTGAACGGCATCGAAGTCATCTCGACCCTGGCATGACCCCGGGGAAAACAGACACCCGGTTTCCTGGCGAAACCGGGTGTCTTCACTAGTGATGCGTTTGGGTTGCCAGCACCGCCGGTTCACAGCGGTGCGTTCCCTAACCGTCAGCGCGGCACGAACTTCACCGCATCAAAGGCGATCATAGTGGTGCCGTAAGGCTCGCCGGTGTTGTCGTAGACCACGACGAACTCACTGGAAGAGCCTGCCGTGAAGTAATAGGTGCCCAGGCTCGCCCACTGGTCAGCGTACGCGCTCTGGTTGACCACCCGGTCGTCGCGCTGGCCGAAGTTGTGCAGCACGCGATAACGAACCCTGGTGCTGGTCGCGAAGTCTCTGGGGATGTAGGCGAACACCTCGTAATTGCCGGGCCCCATCAGCTGCGGCGACCACTTCCCATAGTTGATCGGGTTGCCCGTGCTGTTGTACGTCCAGAACATCGAGCCGTTGACGCCCAGGTAGCCCCGCGAGCGCGAGCTCAATGGGCCTCCCCAGATGAAGCCAGGGTCGGTGTTATCGACCACCACCTCAGCCACCGGGCCGGGATAGGGGGCCGGTTGAGGTTGCGGCTGCGGATAGGGCTGGGGTTGCGGCTGCGGATAGGGCTGGGGTTGCGGCTGCGGGTAGGGCTGAGGTTGGGGTTGCGGCTGCGGGTAAGGCTGAGGTTGAGGATAAGGGCCGGCGCCTGGGTAACCGCTCGCGTTCCACCACACGGAAAGCGAAGCGAACCCCTGGTTCTGATAGTACTCGACCACGATGTGATGCATGCCCTCGGCCACAGGGATCGTGTTGCAGTAGGTGGTCGCCGGCTGATCCTTCCACGAGTCAATGACCAGCTGGCCGTCCAGAATCACGTGCACGCCGTCGTCGACCCGGGCGCAGAAGTCATAACTGCCAGCCGCGAAGTACACATCCTGCGCCCAGTGCGCCGACCAGTTGTTAGCTGGGAAGCCTGGTGCGGGCGCACCGGTTCCCCAGTCAAAATTGAGGTTCGGATCGGTACGGGCAAATGCCGGCGGGCCACCCAGCACCATGTTGGTGAAATATTCTCCGTACCAGCCAGTCCCGCCAGGACCGGGCTGGTAAGGGTTCGGCACCGGCTGCGGATAGGGCTGCGGATAGGGCTGCGGCATCGGCTGCGGATAGGGCTGCGGCATCGGCTGCGGATAGGGCTGCGGATAGGGTTGCGGCATCGGCTGCGGATAGGGTTGCGGAATCGGCTGCGGATAGGGTTGCGGCATCGGCTGTGGCACCGGCTGGCCCCCACTCGGAGTCCACCACAAGCGGGCGATTGCGCCGCCGTTGGCCTGGTAATATTCCATGCGCAGCCCGTGGATGCCCGTCCCCAGATAGACGACCGCGCAGAAGTCCCGCACACTCTGCTCTCGCCACTCGTTGATGATCTCGTTGTCGTCTACCCACAGCCGCACCCCATCATCGACGGTGACGCAGAAGGTGTACGTGCCGGCGTCGAAGTTTGCGCTCTGCGTCCAGCGCACCGAGTATTGATAGTCCCCGATTCCGTCGCCCGGCCCGGCCTCGTCAAAGTCGAAATTGATGGCCGGATCATAGCGCACGAAGGTGGCCGGCTCGAGGAGGTTGGGGTTGTTGTAGTACACCCCGAGCCAGGTTCCGCTGGGCGAAGACGGATAAGGTCCTATGTCCGGCACAGGATACGGGCCAGACGGTGGATAGTATGGCCCGGGGTCCGAGGCGGCGCCAGCGCCGGGCGTCCACCACAATTTGGCCACCGCCCCGCCGGTGGCCTGGAAATAGGCCATCTGCACCGTGTGCGGGCCCGCCGCCAGCGATTGGTCGGCACAATAGGTATTGGCGCTGGCGACGGCCCAATGATCCAGGATCAGCTTACCGTCCACCCATACCCGCCCGCCGTCGTCCACCGTGGCGCAAAAATTGTAGGTGCCGGCGTTGAAATACGGGTTACGCGTCCAGCGCACCGAGTAATTGGTGGCGCCCAGTCCGGGGATGGGTGCGGCAGAAGCCCAATTATAGTCAATATCACTCTCATAGCGAGACAACACCGGACTGCCACTCAGATTCGGGTTGTTAAAGTATTCGGCAAGCCAACCTGGGTTCTGGGCCGGCGGCGAGGCCCGCAACTCGGCTGGCCAGACCGCCAACACCAGGGCCACGACGACCCCAAACCACACTATGCTCCGTTTCATCTCTTCCTCCTATGGGGGACTTTCCATAATCGTCGGCTAGTCTATTATACAACACTTTTTTGTTTTGTGCAATAACTTTGCATAACATGTTTGCAAAACGACGGCATGTAGCTGGCTTCGCGTCGGATTTCGCCTTATGTTTGATGCGGCTGGTGGTTTGTGGTACAATGCAACACCTGGAAAGGAAGCGTTGCGCAGTCATTATGACGCTGATTCTGGCAATTGAGACCTCGTGCGATGAGACGGCGGCCGCGCTGATCGAAAATGGGCAGGGCATTCGCTCGAATGTGGTCGCCTCACAGATCGAGATCCACCGCCGTTTCGGCGGCGTGTTCCCCGAGGTGGCCTCCCGCCAGCACGTCCTGGCGCTCACCACCGTCATCCAGGATGCGATGCTCCAGGCGCGCGTCGGCTGGAACGAGCTGGACGCGGTGGCGGTGACGTACGGACCGGGCCTGGTCGGCAGCCTGCTGGCCGGCGTGAACGCCGCCAAGGGCCTGGCGCTCGCACTGAACCTGCCCCTGATCGGCATCAATCATCTCGAAGGACACATCTACTCCAACTGGCTCAACACCAGCGGCCAGGTGTCGGTGCCCCGCTTCCCATCGCTGTGCCTGGTGGTATCGGGCGGGCACACCGAACTGGTGTTGATCCGCGGGCACCTGGATCACCAGGTGCTGGGGCGCACGCTGGATGATGCCGCCGGCGAAAGCTTCGATAAGGCGGCCCGCCTGCTGGGGCTGGGGTATCCGGGCGGACCGGCCATCGAGCAGGCCGCTCAAGACGGCAATCCGGCCGCTTTTGACCTGCCGCGCGCCCGGCTGCGCGGCACCTATGACTTCAGCTTCTCCGGGCTGAAAACAGCGCTCCTGCGCATCGTCCAGCGCTACACCGATGCCGGCCCGCCGGGTTCGGTGCCGCCCTCGCTGCCGGCCGCCGACCTGGCTGCCAGCTTCCAGCAGGCCGTGGTCGACACGCTGATCGAGAAAACATGCCTGGCGGCGGCTGAGCTCGACGTGGCGGAGCTCCTGATCGCCGGCGGCGTCAGCGCCAACAGCTGCTTGCGCCGCGAGATGGCGGCTCGCGCCAACCGCCCGGTGCGGGTGCCCCCGCTGTCGTTGTGCACCGACAATGCGGCGATGATCGGCGCCGCGGCCTATTACCACTACCAGGCAGGGAAGTATTCCGACCTGGACCTGGACGTCGTCGCCAATCTGCAATTGTGATAAGGGTCGTAACATGAACAGCCGTCTGCTCGTTGAACCGGCTCAAGCCCGCCAGACCGCCCAGATTTGTCTTCCCGATGGCCGCATCTTCGAGGCGCCGGTTGGAACGCCGCTCGAAACGTACTTCAAGGCGATTGATTTCGACCTGCCGGCCCCCATCATCGCAGCTCATGTCAGTGGCGAACTGCGTGAGCTGACCTATCCGATCAAGGCCGACTCGGAGACACGGCCCATCACCCTGGCCGACAGCGATGGGTTTCGCATCTATTGCCGGTCGCTTGCCTTTCTGATGATCACAGCCGCCGAGGAGCTGTTCCCCGAGGCGCGCATCACCATCGAATATGCTCTCAACTTCGGCGGCCTTTACTGCAACGTAGCCGGCCGCTCCGCTTTCACCCCCGCCGAGCTGGCGCGCATCGAAACCCGCATGCATGAGATGGTGGCCGCCGACCTGCCCATCGGCAAGGAGCGCATCGCCCTGGATGAGGCCCTTCGCTATTTCGAGGCACGCGGCCACCAGGAGAAGGCCGATCTCCTCAAGACACGCAAGAAGGACTATTTGATCCTGTATACCCTGGGCAGCGCCAAGGACTATTATCACGGATATATGGTGCCTTCCACCGGCTATCTGCAGAAATTCGGACTGCGGCCCTATGGGCCCAGTTTCGTGCTGCAATATCCCCGTCGCGAACTGCCGGCGATCATCCAGGAGCCCGTCGATTATCCGAAACTGGTGGCGGTCTTCAATGAATACAACGATTGGATGGAGGTGATGGGCGTTCCTAACGTCGCGGCCCTCAACCGGGCCGAAGCGGCCGGCCGCATGCGCGAGGTGATCCTGGTCTCCGAGGCGCTCCACGAGCAGCGCATCGCCCGGATCGCCTCTGACATGGCCGAACGCCAGCCCAGGGTGCGCCTGGTGTTCATCTCGGGACCCTCCTCGTCGGGCAAGACCACCTTCGCCAAGCGGCTGTCGATTCAACTGCTCGCCAACGGCATCCGTCCGGTGGCGGTCAGCCTGGACGATTTTCTGGTGAATCGCGAGGATACCCCTCGAGACGAGCACGGCGAATATGATTTTGAATCGTTCAATGCCCTGGACCTGCCCCTCTTCAACCAGGTGCTCTTGGGCTTGATGGCCGGCGAAGAGGTGACCATGCCCCACTACGACTTCGTGGGCGGCCAGCGCCAGGCGGGAGCACCCCTCCAGATCGGGCGGGACAACGTCATCATCGTGGAGGGAATCCACGGGTTGAACCCGCGCCTGGCTCGCGACATCACTCCGCAGTGTATCTACCGGGTCTACGTGTCGGCACTGACCCAGCTGAACATCGACTGGCACAATCGGGTGCCCACGACCGACACCCGGCTGCTGCGCCGGATCGTGCGCGATGCCACCGCGCGCGGCTATTCCGCCAGTGACACGCTCAAGCGCTGGGAAAGCGTCCGGCGCGGCGAGAAGACCTGGATCTTCCCCTACCAGGAGCATGCGGACGTTATGTTCAATTCGGCACTGGTGTACGAGCTGGCCGTCCTCAAACCCTTTGCTGAGCCGTTGTTGTTGCAGGCCAAACCCCACACCCGGGAGTATATCGAAGCCAAGCGGCTGTTATCCTTTCTCGAATGGTTCATCCCGGCCGCGCCCGACCTGATCCCGGATAACTCCATCCTGCGCGAGTTCATCGGCGGCTCGATTCTACAGGACTATTCTCCGCAGCGCCCGTAACGGTGAAAGGTATGCAGCCACCACCAAAAGTTCTGTTATTGTATCTGGAAATCACCCGCTATCCGATCCTGGCTAAGCAGATCCGGGAACGGATGCGCGAGGAGATCTTCGCGCATCACGTCGTCGAACCGGACGTTTTCGAGCAGGAGGTGGTGGATAAGGCCATTCAATCCCAAACGTTGGAAGGCCTCCAGCATCCATACGAGGACGAACCCTCGGACGTCTGGCAGGAGCGCGTTCAGCACATCCGTGACCACCTCACCGACTTTTACTTCGCCTACAATTTGCCGCACTCGCGCTTCGCGGAGATTGTCCAATCTCTGCTGTGCCAGCGGAGGCCCAACCAGGAAGTCGTGCTCACATTCAACCCTGAACTGGCACCCTGGGACCTCCTCTTTGCCAAGGGCGAGGAATACGAAGGCTATCCCCCACAACAAAAAGCCAAGGTCAAGCATCACCTGCAAGAGATTCTCGTGGTACTGATTAAGGGCATGATCAGCGACCAGCTGAGCTTCGTGGGGATTGCCAAGAACTTCTTTACCATTGCAGACCTGAAGGACATTCGCCGCCGACGGATCGGGCGCGGAAGGATCGGCGGCAAGGCCGCCGGCCTGCTGCTGGCGCACAAGATCCTGCAATACGCTCAGAACCGGCTGGAGCTGGAGCTGAAGATCCCGCTGGTCGTGCCAGACTCGTACTTCATCGGCGCCGACGTTTTCTACGAGTTCCACGATCTTAACAACCTGCACAATTTCCACAACCAGAAATACAAAACACACGAGGAGATCGTTGCCGAGTATCCCCAGGTGGTCCAGGCATTGGTGGCCGCCCGTTTTCCTGAAGAAGTGACTGCCCGCCTGCGCGAGATTCTGGCCGAAATTGGCTCGTCACCGGCGATCGTGCGCTCTTCCAGCTTGCTGGAAGATAGTTTCGGCAGCGCGTTCGCCGGCAAGTACGAGAGTTTC
>Ga0315282_10010750_pt1 | contig 14291 bp, 6 predicted proteins | sample YL17G07_20_MG_FD_203693 | JGI IMG/M metagenome (GOLD analysis project Ga0315282, IMG submission 203693) | Sediment microbial communities from Yellowstone Lake, YNP, Wyoming, USA - YL17G07_20 | ecosystem: Environmental > Aquatic > Freshwater > Lake > Sediment | place: USA: Wyoming | collected...
GGGCTCATTTCTGCCACATGTAAACTGACCGGAACCGTCTGCGGACTGTTGCCCACACCGGGGGCAGTTATGGTGATGCTGGCCGAATAATCCCCGGCGGACATACCCGTTGTATTCACCCATACAGTTACCAATGTCGTATCATCTGCGCTCGTGGAGCTGCCGCTCGTCGGATTCTCGCTGAGCCAGGCAGCACCATCGGTCAAAGACCAGTTAAGCGTCCCTCCTCCTGAGTTCCAAATGTCCAGCGTCATATTTTCAATGTTTGCACCGCCCTGGGTGATATTGAAGCTTGCCGGGCTATAGGAGATAGCCGGGGGGGCAGTCAAACCAACCTCTACTTCAGAATCACCTGTTATGTTTACGAAAATATGCCCTGAAGGACCAATATAATATGCCAGAAAGCCACTGAAGGTATAATTCCCCAGAGAGGCATCAGGGGGAACGATGGCTTTGTACAACGCGGTAAAGTTGACCCCTTTATCATAGGGTCCCTGCCAGGCGACCTCGGCCATATTGCTGGTGGCTTTCACCCGTGCCTGTGGCTGGCACCATGTCGCATCAACGGTCACATTCCAACCAGCGGGGGCGAAGTCGGTGAGGGAGACTGCAGTGAAGTTATCGGCAGGAGCGGTGAAGGTCACGATGACATCGAACGTCTGATTTCTTTCCACAGTGTGAGGCAAAGTCCTGTCTGGATTGACTTCTTGCGCCAAAGCCATATCCAGGGGCATGAGCGCAACAGCCATCAATGCCACTATAGCAACAAACACTCCAAGCAATCTCATTTTCTCAATTATAGCACCTGCCCTCTTCCCGCGGAAGGAGGTGTACTGGTTCATAGGATTAGTGACGCATTAGCCTCCTCCTTCTGTCATTGCGAGGAACCCCCCCTCTGTCATTGCGAGGCACACCAGTGCCGAAGCAAACTCTCACGCCCCACCGAGATTGCCACGCCTTCGGCTCGCAATGACACCCCCTTTTGTCATTGCGAGGAGCGCTAGCGACGAAGCAAACTGGAGCATGAGATTCCTCGTTTCACTCGGAACAAGCTCCGCAAACTCCCACGCCCCACCGAGATTGCCACGCTTCGCTCGCAATGACAACCCCCCTCTTGTAGTGCGACCCTTCAGGGTCGTGCAGCACGAGGCTAAAGCCTCGCACTACATTCCTAAACGTCTTTGCCATTGCGAGGCACACCAGCAAGCCTGCCCCTGCGAAAGCAGGGGCAGCAATCTCCAAGTTAGTAGCTATCGGCTATCAGCCTTCAGCTATTAGCTGACTGCTGATTGCTCATTCATTTTTGCCCTTTGCCTTTTGAATTTTGCTTCCCCGGAATGTCAAATCCCCCTTAGTCCCCCTTTTCTAAAGGGGGAATTAGCTGACTGCTTTGATTTTTGCCTTTTGACACTGTAGTTGCCCAATTTATTGGGCAATTGTGCCTGATGAATCAGGCAACTACATCACGGGTTAGTTGAATCCACCTGACTACCCAACTCTAGCAGGGGCTAGTCACAGCAGGAAAACTGCCAGGAATGAACCGACTCCATAGCCTTCCAGTTAGAAAGCTGCCACTCTGTATGGTTCACACCGAAATTGTCAATTGGTGTGAATAGCCAGTGATTGACGCTTGTCATAGCATAGGACATGGTGCAACACCTGGGGACAAGCCCGTAGTCACCTTCGAAGTCAAGGGTGTATCCCGCGGCTAATAGTTCTGGCGTTGTCAGGTTTATGTAGTCCGGGTGATATGGATTTCTAGGTGTGGCCGGCAGGTCATTTGTAAGCATATCAAAATACATATGCTTGCTACCGTTCAGCCAATAGTCCCCGGTTGCATTGACCATTATGGTGTAACTCGGCGTGCTTGTATCGCTTGTTATCCCTGAAGCACCTTCATACAGCGTGACGGTGACATCGGACAGCTCGTTAGCATTAACATCACGCGTCTCTCCCACTATACCACCGCCAACTGTTACCACTACTTCAGTATCTCCTATTGTGCACGATGCATATGGTCCCCACTTACTAAAGCTGTATTCAAGCCAGCTGAGCGAACAGTTACCATAGGGAAAGAAATGACTTCCTGGTGCGGCAGTCTCGGGGACAGTCACCTTATACTTTGCGGTAAAGTTAGTGCCGTTAGCATAGGGGCCGTACCAGGCAATTTCTGCCTTATTGCCCGTAGCTTTGGTTTCATTTGCGGTGGGGGAACACCACGTTTTATTAGCCTCAACCACAAAACCAGCGGGGGCAAGGTCAGTGAGACCGATAGCAGAGAAGTTATTTAGAGGTGCGGTCCAATTAACGGAGACCTCAAATGTATCGCCGGGATACAGCACATTCGGGCTTTTCAATGTTTCATTGATATGTCTAATAACATCGAATCCAGATGGGAAAAACACTTGAAAATCACCAGTTATATTTTCCCGGTAAGGTCCGTCAGCACCAATGTAATATTGCAGATGTCCAGTAAAGTTATGAAATCCCTCGGCGGCGTTTTCAGGCACAGCCACCTTATACACCGCGGTGAAGAAAGTGCCATTGCTAAACGACCCACCCCAGCCAATCTGTGTTTCATTCCCGGTAGCGGTAACTGAGGTCGCCACCGGGGTGCACCACGTTGCATTGACGGTCACATTCCAACCAGCGGGAGCAAGGTCAGAAAGGGAGATAAGAAAGAAGCTATTCGCAGGGGCAGTGAAGTTCACGGTGACATTGAACGTCTTCCCTTTGTCCACCATGCCGGGCAGAGCCCTGACTGGATTGGCTGGGGGGTACGCCAGAGCCATGCCAGCGGGGACGACAGCAGCAAACATCAAAACCGCCAGGGCAACGAGCACCCCGGCCACTCTCATTCTATTCGTACCAAACCGCGAGCTTACTACCATCGCCTATCTTCAGCTAACACCATCCTCCTCAGGCTAGTCCAGTTCTTAACTCCAAATTATAGCTTGTGACAATATCCAGGACTAAAGTCCTGGTACCTTTTCTACATTTTACATCGCCGTGTGGAAAACATCAAGTCTCGTTGGTTAACTTTAGTTACATTTTTCTACTTTTTCGGTTTTGGTCACTAAGCTGAAGACTGATAGCTACTAACAAGGGCTTTCCTACAATATAAGCAGCGCCTCCTTTGTTGATATTAAATTAAGTCTCCGTGCTGACCCCAGCAAGTGTACATTAGCGACCTATCTGCACCGGTAAGCCAGCCATCACGATTGAAGTCAGCATGCCAATTATACCCTGGGTTAGGTGACTGGCTCCCCCAGCCCGCGTAGAGTATCGACCTGTCGGCGCCGGTAATCCAATCATCATTGCTTGAGTCGCCCTCACATGTATAACCAAAATCAACCACAGTGGTCACGCCGGCGCTCAGCGTCACATTAGTCACGAGCTCGCTCAAGCATGTCCAGTTCTTAATAGCGATATCGTAGGTCCCTGGAGTAAGATCGGTGACGGTGAAAACCCCGGTATTGTTGGTGGTGGCGTTGGTTGTCCATAGCACATGGCTAAGATTACCAGACTCGAAGCCCTTCACCTCAAACGCCTCTATCCACTTATCATTAGGAGCGGCGTCCCTTCCTGAGAAACTAACATGCCCTTCCAGTTCAGGTGGAAAAAACACTTGAGAATCACCAGTTATATTTTCCCGGTAAGGCCCTTCATCACCAAAGTAATATTGCAGGAATCCAGTAAAGGTATAAAATCCCTCGGCGGCGTTTTCAGGCACAGCCACCTTATACACCGCGGTGAAGAAAGTGCCATTGCTAAACGACCCACCCCAGCCAATCTGTGTTTCATTCCCGGTAGCGGTAACTGAGGTCGCCACCGGGGTGCACCACGTTGCATTGACGGTCACATTCCAACCAGCGGGAGCAAGGTCAGAAAGGGAGATAAGAAAGAAGCTATTCGCAGGGGCAGTGAAGTTCACGGTGACATTGAACGTCTTCCCTTTGTCCACCATGCCGGGCAGAGCCCTGACTGGATTGGCTGGGGGGTACGCCAGAGCCATGCCAGCGGGGAAAACGACGATTGCCGCCAGCACCAGCAGCGCAACGGACAACCTGCACAATCCCAATTTCTTGGTCATCATAATAACTAATAACACTAGCCCCCTCCCAATGGAAGGGGGCTAGTTGTATCCACCTGACTACCAACGTTACGTGTTGCAGCCGCAAGGGAATTGCGTTGATATTAAATTAAGGAATTAAGTCCCCCTTTTGACCCCAGTAAGCGTACATAATCGACCTATCTGCACCAGTAAGCCAGCCATCACGATTTAAGTCAGCTTTCCAATTATACCCTGGGTTAGGTGACTGGCTCCCCCAGCCCCCGTAGAGTATCGACCTGTCGGCGCCGGTAACCCAATCATCATTGTTGGCGTCGCCTTCACGTGGAGTGCCAAAGTCGACCACAGTGGTGTTACCAGCACTTAGCATTACCCCAACCACCTTCTCGCTCAAGCAGGTCCAGTTCTTAATAGAGATATCGTAGGTCCCCGGAGTAAGACCGGTGATGGTGAAAACCCCGGTATTGTTGGTGGTGGCGTTGGTTGTCCATAGCACATGGCTAAGATTACCAGACTCGAAGCCCTTCACCTCAAACGACTCTATCCACTTATCATTAGGAGCGGCGCCCCTTCCTGAGAAAGTAACATTCCCCACCAGGGTAGCGGTAGCGCCGGTGGTCGGTGACACGGCAACAGCGTAGTCGATAATGGTCATCACCGGAAAGCCTTGCTGGTACTGCCCCTGAGGTGTCAGGAGGGCACCCGAGTTCTGACCTAGAAAGTTGACAATGGGTGTCCCATTGGCATAGTTTAGCAGAGCCCAGCAGGGCCAGAGGTGGCCGGGAACCGGGGCGATGAAAGTAACATTGTAGATATCGTGAGAGACATACTGAGTATCGTTATGCATACCTGGTGTTGCGTTCCCGACACTATCAAAGTAGGGGTCGCTGATGCCGAGCTGAGAGGTATTCGAGTTCACACCGGCGACGGTGACATAGTGTCCGCCGACGCGCCACCAGTAGTCAGAGCCATACTCGTGCTGCCAGAAGCCGAGAAGCAGCACCACATCCTCACACCTCTCCACCTCTGGTTCAATAAACAAGTTGAAGTCCGGCCGTAGCACTGTCGTCTCATTGTAAGCGGCAGCATAGCCGGTGGCATTGAGGTAGTCCTGTATCCCCTTTTGCATGTCCATGACGTCGGTGCCGTTATGGGAAATGCCACTGTGCATTCCATCGGTGTCCATAAGCCATGCCAGGTTGTTAACCAATGGCATCACGTTACTGGCGTTGTGGTCATCCCACGGATTGCTGAAGTTTGTCACCAGACCGTAGTGGTCATTGATGGTAGGTGGCGGGACAGGGGAAGTCTCATTCCTAGAATCGAACCACCACAGGGAATTAGCCACCGCCACCGGTCCGCAATACGTCCAGTTCCCCATCGCAGTCCCATTATCGGTCCAGTTATCCTGCTTCTGGTCGAAGTCAGGCATGCCGCTTGGAGCGTAGTCGGTGAAGTTACCAGCCTTCCAGTACCACCCTGGCGACAGAGCGAAGTTCGCCGTTACCGTCTTGTTCGCATCCACCTTTACTGTGGTCGATGACGCAGTGGCATTGGCTATCTCGCTCATATTCGCGGTAGTCCAGTTCACGAACTGACATCCAGCACCCGGCATGGCGGTGATGTTTACCACCGTCCCCGCGGTGTAATTATGACTTCCCACCGCTGGCGTTGTCGTCCCAGTGCCATTAACTGCCATGGTCAGGTTGTAATAAGTTACATTTCGAACTCCCGAGGTGCGCAACCGAATAGCGACATCATCATTAGCGAACGATCCCATGTCCGTCCAGCTGCTGTTTGTGCCATCAGGGCTCATGTATGTGCGCCCCGTTACACTCGGTCCGTTCGGGTCGGTTGGAACAGGCCCGGTGTAACTGACGTCAGTGAACTTCACCACCACGATAACGGGGTCACCGGCGGTCAGCGGCAGGGGCGAGGTTAAGTTCACTCCATGATATCCCGCTTCGGTGAAGCTATAGTTCGTCTGGTTGACCAGCTGGTTGCTCAGCGATGTCCCATCGAAGTCATCATAGATGTAGATATCAACATCACTGGTGGCATCCGTGGTCCAGAACTCCACGCGGGTAGCATTGGTGTTGCTGGAGGGGGTGAAATTGCACAACCCCCAGGCAGTGGTGGATGAATATCCCCAGGAAGCGTCCCAGCAATCATCGTCGTAATACATGATGCTGCCGTTGTTATCGTAGTTCTGCCAATTGTACATAAACGAGGAATACTTGCCGATATTTGCTGCACCGTAGGTGATATAGAAATATCCGCCAGCACCCCAGAGAGGACCCCAGGAATTCTTCACAATCCAGCCGTCTGCAAACGTGCCCGGGGGCGATCCCGGCAGATGTGGAAGCTTGTCGCTCCAGCCCACAATCAACACAGCATGGTTTGGAGATTCAGATGGGGAGACATTGTAGTTAAAGGTGTAGGAGCCGTCATAGGTGCCATTGAACTTGGATGGGTCCACGAATAACGTGGTATAGACCGGCCCGTAGGTCATAATATAGGTCTGCAGCGCGATGGTAGGGGGCACTGCATTCCCTGAGATGATTCTCCAGTCCAGCAGCGTCTTGTTATACGGACAGGAAGAGTTGCAGACGGTGTTCGCAGGTACATATGGGTCGGCGGTCTCATCGACTATGCCTTTCTGGGAGAATAAGCTGGCAAGTATGTAGTAGTTTCCTCCGTAGCAATTCCCCCATGTGTAGCCCCATGGGTCTGTCCAGTTATTTATAGCACGCCAGGTGCACGACTTGGCATTGTTCTCGGAGTAGTTTGGGTCAGGGAGGGTAGCGGCATTGTCCACCAGTATCTTCGATTCGACATTGCCAATACCGGCAAAGGCGTAGCAGGCGCCGCAAGCGCCCTGGTCCTTCACCGAGGTGACCCTACTTGGTGGATTTGATGTGCGCCAATCAAATGCTAGCGGCAACCCCACCGGCGGCGACTCTCCCACCAGAGAGCCGTCAGGCATTCTCTGCCCGGTGATATAGGAGAGGTCCATCGCTGGTGGTATGAACCCCGTTCCGTGCCCATCTATCACCGGAGGTGGCTCTAGCGGTGGCGGCAGGCTTGGTGCCTCAGTTGGTACCGGTGGTCCCTGTGGCCCCGCCGCCTCAGCCGGTAAATTGTCGCTCACCGGCATGCCGAGGGGCATTAGAGCCATCAAGAGCACAATAATACCGATAATAAATCCTAGCTTTCTCATTTCACCCTCCTTAAATCATCTCCCGAATTTTCCTTTTGTAAAATAACTTTCGTCATATTCCTTAGTCCGACGACAAGAGGTACTATTCCTTCATATTATTAATTTATTAATGAAATTTCGCTTCCCTTCTTATCATTTATAATGTCCACCTCCTTCTCTCATCGAGGGCACGCCCCACCAGGATTGCCACGCCTTGGCCCCTTCGCTGCGCTCGGGGTTTCAGCTCACCGCAATGACAACCCCTTTTCGTCATTGCGAGGAGCCCCCCCTCCTGTCATTGCGAGGCATAGTTTAAAACTGTAGTTGCCCAATTTATTGGGCAATTGTGCCTGATGAATCAGGCAACTACAAAACCCGGAGGACGAGCTTCCTCGTTTCACTCGGAACAGGCTCCGCAACCTCAACTCAAAAAGGGGGCAATCCGCTCCCTTTTATCATCATACCGAACTAACCTTATGTCCCCCGGCGTCTAACCACGAGGACCGCAACCACGATAATGGCGACAACAACTACGATGGTAATTATCCACCATAGACCGATACCGCCTGCTTCAACGACCTCTACTTGAGAGCCGCCGGTTATATTTTCCGAATTAGGTCCTTGAGGACCAATATAATATTCCACAGAGCCATTGAAGGCATAAATTCCCAGCGCGGCATCGTCAGGGACAGTTACCTTATATAACGCAGTGAATGTCGTACCATTGGCAAAGCCCACACCGGGCTCACCATACCAGCCAATCTCCGCTTTATTGCCCGTAGCGGTAAACACATCGGCATTCGGGGTGCACCATGTTTTATCAACGGTCACATTCCAGCCATCGGGGCAAAGGTCAGTGAGACCGATAGCATTGAACATATCCGCGGGGGCGGTGAAGTTCACGGTGACCTCAAATGTCTCCCCTTTTTGCACCGTGTCGGGCAAAACCCTGCCGGGATTAGCTTGCTGCCCCAGGGCTATACCCAGAGGCATGAGGGCAACAACCGTCAATGCCACTATACCCACAAATAACGATAGTAATCGCATTTCTTACCAACCAAGGAGCTTTCTTAAACTAAGTCTCCGTGCTGACCCCAGACGCTATACATTATCGACCGGTCTGCGCCAGTAATCCAGCCATCACGATTGAAGTCAGCTTTCCAATTATACTCTGGGTTAGGTGACTGGCTTCCCCAGCTCGCATAAAGTATAGACCTATCCGCACCGGTAACCCAATCATCGTTATTCGCATCGCCCTCGCGTGTCGTGCCAAAATCAACCACGGTGAGCGCACCGATATTCACCGTCACATTAGTCACCTTCTCGCTCAAGCAAGTCCAGTTCTTAATTCCGATATCATATTTCCCAGCAACAACCTCATTAATGGTGAAAACCCCGGTATTATTGGTGGTGGCATTTATTGGCGACCAACCCATCTCAAGCTTAGTGGCATTATCGAAGAACTTCACCACAAACGTCTCTACCCACTTATCAGTGCCAGAGGCGCCCCTTCCTGTGAAATTGACCTGCCCCCTTAGAGTGCCAGTCGTCTTGATATGCAAGCTAACGGGAACTATCCGGGGAGAATTGTTGGCTTCAGTAGAGTTGATGGTTATGCTAGCGGTATAATCCCCGAGAGGCATACCGGATGTATTAGCCGACAGTGCTACAGGACTAGTCACATTGGTGCAGTTGCCGCTTGTGCGATTTTCGCTGAGCCAGTCATGACCCTCATAGTCGGCATCATCGCTTAGCGTCCAGTTAATCATGCAGGGGGTTGAGCTCCACAGCTGGAGAGTCTGGTTTTCCGGGTTTTGCCCGAGAGAGGCAAAGAAGTCAATGCTCGAGGTAGAGCAAATGGCTGGCGGAACAACCGTCACATTAAAATTACCGGTTATGTTTTCGTAAATATGCCCGCTCACATTACCGATATAATATCCCAGAAAGCCATCACCAAAGGTATAATTTCCCAGCTCGGCACCGCAGGGAACGGTAACTTTATACAGCGCAGTAAAGTTGGTGCCATTATTATAGGATGTCAGATACCAACCGAGAGCAGTCATATTGCCGGTAGCTAGGGCGCCCGATGCCGCTGGCTGGCACCATGCTGCGCTAACGGTCACATTCCAGTCATCGGGGGCAAAGTCAGTAAGGGAGATGGAATTGAACTTGTCTGCCGGTGCAGTGAAGTTCACAGTGACATTGAACTTCGCTCCCCTCTCCACCGTGGCAGGCAAAACCCGGACTGGATTGGCTGGTGGGTACGCCAGAGCCATGCCAGCAGGGAAAACAACGATTGCCACCGCTACCAACAAAATAACCACCCTCAATAATCTCATTTCTTTACTTCCTCTTTAATTATAATCTTCTTTAATTATAACACTAGCCCCCTTCCAATTGGAAGGGGGCTAGTTGAATCACCTGACTACCAACTTTAGGTGCTGCAGCCCATAGGGAATTGCCAGGAGTGCACTGACTCCATAGCCTTCCACACAGAAAGCTGCCACTCAGGATGCGATGTCATTGAACCATCGATTGGTACAAATAGCCAGTGATTGACGCTCTTCATAGCATAGGACATGGTGCATGCCTTGGGGACAAGCCCATAGTCACCTTCGAAGTCAAGGTTGCATCCCGCAGCTAACTTCGCGGTGGTTCCCAAGTCTATGTAGAGCGGGTTCGACGGATTCCTAGGTGTTGGCATGGCGCTTGTGTTTAGATCAAACCAGCAGTACTTTGAAGCCGTCAAATAGTACTGTCCCGTGTCATCCACATCATCCGAATAGATGGCATTGGGTGCAGTGCTCGAATCCGAGTCCTCAGGCTCGTCACCGAGTTCCGCAGGGTTCTCTGAACACACGACCAGCGTAGTAGTTAGGAGGTCCGCGTTAACTTCGCGAGTCTCTCCCCATACCTTGCCGGGGACGGTTACTATCTTCTCAAACTCGCCCGTCACAGCCGACGTATATGGTCCCTGAGCACCAAACCAATATTCAGCCCAGGCCTTAGAGCCATCATTGTTCGGCCAGGTATTGAGTCCATTCGCAGCAGTCGCCGGAATGGTTACTGTATACCTTGCGTGGAACACTTGGCCTGTAAGATAAGGCCCGCTCCAGGAATACTCGGCCTTATTGCCTTCACCCTTTGTCCAACTTGCTACCGGGTCACACCACGCAGTATTAGTCTGAACAGCCCAACCAGCGGGAGCAAGGTCGGTGAGACCGATAGCGTTGAAGTCATCTATCGGTGCAGTGAAGTTCACCCAGACATCGAACGTGTCTCCAGGATACTCGGCGTCCAGGTTTAGAGCATCAGCAGGCAGATTCCTGATAACGTCAATAGTGGTCGCCGGAAGAACCTCTAGGCTGACACCAACAGTCTTTGTTTGAATACTTCCAGCTGCACTGATAGTGAAGTTACCAGCATAATTGCCCACAGCGAGTCCTGACGAACTAGCCGTCACGTTTAGCACTTCACTCCCACCTATACCAAGGCTGCCATGTGTCTTGTCAAAGCTAATCCAGGCAGGTGGTGGTGGCGGGTCCGCAACGTTGTAGCTTAGCAGCACCCTAGCGTTCTCCGGAGGGTAGGCAAACGTGCCAATATCCCATATCTTCACAAAGTTCTTTACCGTGTCGTTGAACCAGGTCTGCGTGAACGTAGTGGTACTTATGTTGCCAGGGTCCAGGTAATGGACTGTCTTGTAGCAACTAAAGTTCCCTGCCGGCACAATGACATTCTCAATGCCAACCACCGTTGCATAGCCCGTTGAAGTCTTGGGGGGCAGTATCGGAGTACCGCCAGGTGTTAATGACACTGATTGCGTCACGCTGTATGACCAGCTCTTCCCCACATAATAAGGCCAGCCGTGGCAACCAGAGTAGGTCCAGGTCACCGTAGCATAGACCGGGGTAGCATTAGGCATAAAGAGTACCAAGCTGGCTGTCTGCTGGACGTAATCCAGGGTAAACTTGTCATTCACTATGGTGGCGCCGATGCACTGAGCAGGTATGAAAGTACCCGGCGCTGGCTCTATAGTACGCTCAGCAACCGGACTCCAGACGCCATTAGTGTTGTAGTTTGAATTACTAGTATTCGTCACCGTCAAGACTAAGGGAGTATTATTGGCCCCGACACCGACGTAGTACGGATTTCCATAAGGAGCACCCATCCACGTAGAATAGGTATCGTAGTAAGTCCAGTTGTCGCCCGTCGTCCAGGCTGGCGGTGAGCCTACTGCCCAGCATAGCGTCCCTCCACCAGTGTTCGATATTGTAACCGTCTTACTGTCAGTTTTGTTTCCATACCTGGCACTGAATGCAAGGCTCAGAGGGCTGACAGCAAGCTCCGGCGCCTTCTCCGCGAAAGTGGCGTTTACGGTCTTGTCCGTGCTCATGGTTACAGTGGTTGGATTTACAGCGTTGTTGTCCGTGCCACTCCATGAAGCCCAGCCCCATCCTGCCGTTGAATTCACCGCTGTCAGGTTAACCACTTGGTCCCAGCTATAGGGGCCGCTGGGGACTTGGTTCACAGTTCCCTTACCACCGGGGATTACATTTACCGTCAGGGTAGGAGAACCAACTTTCACCGTGCCATTTACTACCTCGGCCCAATTGAGGTAATCAGTCCCTGCCGACATAGCCATGGTAGAACGCAAGGGGTCAACAGTAACAAAGTTCAGAGGGGTGCCCGAAGTAGTAGCGTTCAGACTCTTAAAGTGTATCGTCCATGCGTTAAAACTCACATTGACAGAATGCGGCGGAGTCGCAGGTTGTACACCATACCCATCAAAAACCCAGCCATCAGTATTATTCAGAACTGGCGAGCTAGGATAAGGGTCAGGAGTGTCCCCATTGGGCAAGGTCGCAGGCCTCGTTATGCCAATTACCTGAAGATAAGTCTGGTCGAAGTCTACCATTATATTCCAGGTATCCGTCTCCCCGGCATAACATACCAACTTCACAGTTACGTTAAAGTCCTGATTGAATCCCACCTTGGTCATGTTGGGCGAGATTTCATAGCCCCAATCAGTGCCGTTAGCCACAGCCGTAGGCACTGCCGGCACCAGCATGAGGCTTAACATCACAGCCACACATAGAATTGCGCTAATAAACTTACTTCTCAATCTTTTTTTCCTCCTTTTCTAGAATCTACCTTTTTCTTCCTTTACTCCACAATCCTTCTCCAATAAAACCACCTCCTTTGTTGATATTAAATTAAGGAATTAAGTCTCCCTTCTGACCCCAGTTAGCGTACATAATCGACCTATCTGCACCAGTAAGCCAGCCATCACGATTTAAGTCAGCTTTCCAATTATACCCTGGGTTAGGTGACTGGGTCCCCCAGCCCGCGTAGAGTATCGACCTGTCGGCGCCGGTAATCCAATCATCATTGTTGGCGTCGCCCTCGCGTGTAGTGCCAAAGTCAACCACAGCGGTACTATTTAGCGTTACTCCAGCCACCTTCTCGCTCAAGCAAGTCCAGTTCTTAATAGAGATATCATAGTTGCCCGGAGTAAGACCGGTCACGGTGAAAACCCCGGTATTGTTGGTGGTGGCGTTGTTTGTCCACAACAAGGTGCTAGTACCAGGAGAGAAACCCTTCACCACAACCGACTCTATCCACTTATCAGTACCAGCGGCGCCCCTTCCTGCGAAAGTAACATGCCCTTCAACACCAGAACCGGCCGCGATGACCTCGAAGCCATCCACTAAGGTCCCCGTCTTGTAAGGGGCAATACCGTTACCATTTAAGTAACCGAAGCAGGAAGTCACAGTGACATTTCTTTTCCCAATAGCGGCGTCACCGGCAATGGTGATGTTCGCCGTTATCAGATTGGCGCTGTTTACGGTGTAGCTGTTGACCGTTATGCCCGGGCCAAAGTCCACCGAACCACTATTGTTAACCCATCCCGACTTTTTACCCGCTGCCCTGAGGAAGTATTTCCCGGTGATGGTCACAGCAGATATAGTCGCCCCCGGAGAGCCCTTGTTGGGGGTGATTGAGTCGGATGACACCTTGGGGTGGGGATATAACCCGTATGAAACGTCAGTTGACCACTGCTGGGCGATACCTACTTTTGACTCAATGGCAACACCCGCAAGGGCATAGGACTCCGTCCCGGCATACCACTCAGTCGACGGGTTCAGCATTCCAAAGGGGGTGAAGGTATATCCATTCTGGAAAAAGAACGCCCCGATATTCAACGTCTGGTCAGGTATGTAAAGAAGCAACAGCTCATATAGCTTTCCGTATGTGCTGCCATCATCGCCTGTGACGGCATAAGTATCGTTTATGAACAGATTACAGGCAGTCGTCCCTTGAATGCGAACCCAAGGACCTCCCAGTTCCAGATACAGGGCAGTATCCCGGCTCAGGTCCATTGTGCCATTTATGCCCAGGTGACCGCTGGTTACATACTTTATGGGGTCCTTCCCCCAGGCGATTTCCTCAAAGTCGGTCGTAATGTTAGTGGGAGTGATTTTAGGACCATCCGTCATGTAGTCCAGCAAGGCCAGCGGGGCGTGAATCGGGTCTGTAAACTCCTGCAGCACGCCGCCGCTGACGTTCAGCCAGCCCAGGGGGTAGACCTCGTTGGGGGCATAGTTTCTGAGGTGGAAAGTGCCGCTCCAATTGGAGCCGGTCTTGGTAATGTCAAAGTCTCCGATTATCTTATGACCCGCGAAGGCGCCAGTTTCATTCGCACTCAGCATGAACCCCTTTCCCATAGCGTTACTCATAGTAGCATCATCGCTATCGAAATCGGCGACGACCACAAAGGTGAGGTCACTGCCTATGTGCCCTCTCCCCATCATCCAGCCAAAATGAGCACCGCTGCCATAATCATGATACAGTGGAGTGTGAGAATATTTCATGTTGAAATTAGAGGTGATCCACGCCAGCGACAGGCTTCCATCCAGGCCTCCTCCAGCCACACTTCCCGAGCCCGTGGTATAGTTGCGGAATTCGCAGCCAGGCACGGTGGGTGACGGGGTTGCATTGGGTATCACCACGTTGTCT
>Ga0315282_10010751_pt1 | contig 14291 bp, 11 predicted proteins | sample YL17G07_20_MG_FD_203693 | JGI IMG/M metagenome (GOLD analysis project Ga0315282, IMG submission 203693) | Sediment microbial communities from Yellowstone Lake, YNP, Wyoming, USA - YL17G07_20 | ecosystem: Environmental > Aquatic > Freshwater > Lake > Sediment | place: USA: Wyoming | collected...
ATGGTCGCGACCTGCCGCCAACAGAACCGCCGCGTCTTCCAGTTCTTCTGCAACGCCATCAATGCCCACTTCCGAAAAGAAACCGCCCCTTCTCTGTTATATTGATGCAGAGCCGTGAACGGTTACGTAGGCACAAAGAACGTGGCTGGAGCACTATGCCGACGAAGAATCGGCAACGCATGGGTGATGTTGTTTCTGTAGCCATCGTCGAAGGTAAGCACCAAGCTATATGGCTGTATGGGCCGACGACCACCGAGCATCTCCACTGCATCCAACAATGGCACGAAGCGGTAATGCTTTGATAAGATCCTCAGATACTGCTCGAATTTGGCTCTGGCCAGTTGTGGTCGCAATGGTTTCCATGAGGGACGATCCAGCTCATCCATCACGCCATGTATCGTCACAATCGCAATCCGATTACGACGGGCGAACTGGTACAACCTGATAATCCCCATCCGATACAGCAACGTGATGGCCAGTCGTCTGAACCAATAACGCATACGTTCATTCCGAATGGCCATTCACATCGAATATCTGGGATTTGTATGTGAAACAGGGCTTTCCAACGTGAAATCTCTCGATTGGCTCGGATCCCCGAATGCATCCTGGATGGATACTCCAGACACTCAGTTACGCGTGAATGCGCTGACCTACAAACACGAGACTGGCTCCCATTCGGTTCCCTGGGGACCCTCGCCAGTTGGACATGAACATGCAAAGGTCCAGAATATCCTGAGCACGATCCAGAGCCGCTGCAGCAACGCCTCGCAGGCTGGCCTCTCCCTTGAGTGATGACCCATAGAACTGAGGTGCACCAACATACCCGCAAAACTTGACATCAAGTTCGAATGGCTCAAACATGCGTCTGAACGTGTCCTCGCCCATGAGTTTGCAGTTGTGTCTTTCCAAGAGGTCCAGTGCGCACAGCCGAAGAAAGGGATAGAAAACACCAAGCAGATTCGGGATGATGCAAATCAGATATCCACCCGTCTTAAGCAGATTCACATGCAGCCGCAGCACCTCGCAGGGCGGATCAAAATGTTCGACGAAGCCATCCGAGAATACAACGTCAAAGTTCCCCCTGAACCTCTCGTGAAAGTCTCCATCAAAGAAATCTGCTTCAGTTATGTTGGCTGTATCCAATCCCCGCCTGCGAAAGGTGTCAAGGGTGGAAAGTACTCCCGAATGAGTATACTCGATTCCGTACGGTATGTAGCCAAACATTCGGTGTAGTCTCGCGAGGTTGTCACCTGGAGCACATCCGATCTCAATAGCCCGCCAATCCGGGCGCACGGGCAGGTAGCTCGTCAACAGTTGTTGGATTGCGAAGTCATTGTAGCTCTGCCCTGGCTCAGCCCCGTGCCTGAGCCTTACACGATCGATGGTCCGTCGCAATAAGCCTCTTCCAGTCGATGCATTTTTGCCCAGCGATGAGATGTGGGTCTCGGGCCGCGATTTCCAGAACTCCTCAGTGGTCAACCTCATGCCGCCAAGCCTCTCATCCTGAGCAGACGACACGCAGCTGCTCTCATTCCATCTGGGAGTACGTACCGCCAATACAGCACAGCCAGTAGTGTGCCGCCCACCACTCCGCCGGAGAGCAGACCCTTGAGCGAATTGCCCTGAAAGACCAGTCGTCCTGCTAAGAGGCAAGCAAGGAAAAGTGCTGCGAGCGCTGCTGGACCAGCTACTACGGACAGGTAAAAGCCACTCGCACCAAGGCCAACTTGGCGACACGCGAAGAGTGGCAGGCAAACTGCATTCGCTACAGTGAGCGGAAGTCCGACAGCGATCGCAGCGCCAGCGACTCCCCATCCCAGTGGCTTCAGCGCAAGGAAAGTCAACGCCACCGAACAGATGGAAGCAATGAGCTGGTATATACCTGCACGGCCGTGAGCGTTCATTCCCAGAAGAACCATCAGTACGGGTGCCTGCACCAAGTAGGCGAGATAACCAATCGCCAAGATTGCCGGGACAAGTCCGCTTGAATAGCGCGGTCCCATCCACAATTGCATGATCCCATCTCCAAACACCACGAGCAGCATAACCATCGGCAATGCAAGGTAGCAGGAATACCTTACCGATCTCACGAGCAACTCCCGAACCCCTTCTACGTCACCCGCACTCTGGAGCGAGCTGATCGTTGGCACGAGCAACATTGCCATCTTGTTCATCAGAGTGTTCATCTGATGCAGCAAAGATCGCGGCCTGCTGTATAACGCCAGCGATGCCGGCCCAAGATACATCATAATGAGGATGCCAGTAGTCTGGTTCAGTAGGAGACTCGACACGGATGGAACCAGCGCCTTTCCCCCAAAGACGAGTAGCTCTCCGACCATCGTCCATTTGGCCAAGCACATTCGAGGTCGCAGACCTTCGCATACGGCACAAGCCAGTATCGTTCGCCTTATGGCGGACAGAGACTCCCCGGCAAAGGTTATCGCTGCCAGAACCCACAGATGGCAGCCACAGAGCAGCGCGATGATCATCCCGGCAACCGTCACTGCGTACCACCCGCTTGTGTTGATGTTATGAAGGTCCCAACGGTGGCAACCGGTCAGGACACCACTGAATGTGCTGGAGGAGATCTGGACACCCAGACTAGCCCCAAGAAAGAGCACCACCCACTGTGCTTCCTCAGCATTCTCTCCGAGCCGGCTCCCAAACAATCGAGGTAATAACAGCGACACAGTGATTGTCATTCCCATTACCAGCAGGCCACTTATCCCTAATATGCAGGTCGCCGAACTGACGATAGCGTTCAGGCCAGAAATATCCCCCGCCGCGCGGTATTTGGCCACGTACCGGTTCACCGATGAGCTGACTCCCATCTGAACCAGGCCGAAGTAGCTCACGAGCGACCAAGCGAAGTCCCACACTCCCAAGGACTCCTGGCCAAGGTGACTGTCGATCATTCGTGGCATGATGAATCCCGCGATAATGAAGACAGAATATGCCCCCCAGTTAAAAAGGACGTTTGAGACCAGACGATCTCGGCCAGTCAAATCTTCTCCTGACATGCCAGTCCGTCTGGAGTCACCCAAATCCTTCTGCAACTGCCCTGTCTCCTCGGTTTGTCCTTTTCTATGAATCATCCGCACCCATATCGTCGATTCATCTCGCCCGCCACGCCGTTGAACGTTCGCAACTCCTGCTCTGTCAGCTTTTCCCGCCACCGTTCGTCCAGTTGAATCCCTGCTGCGGAGTCAAGCCGCATGCCGTTGCCAACAACGTGCTGCTCGACAGCACGAAACTCCCTGGGCTGACTGCCGGGCTCGACTCCAAGAAATTCCTGCAACCGGCGGAGCGTAGCCTGGGGCTCTAGACAATATTCCTCGTAATGAATCGCAGTCCATTGTGAGGCCGGAAGGCTGCGCAAGACGTTCTCAGCCTCCTCAACACAGCGACGCCACTCATAGGCCGCCCGGGCTATGGAGAACCGTTCGCTCCTGCGGTCGCTCCCCATGCCGCCGCCGCGCCGGGCCGGATCTCTCGCGTCGGCAAAACCGGCAGGGTCCATGTAGGTCAGGGCAACTGCCCGACCATCGCGAATCAGGTGAATGACCTTCACATCGAGTCCCGGATTCCTCAGCAGGTACTTCAGCCGCACGCCCGTCTTGGACGAGTCAACAATAACTTGGGCTCGTCTGAGCTCCAAAATAGTCGAGGCCAGTGCGGCATTGCGCCTGTGGATTTCGGACAATTGTGTTCGCCATGTAGGGCACATGCTGAGTGCCGTGTCGCGGAGGCTTTCGAGGAATCGCCCCCGGTGCAGCGGGCCTAATAGACGTTGAGCGTAACGGGATTTGACGGATCTGTAGTCGGTCCCGACGTTTGCCAGATCGAAGGCGAAACCCCGGCTGGCCATGCCTTCCCGCACCTGCTCCCAGAAGCGACAACGACGGATGAGATCCCCGCACGAGCAGCGATAACGGTCGAGATCCCCCATGGCTTTCGGCGAAAGGCTCATCTCGCCGATCGTGGCGATCTGAGGGTGAGCGCCAAGCAGCATGCTCAGAAGTGTCGAGCCGGAATGACTGGCCGCCAGGATGTAGACAAGTCGCGTCACCGCGCTATGGCTTTCTGTCCATCAGCGAAAGCGGCAGTTCGCGGGAGGGCCGTGAACGGCGCATCCCAAGTCAGATCACTCTGCACCGCCGCTGCCTGCGCGTACTTCTCCTCGACATGGACGCGAACGGCAAGAAGCATGGCCGCCCATAGGCCTAGCGTGCTCTCCTCGGGGTAGAAATGCTGTGATCCCAAGCCAGCGACCAACTGGGCCAGAACCACCGACAATGCAAGGCCTCCGACCGCCGCATAGAGAGGATTGTGGCTTCGGAACAACGTTGCCGAGTACATGATGATCATCGCCCAGAACAACCAGATTGGCAGAGAACCCAGAACTCCGTTGTCGAGCAGGGTCTCGAGATACATATTGTGGGTCTGGCTGACGGCCTCTCCCTCCCCGTACAACTCCAGGATGTAGTCTGCCAAGCCGTTGCGCGACATACCCAGTCGCCCGTAGCCTATCATGGGAGAGTCGGCAATTCTGTCGATAATCAACGGCCAAATCAAATTCCGGCCTGACGTGATCTCGTATTCATCTTCCGCGGCTTGCCCAGCAGCGTTGGTCTGATTGAACCCTTGCAGCATGCGTTCGACCGCTCCGGGAAACACCACAGGCAGAAGGATCGCGACCACCGGCGCGAGGAGCAGGTACCTCCGCCATTTTAGAAAGCAGAGAATCAAACCCGTAGTCCCCCAAGCCACATAACCCGCCCTTCCCCCCGTAAGGGCCTGCCCGTAGATAACCATGACCGCCGCCCCGAGCGCGGCCACCCGATACTTCCTGTCGTGAATCAGGGGCAAGGCCGCCAGAATCCCCCAGGATATGCCGGCCAGCATGGTCGACATATCATCGGCGCTGTAGCCGATATCCGAGCACACTCTGCGAGTGGCCATCATCTCCCCACCCGTGCTGAACACGGAACCAGGCGGCAGCCGCCGGACCACCTGCACACCAATCAACGCGTACATGGCCAGGATGCAGACGAGAGCGATCATTACCCGTCTGCGGGTCCTGCAACCGTCAAAGAGCAGAAGCCCGGGTAGAATCCACTTGATCGTGTTGATGAACTCTTCGCTGATTAGACTCTTGAGAGGGTAGTCTTCGATGTGGCTGCGGTCAAAGACGGCTCGTAGCACGCCCACCACAATTACCCCAAGATACAGCAGCAGCAATACCGTCACGTGGCGGGGCATGTCCCACACGAGTCCCTCGCGGCGTCGACCGGTCGCCCAGGCAAGTGCAATCATGACAAACAGTACATTCCATGGATTCAGCCCCTGGATGCCAAACATAGCCTTGGGCATATCTTCGTGTTGTATGACCGCCATCAGCAGGATCAGGCCGCAGAGGCTCTTGAACCAATCCTTCCACGCGTAGATTGAAAGAAAGGCTACGACAACATAGAGGGCATATACGCGCATGGTCTGCTCACATCGTTCCAGATTCCGCTTTCGCGGCTTTTCCTCAGACCAACTATGACTCCCTGGTTCTGCGGTAGTAGCGACGGTACTTGTGCTCCTTGCCCTCGTTGTCGTCGGAACCAACCAGTACCACACCCAGGAGGCGTCCTCCCGTAGAATCTAAGCGGCCCAGAGCGGCTGTAACGTCTGTCCGCCGGGAGAGGCGCTCCCGCTCCACGATAATGGTGCCATCGACTTGTCCGGCTAAGATCATCGTATCGGCCACGGGCAGAATGGGAGAAGTGTCAAACAACACGATGTCATACCCTCGCTTCTGGAAAAGCCGGCCCATACAGAGCTTGAAGGTGCCGTTCGCCGTGCCCTCGAACACCGCGCCATCCTCGTTTCCCTTTCCTGCGGGCATGATGTCCAAGCCCGGGACTTCCGTCGCGACGACGGGTAGACCATCGGCGGCCTGAGCGCTCAACGATTCCATGAAGCCGGGTTTGTCGAGCAGATCAAGCCGACGCGACAAAGCCTTCTTGCGGAGGTCCGCATCGATAATGAGGACCTTGCCCCCGGCATCGGCGATGCTTTTGCCCAGCATGACGACGAAGCTGGACTTGCCGGTCCCCTCGTCGGCACTGGTCACCAGCACGGTCGCATGGCCTTGGCCCGCCAGCCGCGCCGTCAATGCGGTGCGGAGAACTCGGACGGACTCGACCAGGAGAGGTTGATTGCCTTTGATTTCATCCAAGAGACGATGCCCGCTCGACCTCCTGGTACGCGCCAAAGGCATCTGTCCGAGGAACAGAGGCTGCAAGAGCCCAGGCATATCCTTCGGAGTGTAGATGACCTGGTCCCTGCTTGCTCTGAGAAATGCGGCGCCACCGCCCAGGCCTAGCCCCAGAGCTAATGCCATGATCGTGAACACGATGCGGCGGTCGCCCTGCGGCCTCGACGGCGAGTAAGCCCACATCGATACCTCGATGGAGCCGGGGACATTACGCTCAATATTCTTCTGGTCCAGCCGCTCCCGAACCGCATCAAACAACTGGCGCTTGTACCGCAGTGCGTTGTTCTCCTTCTCCAGCAGTTCCACGCTTGCGAAGAGGTCCTTGAATTCTGCCTGCTGCTTTCCCAAATCCGTCGCGACGAGCTGCTCTTCGAGTTTTGCCTTCGCCAGTCGATGCCTCACAGAAACCGGGTCGTTCTCGGAGGCTGGGGCATTGGCATCGGCCGCTGGGAGAGGCGCCGCCGCCGCATTCTTCACGTGGTCCTGCCACTGCTCGTCCAATTGCACCTGGCGTTGTCGCAGCAAATCCCGCGCGAAGTTCAGTTCCTTCCTGAGACGAATTCCCTCCGGATGGGTGGGAAGGTACACACTGTCGGCGATCTGTTGTTCGATCGTTCTGACGTTGATGTCCAGCTTGCGCCATTCGGCGTCCTGGTGATACTTCGGCTGCTGGCCAATATCGGCCTGCGCAGGGGAATGAACCGACACGTTGTTGCCGTCGGTGGCAACCTGTTTCAACTCCCATTCCAACAGGGCAATCTGATTCCGCAGCTCGCTCAGGTGAGCCTCGGCAGCATCGAGACGGAGCCTCTGCCCAGCGACCAGTTCCTGCGGCGTGTCTGTGCCGACTGCTTTACAGAGGTCGGCGTACGTTTTCTCGCCCCCCTGGATCTGAGCCTGCAAAGAGTTGTACTGCTCAGTCAGTTGGCGATACAGCTTGTCTTCCATGGCATCCGACTTCTCGCCGACGTATGCCATGTATTGCTCCAGAACGCTATCCACAACGATCTTGGCATCGGCCGCCGTCCCGGCGGCGAGCGCGACATCGATGATTTCCGTGCGCGGCCGAGGCTTGACGGAAAGATCATCCCTGAGCCTCTCCATGGGGGGCGCGGCACTGCCGCGCAGTTGCTGCACGAGGGACATGGGGGGGCTCCTGTACCACAGTGTCTTCTGGACCTTCTGCTGGTCCAGCACTCGTTGCAGGACGGTCAGACTCCGGATGACGGAAACCTGCGTATTCACGAAGGAGTCATACAGGGGGATCAGTCCGTTGTCCTCCGTTCGGAAGACCAGGCGCGGGATGATCGGCCGGACTCGCACCTCCGCCCTGGCCTCATATTTCGGGATCATCTGGGTCCAGATAGCGGCCAGGATCGGAGCCGTCACCAGGACGAAGACCACAAAGAGCGTCCACTTGAAGCGCAGAATGGACACGAGAAGGTCGCCGGCCGGAGCCGCTGTCGGCATGGGACGGTCCATCAAAGGCCGGGCCGGCAGGAATGCCGGACTCGAGTTTGCCGCACGAACTTCAGGGCCCGCCCCCGTTTCCAGTTTCTCAATCACCCTTTCAAGCGGGCTGACATCCTTGGGATTGCGTGCAATCGGATCCGAAGGACGCCGGGGCCCCGTTGGGCCCGCGGAATCTCCGCGTCCAATCTCATCGTATGATCGATCCATGGCCATCCCTCCCAGCTAGCTGCTCTCCGGCCGACCATTCGGCCACTGCTTCGTCTGCAGGCCTCACGACGAACGGGAGGCCTCGTGAATTGACTTGATTCTCCCGCATGGAGCAGGATAAGATAGAGTTGCTTTCTGATGCAGTGAAAAGGGAGGACCATCCTGTGGTCCTCCCTCGCCGGCCTCTTTGAGGACAGGGCGCATTCCGGTAGAACTTCGTGCAAGGACCGAATGGGCCGAGGGAGGCCGGCTCCTTTCACAGGCAGTTGGTGTCGAATACGCTTATCATGGTTTCTCGTCCATGCGTTGTGACTTGAGCCCAAACCGCCGGCCGACAGATCCCGAGGACAGAGAGCCGGCCATCGGGTCCGTTCACTGGCTCTTCGGGTGGACCTTGATTCCCCTGCTCACGAACGCCTCGATGAGCACGCGGAGTCCGAATCCCGGCAGGACCGACTGTCTCCTCCATCGTTTTGGCTCGCACATCAGTCGATACAGGAACTCGGTGCCGGTGCGCTGACAGAACGCCGGGGCTCTCTTTGCCTGACCGGCCAGGATATCGAAGGTGCCGCCCACCCCCATGCAGAAAGGCACGCGGATCGATTCGAGGTGCTCACCGAGCCACCGCTCCTGCCGGGGCGATCCGAGCGCCGCAAAGAGCATGTCGGCGCCGGATCTATTGATCTCCTCTATCACGGCGGCGTCATCCGCGAAGTACCCATGCTGCCTCCCGGCGATCCGCAGGTGAGGGTACTCCCTGTGGATTGCCTCACACGCTTTCTGGTTCATCTCCGGCTTTGCTCCCAGCAGGAAGAGGCTCAGATTCTCGCGCTCCGCCGCGGCCAGCAGTCTGAAGAACAAACCCACTCCCGTGATCCTGGGGATTCGCCGCCCCGCGATCAGCCGAACAGCCAGTGCCGTGCCCACCCCATCACAAATGTGCACGTGTCCTCTCCGAACGATATCTCCAAATGCTTTGTCGCTCCGTGCAAAACACACCTTCTCCGGATTGATGGCGACGCAGAAAGTCTTTGTACCTCCGCGTATCCTTCGAACGATCATCTCCACCGACTGATCGTAGGAGTTGAAGCAGGTGATTGGAACATGGAAGACTTCGACGCGACGGACATCCGACGCTGCCATAACGCCCTCTCTTCCTTGCCGTCACGGGTATTGCATCGATGTGTGAACCATCGGCCGCCGGGAGCCGCGGCATTCACCTGAGCCCGTCATCCGCCCGGCGGTGTTACAGAATTCGGGGTGGCCGGCCCCATGCCTCCGGAACTCTCCGGATCGAACAAGGCCGCAATCCGGCTCTCGTCGATCAGTCTGCCGAAGAAAGTCGCTCGGCGGTTGGCCGATTCCAGCGAGCCATCGACACAGATGGCGATTTCCAGACGCCGCGACACACTGCCGTCGCCACTGTCGAGGGGAAGCCTCATGGTGACGATGCGTGACAACTCGGCCCCCGTCTCGGGGCGCCGCCACAACTTCTCCTCCACCCGACCATCCTCATGGGATGTCTTCAGCGAAATCCAGGCGAACCCCATGCGAAGGGCTGCTTCGCAGATCGCCTCCCATGCCTGGCCGGGATCGGGCAACTGACGAAATCTCAACTCCAGGGACTCGAAGGTCTCTCTCTCCTGCATCTGAAGCTCAGAGACAGCGTGTCTCTGCCACAATCGGGTCACCGTCTCTGTCAGCCTGACTGCACCAACGATCCGGAACAACAACAGGATGAACATCAGCAGGCAGACAAAGATAATGATCGAGAAAGTGTCTTGACAAACGACCATCAGAAGGCCTAGACCCGCAGTGATAAGGGTGGCGGCGTAAATGACCATCACGGCCTGTCGCTGCTTTAACCCCAGAGCGAGCAATCGATGGTGAAAATGGCCTCGATCCGGGGCAAACAAAGACCGGCGATCCAGGAATCGCCTGAGCATCGAGAACAGTGTGTCAAAGATCGGAATCCCCAAGGCTAACGTCGGCAGAGCCACCCCGGCCAATGCCGCAGATTTCGACACGCACATGACGCTCGCGGCGGCAATCGTAAAGCCCAGGAACAGGCTGCCACAGTCACCCATGAAGACCTTGGCCGGGTTAAAATTGAAGATCAGAAAACCGTATAGGCTGCCGAGCAGCACCAGTGCGACCATGGCCATCATGACGTCGCTGCTCTGGGAAGGCCCCGTATGGATGGTACTGCCGTAGAGAGAGAACACGGCAATTACACCACAGGCAATGGCCGAGATACCCGCGGCCAGACCATCCAGTCCGTCACTCAGGTTGACGGCGTTTGTAATTCCTACCACCCAGAAAATCGTGGCCGGCCACGCCAGCCACCCCAAACGAAGTTCCAGTCCCCCGGCGATGCCGATACTCCTGATCTTCACCCCCACGACGCACAATGCTCCAGCCGCCAGCACCTCCGCCAAGAGCTTGAAGCGGGCCCGCAGCCCCTTGAGATCATCGATCAAGCCAATCATGAAGACAAAGGTAGCCGTGCAGAGCAATGCGATCATCTCCCCCTGCATGTCCCGCGATCTCTCATCGATTTTGTCGCTGAGCCACAGGAGTGAAACGATGACGGTCATTGCCGACAGGAAGATCGCCACGCCCCCGATCCTCGGGGTCGGCCTCTGGTGAACACTGCGCACGTTGGGCCGGTCCACGGCCCCCATTCGGCGCGCCAACCGGCTCACAATGGGTGTCAGGGTCACCGCCAGGAACGCAGAACCTAGAAATGCGAAAACGTACGTGTTCGTAACCGCTCCGTACCAGAACACGGCGCCGACGACCATTCAGCCTGTGCGCCGCTCGTTGATAGGCCTCCGCAACGCGACGACGGACAACTCTGGGCAGACTCCGTCCCCGTCGGTGTACGTCGAGACGTCTTCCAGGGGGTGGCATTCAGCCAATTGGCAACAATACTCTGCGACAAATAAGCGGAGGATCCATCCATAGCCAGACTCCATCAAATCCGTCGACACGCTCAGCGACACCTTCCCGTTTGCTGGTTGTCACGGAATACCCGAGGCGCGCGTCACGCGTCGCGACCCGCGCACGGGCCAATTTGGCACCTGCCCATTGCCACCAAGAAGTTCTTTGCCGCCTGCCATCCACCTGTGCCGGTTCAGCTTGTCCTCATCTCTGAAACGGCCCCTCACGTCCGATCACACGAATCTGCTTGCCTATCGCCCGTCCAGCGATACATGGACTCTCAACTCCGGCGGTACCCGTCGAGAAGAGGCCCTCCTGCCCGAGATCATGTCCCGTATTCGACGGCCAATAGCATAACGAACCGGACTCCTCCGGCGCAAATACTGCCCGGGGCAGTAACGGCTACTGTATTGGCCCGGTTCTTGTCCTTTACTGTTGGCTGCCGAACAGCCCCCCTAGGCAGCCCTCGAACTACCCAACGGGCCGCCGGCCAGAGAATCAGCGCGGGGAGGTGTTCACGCAACCGTATTATTTCCCTCCGTGGCGGGATGCTAACAGGACTCACACCCTCAGTCCAATGACACGTTAGCCACCAAAGTCTAAGAGCGTATTATACCAAAGCCTGGTCAACAAGTCCATACGTACAAATACGTATTTTTGCTCCATTCACGCGTCGCTTTGATTCGCCGCCAGGAGGAAGACATAGCCGGAATCCGAGCGGAATGGATTCTGTAACCATTGGCCGATGCAGGAGTTGCGCACACAACTTGCGACGGCGGACCTGTGGCGGCATGGCCAGCCATGATCTGCCACGATCACCGAAGCGGATTCCCGCCCCCGGGGTCCCTCTACGTCGCAGGCGGAATTCCATCGCCTTAGCTCTTGTTGTGCTGCCGGAAATCTGGTACAATACCGATGCGTTGAGGAGGTTTTGCACACAACGTCAGCGCTCGTACGGAGGCAGGGCCACAGCAGAAAGAACAGCCGACGAATGTCGGATCGCGCATAGAGAACTGTCCCGGTCTTCAGCGTGACCGGATGGGAGGAATAAGCGTGTTGTTCGGGTGGGTACGGGCGCATTTCTTTCGCACGGGCAGGGGTGTTGCCATCCTAGGGAGCCCCTGGGTCCGGGTTTTGCCAAGCGGCTGCCCTGTGCTGCTCTGCCTGGTCCTTCTCGTGCCCGCGGCATTGGGCTCCACGGCGTCCGGCCCCGTGGTCAGTTGGGGCGATTACTTCGGCGGAGGAGGGGACGTCGTGCCTCCCGACCAATGCTCTGCCGTATGTGCCGGCGGTTATCACGGCTTGGCGATTCGGTCCGACGGCTCGCTGGCGGTCTGGGGCGATTCCACAAAAGAGCAATGCAGTGTGCCCCCCGGCCGTGGCTTTATCGCCATCGCCGCGGGACTTTACCACAGCCTGGCCCTGAAATCCGACGGCTCGCTCCTCGCCTGGGGCGACAACTCGCGGGGGCAGTGTCAAGTGCCGACCGGGGGCCGGTATCGGGCCATCGCCGCAGGCCACTGGCACAGTCTCGCCATCCGCTCGGACGGCTCACTCGTCGCCTGGGGCTGGAACGATTACGGGCAGTGCAATGTTCCGCCAGGGAACGGTTTCGTCGCTGTTTCCGCAGGTCAGTCTCACAGTCTGGCCCTCAAGACGAACAAGTCGATCGTTGCCTGGGGCAACAACGGCGACCGCCAGTGCCAAGTCCCCGCCGGCAAGGATTTCATCCGCATTGCAGCGGGCTCCGTGCACAATGTCGCCCTGCGATCGAACGGGACGATCGCGGCCTGGGGCCGTAACGACGAGGGCCAGTGCAACGCGCCGGCGGACGCCGACTTCACAGCCATCGCCGCAGGCACCGTTCACAGTCTCGCGTTGAAACGCGACGGGCGCATTGTAGCCTGGGGACCAAAGGAGTATGACCAGCGCAACGTGCCTTCGGAGGGCCGCTTCACGGCCGTAGCCGCTGGTGGCTCCCACAGCCTGGCAATCTGTGACAGCCGCACTAAGGTTGCGCAGCGCGACCACGCTGTAGCCGTTGCAGCCGGCGAGCCATCCGTTATGGAGAAGATCGAAACGAAGCCTGAGGCAAAGAATCCCGGGCTCTCGCCCTTATCGTCACGACGCAACCCGACGGTCCGGCAAAGAGATTCCTCCGACCGCCCCGGTCCCACTGCCAGAGTACCGCAGACTCAGGCAGCGACGGCTGCAAAGCCGAGCGTCGTTGCTGAGCACCCCGCGCCCACGCCTCAGAGTAAAGACATCGGGGCGAGCGCTGAGGCGGCGTCATTGTCTGAGCCGAATGCGATCAAGCATGCTACCCAATCGACCCCGACGACCAAAGCACCAAGCACACCGCCTCAACCGCCGGCAAAACCGGATGGCGGCGCCGTTCGACCGGCCTGCGCCGGTGATAAGCCGCCGCAAGCAGTGGAGCCACAAGCACCTTCGGCAGAACAGACGCGAACGCCGCCGGCTGTGGAGCCGAATCACGTCACAGGCGGACCCGCTGGCGGCGACAAGAGCCAGACGGGCGCGGCTCCAGTGCGGCAGCCGGATGCCCGCGTTGAGCCGGATATGCCTTTCAATCCGGCCAGTCTCAGCGAGGAGAACGTTGCTGCTGACTCGTCCATCCGTGTCGATGCGAATACTGTGCCCGTCTATCACTTCATCTCCGTGACCACCAGGCAACACCTCTACACAATCTCGGACACGGAGAAGTATGAATTCATCAACAGTCAGTCCGACTCCTGGAAGTATCAGGGTATCGCATTCTTCGCGTATCCCCCGGGCCGGCAGCCGCCGGCGGCACGGCCGGTGTACCACTTCCGGTCGGACAGCCTGGGCCAGCACTTCTACACTACGAGTGAAAGCCGCAAGGAAGCACTTGTCCGCAAGTACGCGCACCTCTGGAAGTATGAAGGCGTTGCATGGTATGCTCCGCCCGCAAAACCTTCCGCGAAGAAATGACGGTCCGGCCCAAGGACCGCCGTCCCGCAGTAGAGGCAAGGCCAGGTCTCCGCAAGACAGGCGGTGGGCCGCAAGGTGACTCCACAAGATCCGTGTTGTTCAATCCGCTGTTTCTCTTTGTCGGCGGATTCTCTGGGCAGGCGGTTTCCAGAGGCCTCGAAGGGCAACTTCACCGGCTCACATACTCTCCTGGCTCGGGACAGGTCGTTGTGGGCGAACAATGCTGTCGAAAAGCCACGGCTCGATCTCAGGTCGGCCCATGCGGCTGGGCACATCTTCGTCATGGTATTCCGCTCTCCCGAGGGTGTGCGACTAATTTTCGTGGGGATTGTACGGCCTCTGGGCGGTTGGACGGCGTATGAGGAGAATGGAATTGTACGGTCATTCAATCATACAGCAAGGAAGTACTCATGCACGAGAAGCTCACCGC
>Ga0315282_10010752_pt1 | contig 14291 bp, 17 predicted proteins | sample YL17G07_20_MG_FD_203693 | JGI IMG/M metagenome (GOLD analysis project Ga0315282, IMG submission 203693) | Sediment microbial communities from Yellowstone Lake, YNP, Wyoming, USA - YL17G07_20 | ecosystem: Environmental > Aquatic > Freshwater > Lake > Sediment | place: USA: Wyoming | collected...
ACTGGAGAGACTTGTCCTGATAACTCATTGGATGACCTCCTTTCTTCAAAATTTTAGTTAGAGCTCGGTCATCCAATGCTTAAGTAGTCTGAAGTGATTTGAAAAAGCCTGTAATAACCTAAACTAGAACTAATTTTATATTATACACTAAGGGAGCCTCTTTGTCAAACGAATGCAGGTCCCCCTGTACGCTGACCTGCCCCCCCCCAAAAAAACTGATCCAGTTATAATGTTAGACTATGGATTAAGAAAGAGGGATTTTAATGGTCAGAAAAAGCTATACGCCGGAGCAGATCATCAAGATGATGCGGTCACAATAGCATCATCTGCAATAGGTAAGACGCCGGTAATTTCTACCGTCTCACTATCAAGCCATACTTTTATATCGAGCATATCTAACACTTGACGCTTACCGTCGAAGTCCAGTGTCGCTAGTTTATTTCTCATAATATTAACAAAGTGTTCTAGTTTAGGCAAGCTGATAGTAGCCTCATGGCTAGCCTTAATCTGCGCCTCTAATTCTGTTTTTTGAGAGCTCAGCGTTTCCCGTGCCTTATTTAGTCGTCGGTTCTCTGTCTCAACCTGACTTTCGGGGAAGTCCTTTAATGCCCATCGTAGAAGCTGGTGCTGTTCACGCTCGATCCCCTTTAACAGCTGCTCCACCTCTTTCAGTTTAGCCTCAAATACACCTAGCTGGTTTGCATCCTGGCGCTGGCGTTCTATTGCACCAATGATGACTTCAGGTTTCTCTAATGCTGCCTCAATCTCTTTCCAGACGAGAGCCTCAAGATTGTCCGCTCGCCAGTCTCTATTAGTGCAGCGATTCACCGGAGAGGTTATGCGTTGCTTCCCGGGGCAGCGATAGTAGCTTCTTGTTCGGTCGGTATGCCCGCAGTAAGCACGGCCGCATTGTCTACAACCTAGATGGCTCCTCAATAGGTATCGGCGCTTTGTATTACGATTAGCCCTCTCTTGGTTGAGCTTCAACTGTTCTTGTGCTGCTCGGAACATCTCCTCGGAGATAATCGCTGGTGTTGCACCTGGTATCTCTATCCATTCGTTTTGTGGCTTGCGCCGATTTGTCCCTTGATGAAAGGTAAATGCGTAAGTCTTACCTGTATATGCTGGGTTCTTCAGTATGCCAAGAACGGAACTCCGGCACCACGGCCGGCCGAATTTGGTAGGTGCTTGGAGGGACCTTAGCCGGTAGGTAATAGCATCAGTAGATAGTCCCTCGTTAACTAACCACTCAAACATTTGCTTTACCCAAGTCGCTTCTGTTTCATTGACATTACGCTTCTTAGTTATTGAGTTATACTTATAGCCATACAGTCTAGCAAAGCCACCGTGCGGTATCTGCCCCGAAAGTGCCTTAGCCCTCTTACCTCGCATGGTGCGCTCACGTATCTTTGAGGCTTCTAACTTTGAAGCGAAGCCTCGTATGTAACTTATCAGCTTGCCTATCTCGGTGCTTTCTACTGACTCGGTGACAGCTTCAAGTGTGACATGGTGCTTCTCTAGCTCTTCTTGGAGAATGACGCCGTGTACCGGGTCACGTGATAGACGGTCAAGGCAATAGACAACGATAACATCAATATCACCGGCCCTCACCAGCTCTCGTAGCTCATTTAGCTTAAGCCGTTCAAGCATTAGCCCTGAAAATGCCTCACTGAAGCGGTAAGCTACGTCATAACCCTTGTCCTGGCAGTATTTGAGGCAAGCCTCAAGCTGTGTCTGCAAACTGGTGCCTTCAGTTTCCTGATTGTCCGTGCTTACCCTGCAATAGATAGCTGCGATTTTCATTTGCCCTCCTTCATAGCCCTTTATAGGTATCTTCCCGCCGGATTGCTACCTTCACCACTGTTACCACCTTAGCTTCGTCATCAATGACATAGACCATCCGGTAACGCCCTGCCCTTACCCGCCACAATCCCGTCTCTCTTAACTTCCTACACCCGGCAGGCCTCGCATTGTTCTCCAGCTCATCAATAGCTTTGGCGATTTCCACCTGTGCCTCCCGGGGAAAAGAAAGGAGTTGCTTTTGGGCGGCACGGTGAATCTCCACTCTATAAGCCAAGGTGTTCCCTCTTGAAGGTCCTCCAGTCCAGGCTATCCCCTTTGTCCTCTAGGGCTTTCAGCCCATCCCGGATGTCATCTTCGTCTTCTAAGACTTCCTGTATCATCTCTCGGACAACACCAGCTACAGATGTCTTCCTCTTGAACGCCACAAAGCGCAAGACCTCATATTCCTCCGGGTGTAGGCTTAGCGTCACCTTTTTGTAATTACGACTCGCAATAACCATCGTCCACCTCCATTATCAGTATAACAGCAAGCCATCACAATGTCAAGCCCCTCCTCTCATATGGACATAACTGGAAAATCGTTCGATTATTTGCCACTGAAATTGCTTAAAGAAAAGCTATTAAAAACATCCGCCATTTTTTGCCTGTCCTTTATTTGCTATACCTTTCCTTGAGTGTTGGATTGGCATACCTGAGTAAATACACAGTGCGCTGTCGCTTCGCTTTGTCCTTACTTCCCTTCGGCCTTCCCAACTTCTTACCTTCCCTCAATGCCCTGGCTAACCCTGCCAATGTCCGCTCGCTTCCGCGTTTAGACTCAAATTCAGCCACCCATGCCATGGGCAAGAAGCCATCCATCGGTTTTTACCGATTTGCTTCACACCCTGGAGTAGCACTAAAAAATCGTCTATACAGCGAATTTTAGCCATCATTTTTTACCTCACCTTGAATTTGTGAGATTAACTTAGCCCAAAACTTTTTGACCAACTGCCGTTGTGCCGGTGTGACTTCTGCCAGTCTCACCGGCTTGATATTCACTTTGATTCTAATTTCGGTCCTGCTAGTGGTTTTAGGCACTTTTTTCTGCCTCCGGTATGTCAGGTAGTACCACCGGTTTGCATATCAGCACCTTTGCGTTCATCTTGGGGCGGATATGAATCTCCCCGTTCGTCTCGACCTCAACCTTATCGCCGGCTTTTAGTCTGTAAAAAGTGAGCCAACCTCTTGGAACCACCACGACCAGCGAGTCTTGACCTAGCTTAATAAGACTGCGTTCGGTTAACTGCGGCATTCTAGCTTCCTTATATATTTAAGCATATAGCATTTCCAAATCTTGTCAATAAAGACACCAAATACCTTGATTATTTGTAATAAACAGCATATAATGGTAAAAACGAATTTGGTACCACAACAAAGGGGAGATGTGAAAATGCCCAAGAAAATAACCAAACAAATTCGGAGAAAGCTGTTAGCAAAGCATGAGGAAGGGTCTACGTTTCTTGAACTGAAAAGGGAATTTAGCATAAGGGATACAAGGACTCTGATGAGAAACCTTCAAATGGCCGAACGTGAACGGGAGGAAAGAGAGGTCCGTATTCGTATATGCACCGACTCCCAGCAGCTTCATCTAGAAGAGATTCGTAGGCTGGCTGAAAGATGCAAAGAGTCGTTCAAAGTTAACTTCCCTTCAGGAGATTTTTGCCTCGGTGTTGAGGATGATGACCTTTTTGAGAGCCTGAAAGAGCACTTCCCCGATGTTACCTTGTGGAGAAACTATAAAGTCTGGAAGGAACTGGCCGGCAGATACAAGGAGCTTTGGCATGAGTTAGCCAGCGATGGAAATCGCAAAGCGGAGCAGGATACAGGCTTGCGAGGACCGGTTGGCATGACTGAGGGACTAGCTGATGCTTTTGGTCCAAGTGCGCTCTGGTATGTGATGGATTTGAGAGAGAAATGGACTGTAGCAACACAGGAGAGAAAGCCCATACCAGAAGAAGAGGAAAAGTTTCCACCATCGTCCAAGAAGTTATACGACAAGCGCAAGATACAAGCCTCATGTCCATTCGCATTAGCGTTCGTCCCTGAGAGAAAAGACATTGCCTGGGGCACTGCTGAGTCAGTGACAAAATGTATTAAAGCACACTATAAGATGATAATGGCATTCTGGGGCGATGCCCGGATTATCGACCTTGTTGACCTCAGAAAACGCCTACGGGATCTTGAGAGCCAAATAAACCGTGAACTACGGCTGAGTTTGCTCAAGCGGAGTTACATCTCGCATATCTGCGACTTTTGCCCAGTGCGTGCATTCCCAGGGGGAGGGTAGCTCTTGTGGCCAAGTCTTTCAATATTGGGCAAATCGAAACGTCAGCGATATTGCTTTAGCTTGTGGTGCTCCCCAAGGAATGACCGAGTTGCACTTCGAGATAACCCATCCAACTCCTTTAGGTGGAGTTCCACCTCATCTTGATGTAGAGTTCTGGGGTGGAACCTGATGTGTCAACCTGTCTTGTCAGATACGATTTCGTGCCATCTGGTTTGACAGCAAGCCAGAGTTTGTATCTGGCAGTGCCACCCTATACCACTGGGTGCTAAACAGTTCGTTAGCAAAATGTTAGCAAAAATTGGACCTATGACAGCGTAGCCCCAGTGTTTGTACTGTTGTCCTTCGCTCCGCTGTCTTGAAGCCACAGATGCAACCATATCCTTCTATAGCTTGTGCCTCTCCTCGCTCCTCACTTCGCTCTTCACTCATCGCACTTACCGCTCCTTACTATAATACTAATAGCATAAAGAGCGACGAGTATGATAGAATGCTAGTGCTGTGCCCCCGTGCTTCCTCTGCTTCTACTCCCTCTGCCTCCTCTGCTTTTCCTGCACTCTGCATTCTCCTGTGCCCTCCGTGCGTGCTTTTTATCGTGCTTTTCACCGTGCTTTCTACCTCACGGAGTACACCCGTGAGGGCAGAGTCACTCGTATCATCCGCTTCAGTGCAGAGTCGCTGGCAGGGATACCCTCCATTGTATACGGGCTTTTTGGCTTTATCTTCTTTGTCATATATCTCGAATTGGGGTGGTCCATCCTGTCGGGCGGGCTCACCCTGGCTGTGATGATTCTGCCTATTATCATCCGCACATCAGAAGAGGCAATCCGTACTGTGCCTTCCTTGTATCGCGAGGTCAGCTTCTCTCTGGGAGGCACTAAGTGGCAGACAATAACTAGGGCGGTGATACCATCAGCACTCCCGGGTATCGCTATTGGTATCATTTTGGGGATAGGGCGCTGTGTAGCAGAGACGGCCGCTGTTATCTTGACGGCCGGCTCAGCCCTGCGTATGCCGATATCTCTGTTCTCACCAGCCCGGACAATAGCAGTGCATTTCTATATACTGGCGCGTGAGGGGATATCGATGGAGAGGGCCTATGGCACAGCAGCCATCTTAATCATTCTCATTCTTCTAGTTAATGTTGTTGCCAACATACTAGTCAATAGATTCGTAGCTAGAGGCCGTTGAGAGGTGGACAATGACCCAGCAGGCTAAGATAGTTATAAGGAAGCTAAACTTCTACTATCAGAAGAAACCGGTTATTCGAGAATTCAACCTAGAGATACCCGCGAATGAGATCTTGGCTGTCTTTGGCCCGGCTAATAGCGGTACAACGACTCTCCTCCGCACACTAAACCGTCTCTGTGACTTGATTCCAGGAGCCCATCTGGAGGGCGAGATACTTCTGGATGGGAAAAACATCTATGCACCAGACGTAAGTGTAACAGAACTGCGCCGCAGGGTCAGTATGGTCTTTGATGTGCCGGCACCTCTACCCATGTCCATCTTTGATAATATCGCTTATGGACCTCGCTTGGGTAGTATGAAAACCAAGGCGTCTGTGGCAGAGGTCGTAGAAAGGGCTTTGCGTATGGCCGTGCTCTGGGATGAAGTCAAGGATAGACTGCACACTCCAGCAACGAGGCTATCCGGCGGTCAGCAACAACGCCTATGCATCGCTCGCGTTTTGGCGCTGGAGCCGGAGGTTATCCTGCTAGACCGGCCGTGTTCGGGTCTTGACCCAGTATCAACGGCCAAAATCGAGGAATCCCTACGACAGCTTAAGGAGCACTTCACCATTATCATTGCACCCCATAATGTTCAACAGACAGGGCGCGTCGCTGACCGGGTTGCATTCATGCTAATGGGGAGTCTGGTAGAGCACGGCCTTACTGCTGAGGTTTTCGCGAACCCCAAGGATAAGCGAACTAGCGATTACATTACCGGAAGATTTGGCTAGCTGAGCCTATACGGACTTACTCTAATCATTACTTAAGAAAACCGTTTGTTACATGGGGCTTAGGGATGCTGAAGTGAGACTAAGACGCCTGGGGGAATGGTCTCACACCATATATGAATTAATCCAGCTGGTAAGTAATCGGCCAACTTATCTTATTGCTTTGTCTGGCTTCCTGCACAAAAGCTTGGAACGTCGGCCGGCGTACAAGGTACATTAAACAACAACTCAGATTGTGCAGTATACGGTTCTTCTTGTTTGAATTTTGGTTATGCCCATTTATATCTGTGGTTTTATACTGCAATTTGCTTACTCTTTCAGCAAGTGGATAGCTTTTCCTCAAACTGCTCCAAATATTGTGTAATTTCCGATATGTTATAATAGGTGACAATGGACAAAGCCACAATAAAACGTCACGTCAAGATAGTGTGTACATTGGGTCCTGCCAGCAGTTCTCCCGAAGTTATTGAAAGTATGTTAAAAGGTGGCATGGACGTCGCACGCTTTAACTTGGCGTATGGGACACTTCAGGAGCACAGCCAACTCATTTCCGAAGTTCGGTCGCTCAGTCAAAAGCTCAAACTCTCTGTAGGAATCCTCCTCGATCTTCCTGGACTGAAACGTAGCCACGGGGATATCAAGGCCGTTTTCGGTCAGCATCTTGATTTTGCTTTCGCAGAAAACGCTGACTTTGTTGCCCTATCTTTCATCTCCTCAGTGCGACAGGTACGAGAGGTCAAGCAGCTGCTCCGAAAAATGAAGGCTGACATACCTGTCATTGTCAAGATAGAGCAGGTGCGGGCTCTAGAAGAAAGCGGAGCCATACTTGAGGCTGGGGAAGGTATCATGGTGGCCAGAGGAGACCTAGCCCTAGACATAAGCATCGAGAAGGTGCCCACGGCTCAGAAACAGCTTATAACTGAGGCCAATCGCCAGGGAAAGCCGGTAATTACCGCCACTCAGATGCTGGAGTCTATGGTCCGGTCAGCTACACCGACGAGGGCAGAAGCCGCTGATGTAGCCAACGCTGTCCTTGATGGTAGCGACGCTCTGATGCTCTCTGAGGAAACGGCCATTGGTAGTTATCCTGTCGAAGCTACGGAGACAATGGTAAAAATAGCCTTAGAGGCTGAGGCAATGTTCCCCTATGAGGAGATACTCCGCAGCCAGTGGCAGGATGTTTTACCTGAGGTCAATGACGCTGCTGCCAGAGCAGCTTGCCAGATGGCTCACCAAGTGCAAGCTAGAGCCATCATAGCGTTTACCACCGGTGGGACTACAGCCTTAAGGGTATCGAAATATAGACCGTATCATCCTATTCTGGCTGTAACCCCCTCAGCATCAGTTGTGAGCCGCCTTTCGTTAGCTTGGGGGGTACTACCACTTGAAAAACCTGAGCCCGTAAACCTAGAGGAGGTCTTCGAGTTGGCGAGCGAAGCAGCACTGGAGACAAATCTCGCTAAGAGGGGCGACCTAATAGTGATCATTGCCGGAATTCCCCTGGCTGTTCCAGGAAGCACCAACTTGGTCAAAATACACAGTATCTAATTTGCACTTTTCTAATCGAGCTCAATTTCCGCCAGATAGTCCGGTATTGATATGTCCCAGCCTGTCTTTTTTCTGAGGAAATTGCCGAAACTTTCCGCCACTTCAGACTCGCCATGAGTAACAAATACATGTTTAGGAGCCTTTTTCAGGCCGGAAAGCCACCTTAAAAGCTCGTCCCTATCAGCATGTGCCGAGAAGCCATGTATCTGCGCTATTCTTGCCCGGACAGGGTAGTATTGCCCCAGAATCCTCACTGTTTTAGCACCATCGACAATCTGTCGACCAAGCGTACCCACTGCCTGATACCCAACAAAAAGTATCGTGCTCTCTGGCCGCGAAATATTAGTGACGAGGTGATGCTTTATTCTGCCACCAGTGCACATGCCAGAGCCAGCGATTATCATGGCTTCGCTTGTTAGGGTATTGATTACTTTTGACTCGTCTAATGTTTGGACTATCTTAAGACCCGGTAGACCAAAAGGTGACTTATTGACATGTACCAGTCTCGTCATTTTTCGATCGTATAATTCTGGATGACGCTCAAATATTTTGTTAATACTCACTGCCATCGGACTATCGAGAAAAACCTTCATTTGTGGAAGACGGCGCTGCATGATTAACTCATTCAGATAGTAAAGAACCTCCTGAGCTCGCTCCAGAGCAAAGCTTGGAACAACTATGTTGCCGCCGGCTCTCAAGGTTAAGTTTATCTCTTCAGCGAGGCGATCACTAATATCGGCAAAGCTTTCATGCAGCCGGTCACCATATGTTGACTCTACCACGACGTAGTCTGCTTCAGCGAAGAGGGTTGGGTCTCGCAGTATGGGTGCATTCCACCGGCCAACATCACCGGAAAAGAGTATGGTTCTCTCCATGCCGCCTTCATTCACGGTAAGCATAATCATGGCGGAGCCTAAGACGTGACCAGCATCGAATAAGGTGGCTTTGATACCATTACCTAGCTGGAAAGCCTCACCATATTGTACTGATGAAAAGAGAGGTAGAGAAGCTTCAGCATCTTCTACCGTATAGAGCGGCACTTCGGGGAAGGGAGCTCTTCTAGCCTCCTGCTCATGCCTTTTTCTCTTGAATTCAGCATCTTCCTGTTGCAACTTTGCCGAATCCAGCAGCATGATTTCAGCGATATCCGACGTAGCTGTAGTGCAATACACTTTTCCACGGAAGCCCTCACGAACCAGCTTAGGTAACAGTCCGCAGTGGTCAAGATGCGCATGAGTCAAGAGCAGAGCGTCTAACGTGTGGGGTAGGACAGGGAATGGGCCCCAGTTCCTGCTCCTTAATTCCCTTTCCTGGTAAAGGCCACAGTCCACCAGCAGCTTGACACTGTGCGACTCGATAGAATATCGTGAGCCGGTAACACTACGAGCCGCTCCTAGGAACTTTAGCTTTATTGTCATACTTGTGCCACTGAACTAGCTTGTTTTTCTATGATAGCATTTAATAAGGCCTGACACCAGCTATCGCTATCTTCACTTCTCTAATCAAAGAGACCTGTCAAGTGTTGAAGTCACCGTTCCAACGGCCTTTTCAATACAGGTGCTGAACAAAATAGCGTTTCGTTCAGCGATCTCGCTACGTTTGCCATTGCTGATAAAAAGGTATTGATATAAAATGAGGGCAGGAATGTAAATCCTGAGCTTTGTGGGACTAGGCTGTGCATTTGCAGCAGGGAGGTAATAATGGCACACGTTAGCACTGTGGCTCCACCAAAGGGATATAGCTGGATGTTGTTTGTAGACGGCGAGAACTTTACAATACAGGGCCAAGAACTCGCGAAAAAGAAATCAATAGCACTAACCGAAGGCCGTTATTATTCTAATAACACCTTTTTATGGATACCGGGGTTTGATGCACACCAGAGATGTGCAGATGGCCATCTTCCACTTTCGCCAATGTCCATTCGCTCAATATACTATACAAGTGTCGTAGGCGACCTCGAAAAAATGGAAGAAATACGTACGAAACTATGGGAGTTGAAGTTTCAGCCAGAAACGTTCAAAAAGCAAAAGCAAAAGGAAAAAGCGAAAGGGGTTGACATATCATTAACCAAGGACCTAATGTTTAATGCTTTCCAGGGCAACTACGATGTTGCTGTGCTTATTACTGGCGATGGTGACTTCGTACCGGTCACTGAGGAGGTACGACGGCTCGGTAAGGTGGTATATTTGGCCTTTTTCGAAACTATCGGGCTCAGTAAAAGCCTGAAACTCGCTTGTGACTCTTTCACTGATATGACTCAGAGGTTCGTTGACTACTGGCAGCAGAAACGTGACGACTTGACATGAAATATGGTAGCACGTACTACTGACATACCACAGAATGCCAGTGAGTAGCTTCGGATGAGTCAAAAAGTTGCTCCTCCTTGTTTGTTTTCTTCAATAGGAATAAAGCGCGTAACAATAGGGCGATTTGTTATCCTATTTCTTCATTTCTTCGCCAACAAGAAACGTTTTGTAACTTTACGACTTCTATACTTTAAACATAAGCCATCTTAAAACATAAGCCATCCTCTGATCCTTGACATTATTGTTAAAATATTATAGATTATTATCGTAACATTAATAATAAAGGCGAAATGCACAATCAATAGGCACGGCTGACAGGAATGGACAGGGCAAAGCTAATCGAGGAAATCATTCAGCTTCAGCAGCAGATAGGTCATGCTAAGGGACAATATGCACCTGAGGCTTGGATGGACTTGAGCCTAACTATTGGCCAGTTGAAGAGCCTATTTTTTATTGATTTTGAGGGAAGCACCAACTTCAAGAAGCTGGCAACTGCCCTGGGAGTGACTCCACCCAATGTGACCGGAATTGTTGACCGGTTGGTGGGGCAAGGGCTAGTGAGTCGTGAGGAGAATCCTGAAGACCGTCGTATGCTTCTCCTCAAAACTACAGACAAGGGGAAAGCTCTGCTAGCTAAACTTAGAGAGAGCAGAATAAGCCGTATGTCCGGTATCTTAGCACGATTGAGTTTGGAGGAGCTTTCCGCTCTGGCTCAAGGTCTTACAGCACTCGCCAGGGCAGGCGAGTGCAACAAGGAGAAACACAAAGATGAACGTAATAGAAGTTGAGGAGTTGTCAAAAAATTTCGGGCAGCTGGTTGCCGTAGATAAAGTATCCTTTCAGGTAGTTGAAGGTGAGATATTCGGTTTTCTCGGACCAAACGGGGCGGGTAAGACGACCACTATCAATATGCTCTGTACCCTGCTGACACCTAGTAGCGGGAGGGCAATAGTCAACGGATACGATGTAGTGAGACAGCGGAGTGAGGTGCGGCGCTCTATCGGCCTTGTCTTTCAGGAGCCTACTCTTGATGAATATTTAACTGCCGAACAAAATTTACGCTTCCACGCCTATGCCTATAAAATACCTAAGAAAATCAGGGAGAAGCGTATAAGTGAACTTCTGGAACTGGTTGAGTTGTCAGACCGCCGCAAGAGTAAGGTTCGCACCTTTTCTGGGGGAATGAAAAGAAGACTGGAAATCTCCCGGGGTCTACTACATAGCCCGCGAGTCCTCTTTCTGGATGAGCCGACGCTGGGCTTGGATCCCCAGACCCGCCGTCATATCTGGGACCACATCCTGGCCTTACGCAAACAAAATAACTTGACCATCTTCTTAACAACTCACTACATGGACGAAGCCGAGAATTCTGACCGCATAACCATTATCGACCATGGCCGTATTGTTGCCCTTGATACGCCGGATAAACTCAAAGATGCCCTGGGTGGGGATACGGTGACATTGAAGGCTGTGGACAACAATGCTGCAGCACTTGAGTTGAAAGAAAGGTATGGTATATCATCCGTTATCCAGAACGGGGCAATCACTTTCAGCATTCCTCAAGGAGAGAAGTTCCTTCCCAAGTTAATGGATAGCTTCCAGAGTCGCCTCCTTTCCATCGGTATACGTAGACCTACCCTTGACGATGTATTTCTAAAACTAACCGGCCGCGCCATTCGTGACGAAGAGGCAGGCTCAAAGGAACAGATGAAAGGAAGAAGGATGAGAAGGGGACATGGGAGGTAATTTATGACAGACGTATTTCGTGGAATGTGGGTCGTGGGATACCGGGAACTACTCCGTTTCATTCAGGAGCGGTCCCGTCTATTCTCGTCCTTTGCTATGCCACTCCTGTTCCTGGTCATCTTTGGCGCTGGTTTTAACCGAATCATAGGGGCAATGACGCCTGGAGTTGACTTCATCCAGTTTATGTATCCTGGCATTATAGCCATGACCGTACTCATGAATTCGGTAATGTCGGGCTTGTCCGTGGTCTGGGATCGCGAGTTTTGTTTTTTAAAGGAAATTCTGGTAGCCCCGCTGGGGCGAAGCGGCATCGTACTGGGCAAGGCCGCAGGCAGCGCTGCGGTGGCGGTGGTACAGGGTATTATTATGCTTGTACTCGCGCCGCTACTTGGCGTTTCCCTCAGTCCTATGCTGATAATCAAACTCATACCAACACTAATTATAATATCTCTATCCCTTTCTGGTCTGGGTGTTTTGATAGCTTCCCGCATGCGGTCTCAGCAGGGATTTGGGATAATCATACAGCTTATCATAATGCCCCTGATATTCTTATCCGGGGTATTCTTCCCGGTGAACAATGTACCCACCTGGATGGCGTTCATCTCAAAAATTAACCCGCTTACTTATGGTGTTGATGCTATTCGTCAACTCTTCCTGGGGAAAGAAATAGCTGCCATGGGTGGAGCTATGGGTCAGGCCGGTAGTGCCATCGGTGTGACAGTCTTTGGACACACAATGACCATTTTTGAGGATATGTTAATTGTGGCAATCTTTGGCATCGTGATGCTGTCAATCGCAGCATGGTCCTTCAGCAAACAGGAGTAGCACTTCTGCACAAAAGGGTGTTTCGTTCAATCCACTTTAATCTGGACGTAACTCGTGACAGTGGAAAGGGCTTATGTTTGACACTAACTTTGGTATGGCGTAGAATTTCATTCAATATAAGCGACTACGTTGAACCTCAACATCGGTCAGGAAATTCGAAGGAAAGTATGAACGCTTCAAACAGAGGCACAACATTTCTGCAGGAGTTCGGGGATTTTCTCGGTTTTCTTCAAAACCGTTGGGGGTATTCTGGAGAGACAAGCTGACCTTAATGGAAATACTACGGGATACGCCCGAGTTCAAGCCCTCAGAGGTGGTAGTAGCAGAGGGGGTCATTGATAGCTATCTGCGTGATCCCTAGGGGTCAGGCTACAATATTCTTGTAGCTAAGGCTGATTCAATAGTTACCAGCTATGTTTGCTATGAGCCTACCCCGCTGACGGAAAGCACGTGCGACATATACTGGATAGCAGTTGCACCGAATGGGTAGGGACAAGTAATAGGCAGTGCTCTAATGGCATTTGCCGAGGATCAGAAAAAACTAGGCGTTTTTACCTTAGCCATGGTTATGAAGTAGTCTGCCGTATTCCTGACTTCTACGCCCCTAGCGATGATAAACTTATCCTGCAAAAACGGCTAAATCAAAGCCGACAGGAAACTAGCTGAGATAAGAAAGGACTAAAATATTTTTGTATAACAACTTACAGTATTTCATATTAACCTTTGTGCCCTTATTCATCGTTATTGACGCTCTGGGTATCCTACCCTTCGTCATCTCTATGAGTGAAGGAATGTCAAAGCAAGAGCGCCGCAAAATGATCCATGTGGCTACCATAACAGCTATCATTGTCGGTCTAGTATTCTTGTTTTTCGGGCAGTTCATTCTGCGGGTAATGGGCATTTCTGTAGGTTCATTTGCTATTGCTGGTGGGCTTATCCTACTAGTGCTTTCCATTAAATACATGACAACCGGCCGGATGATAGAAGTAATCAAAGAGGAAATGATAGCCGTAGTCCCTATTGGCACACCCCTAACGGTAGGACCAGCTACAATAACAACTCTGTTGTTATTGGCCACTCAATTCCCTCTTTATATGGTTCTTGTGTCCTTTGCTCTGAATATGCTTATTGCTTGGATGATCTTTATGCTGGGAGGACAGGTTGCTCGTTTTCTTGGGCAAGGTGGGCTGAAGGCAATTTCCAAAGTATTTAGCTTGCTACTGGCGGCTATAGCGGTAAGTATGATTATTCGCGGTCTAGAACTGCTTAACATACTGGTGAGATAAATGGTTCAGGGTGATTAGATAGGAGAGAGGCTTAACTTATGTTTCGTATTCGACGGGTCTATGACGATATAACCACCGCAAATAAGGAGACAATAACCCAGGTTCAGGATATTTTACGAACTCAGGTCCCCGGCTTATCAAAAAAATGACATAGCCAAATTACCCGAGTGCCTAGCATCAATGCACGTCGCTTTTTACCAGACTATGGTCAGGCTCTTACTTACCATAGAGACTGCATGTGTTGGTTAATAAAGTCCATGGTATTTATAATTGCACAGTAGCTTGTTTGGTGTATCTTAATCAACCGGTTGGAGGTTCGAGTCCTCCGCGGCTCACCATCGTGGACAAAAGGTAAAACTTTCGAGAAGACCTTCACGCTAGTGTACTGACTAAGATTTCGTAGGAGCTCCCTGGACGACTCAGTAAGACTAGGCTATCTTCCCCAGGCCTTTTCTAATTCGGTTGTGCAGAACACATTTCGATGAAAAGTTCAT
>Ga0315282_10010753_pt1 | contig 14290 bp, 14 predicted proteins | sample YL17G07_20_MG_FD_203693 | JGI IMG/M metagenome (GOLD analysis project Ga0315282, IMG submission 203693) | Sediment microbial communities from Yellowstone Lake, YNP, Wyoming, USA - YL17G07_20 | ecosystem: Environmental > Aquatic > Freshwater > Lake > Sediment | place: USA: Wyoming | collected...
TTGGTCCTACATCATCGTTCACGGCTTACTCTAATGCAAACGCGATAAGTAACTAGACATGGCCAAGGTTGCGCCGGAGGCTACCCTTGGGACCCCGTAGCGGAGGGGGACCCGTCGGCTTGTCCGACGGGGGAACCGACGGGACTGGTTCCTCGGGGCCCGGGGGCCAGAGGGTGGCCTCCGGAGCAACCTTGAACTGAGATGTCGTATGAGTTATTGCGTTTGTATTAGCTCGAGAGTATCCCCAGATTCCCACCGTGCTGAAATCAGTAGTCAACAGGACAGCCTTTTTGTTATGATAAGCAAATCCGCACACGAGCCCAGGGAGTTGGCCTCAGGATCTCATGCCCAAGAGCAGAAGACGCAGCCTCAAGACGACGAGAGCTATAGCCAAACAAACGAAAGAGCTCGAGCCGGGCACGCCTTTTTCAGTCATCTTTGACATGGACGGCGTCATCGTCGATAACCGCCGTTATCATTTCAGAGCCTGGAGGCTCTTCGCCCGAAAACACGGAATTCCCTTCGACCCAGACCAGTTCAGGAACCATCTCTTCGGGAGGACAAATGACCAGATCCTAAAGGGCCTCTTCAAAAGAAGTCTGCCAGCCGAAGAAATCGGGGCTCTTGGGGAAGAAAAAGAGGCTCTCTATCGGCAGATTTATGGGAGCCACGTGCGGCCGGCCCAAGGATTGGAAAGGCTCTTGGCATCGCTCAAGGCCCATCGGGTTGGCCTCGGCGTGGCCACGGCGGCCCCCCGGGTCAACCTGGATTTCGTCTTGGAGCAGACAAGTCTGAGGAACCATTTCAGCGCGCTCCTCGACGTCGCCGGGGTCCGGCGGGGAAAGCCGGCTCCTGAGATCTATCTCAAAGCTGCGGCCCTGCTGAACACGGCGCCGAGTCGGTGCATCGCCGTCGAAGACTCTCTTCCGGGAATAGAGTCGGCGCTCGGGGCGGGAATGAAGGTCGTCGCCATCACAACCGCTCATCCACGAGAAGATCTCTGCCACGCAGACTTGGTCGTTGACCATTTTGCGGCTTTATCGTATGACATATTCCGCACCCTCCTGGATCGGGAGAGCGCAAAGCCGAACAGGAACCTCAAGGAGAAAAAATGAAAAGGTATTTGTCAGCTGGCCTTATGACCGTTTTGACGTTGATGATGCTCGGGATTCAGGGCTATGCCCAGGACGCAGGTTTCACGGCCCAGGACTTCCAGGAGCGCCGGGAAAAACTCCTGGCTTACATTCCCGAAGGAATAGCCATCCTCGACGGACCGGCCTGCTATTATTTCACCGGCATTGATTCGGGCGACGTCAAGCTGATCCTGATCCCCACCGCTATCGCCGGAAAGACCCCCGCTCCGTCTGCTTGGAAAACGACGATCTATCTTCCTTCAAAGCCGCCCGGGGCGGGCGTGTGGGACGATGTCAAGCCCTCCTTCGGCAGCGATACGATGAGCCTCTGCGGAATCGAAAACAATGCTCCGATTTCGAGCTTCTATGGAGACGCCGCCCGTCTCGCGAATATTGCCGATACGATTTATGTCCCCTATCGGGCGACCCCGGGTCCGTCCGGCGATCTTCCCCGCGACCTCACCTTCGTCGACTCGATCCGGAAGATTCTCCCCAGCGCGAAAATCAAGAATCTGACTCCGGTGATCGACCAGCTCCGCTGGAAGAAATCGGCCAAGGAGATCGAGATCATGAGAAAGGCCTGCGTGATCACCGTCAACGCGTTTGACGAGGCGGCCCGCAAAGCCAAGCCGGGGATATTCGAATATGAGGTCGAAGCGACGGTCAACTATGTCTTCCGGACAAATGGAGGCCGGGCGGAGTTCTTGATTATCGGATCCGGGCCCAACTCCTGTATCCTCCACCACATGACGAACGACCGCCAAATGCTCAAGGACGAGTTGGTGGTCATCGACATCGGGGTCGAATACAGGTCCATGGGCACGGACCTGACCAGGACCATCCCGGTTGCTGGAAGTTTTACGCCGGAACAGCGAAAAATCTACGGCATTGTCCTCGAGGCCCAGAAGAAAGCCATCTCCATCGTCAAACCCGGAGTGACCTTGACAGAAGTGCATCGCGCGGCCTTTGAGGTTATCGAAAAAGCGGGGTACGCCAAATATTTCATCCATGGCACGAGCCACACTCTCAACGGCGGCAGCCCGTCCAATCCCCTGACGGACGGGTTGTTTGTGCCTCAGAAACACGACAATCGCTATTTTGCGAATGATACCGCTCTTGTCTCCGGAAGCATGTTCACGATCGAGCCGGGCATTTACATCCCGGAGAAAAACCTGGGCGTCCGGATCGAAGACAGCATCCTGGTCACAGACAATGGGTTTGAGGTCTTGACCCGGAGCGCGCCAAAGGAAATAGGTGATATCGAAAGCCTTGTAGGCCGCAAGAAGTCGTCGGCGAGCGAAAGGCGCTAAAGTTCGCATTTATGGTTTGATCGTTCGAATCGAATGACGTTGACGGCCAAGGCGCAGCGAGGGCAAAAAGATGAGCACACTGAGGAAAATTTCCAAGGTCCTGCCTTCCTATCTAATAGGGATTGCAGTGCTGACGGCGGCTTACTTATTCCTGATCCGCCCCTGGCACAGGAACTGGGGAGCAAGCAGGATCGAAGTCGGCCAGCCCATGCCGGGCGATGAACTTGTCCCTCGCACCAATTACCTGACCACCCGGGCCGTGGCGATCAAGGGGGAGCCGGAGGACATCTGGCCCTGGCTGGTCCAGATGGGGTACAAACGGGGCGGCCTCTATAGCTATGATTGGCTCGATCGGGCCGCGGGCATCCTCGATCGCCCGAGCGCGATCAGAATTCTTCCCGAGTTCCAGAACCTCAAACCCGGAGACAAGATTCCCATCGGCGGAGGCCCCGGCTGGCTGGTTCACTCTCTCGAGCCAAACAAGTCGATGGTCCTCGACATCAAGCAACCCGGAGTCCACATCAGCTGGTCATTTCAAATTTACCCCGCGGATTTAAACTTGTCGCGCCTGGTGCTTCGTATCCGGGGGTACTTGGAGCCTCCCGGGCCGCTGCTGATGCCCCTCTTTGTCCTTCTCGATCCGGCCGAGTTCATCATGGTCCGAAGAATGCTGACGGGCATAAAGCAGAGAGTCGAGAGAACGGCCGGGACTCCCACCGACGAGCTCCTGGAATTGCTGGCGTGGGCCGTTGCCCTGCTTATCTTTATCGCCGCGGCGCTGGGAGCTCTGACCAAAAAAGATTGGGATAGTCCATACATGATCTCCTGGTTCTCGATTCTGGCCTTTCTTTTTATGGCTTTCTGGCAGCCCTCCCTGATAGTCGCTTTCATTTTGGATGTGGCTCTGCTGTTTGGCCTGGGCTTGGCCCTCAGGGGCAGGCTCTAGTCTGTCAAGAATCAACTTAGGTCGATCAGGACTTTGCTGCGAGTGCGCTCCAGTCTCTGACCCAGCCCTTTGACCGGCCTGCCTCGGACCGCTCACCGACGTGCCGAGGTGGAAAAATACGCCGCCGGGGATATAATAGACGAGGAAAGAATTATGGCTGAAGCAAAGAAACTGGCCGTCCTGAGGGTTCTCCTCAGGAATCCCAGGATTTTGAAGGCTGGGATCCCGCTCAATCTATTCCTGCTGAAATATTTGAAAAAATTCAGGATCCAGGATGCCGGAGGGAATCTGATCGTCCACTCCCATCTTCCCCCGCTTAACAGCCGAGCCTACGGGAGGTTTATCGAAGAACACCTTTTAAAAAGGACCGAAGGACCATCTCATGCCCAAATCGGCTTGACGAATGCCTGTCCGCAACGTTGCGTCTATTGTTACAACCGCGACAGAACAGGCACTCCGCTGGACAAATCCACGATTCTGAGAGTCATCGACGAGCTAAAAAAAATGGGTGTGTTTTGGCTGGGGTTCACCGGAGGAGAGCCCCTCCTCAACAAAGACATCGTCGAGATCACCGAGAGGGCGAGCCGCGATTGCGCCGTAAAGTTGTTCACGACCGGCTGCACCTTGACTGCCGGATTGGCCTCGGACTTGAGCCAAGCCGGTCTCTTCTCCGTCTCGGTCAGCCTGGACCACTGGAAGGAAGAAGAGCATGACCGCGTCCGGGGATACAAGGGAGCCTTCCGCACCGCCCTCAAAGCGATCGACATCTTCAAGCAAACTGGGGGACTTCAGGTCGGAGTCTCGGCCGTCCTCTCCAAAGAGATGATCCGTCGGAATCAAACCGAAGAGTTTCTCAGCTTTTTGATCAGCCTGGGCGTTGACGAGGCCTGGCTGAGCGAAGCCAAACCCTCGGTGGCAGCGTTTTGGAATGAGGATATCGTCATCTCCGAGGACGAACGGCTGCAGTTGGTCCACCTCCAGGACAGGCACAACCGCGAGGGCAAGATCACCGTCAACTACCTGGGTCACTTCGAGGGACAAGAACACTTCGGCTGCAACGCCGGCCGCAAGATGATCTATGTGGATGCCTTCGGAGAGGTCAGCCCCTGCGTTTTCACACCGATGACGTTTGGCAGTGTCAGGGAGCGGCCACTCGGGCAAATCGTCGGCGAGATGCAAAAATGCTTCCCTTCGCAAAACCGCTGTTTTATCAATTCCAGCTTCAGGCTGATCCAGAAACATTCGCGGGATTCTGCTCCCCTCTCCAGGGAGGCGTCGCTCCGCCTGCTGCAGGAAGTTAGATTCGGCCCGCTGGCCAGATTCTTCGAGCTTTATTATTCTTAGGTTCGAGAAGAGACAGTGAAAAAGCGCCTGTCCTTGAGTTTATATAAGAGAACGAGCTACCTGCTCGCGACGGTCTTCGCTGCGGTTGGCTTGATTTTTCTTTTCGCCCCGGATTGGCTTATCGGGTTTTTCAACGGGATATCCGGGCGCCTGGGTATGACGCCATCTCCTGAGAACGGGCTCGACTTTTTTCTGATCCTCGCAGCCGCCTACATGTATCTGGTCACTGTCCTGGCCTGGATGATGGGCCGCCATGCGGAGAACTCTATCTTCCCACTTCTCCTGGTCAACGGCAAGCTCGCCAGTTCACTGCTTTCCTTCGGCTTCTTTTTTATCTCCAAGCCGTACTTGATATTTCTCGTTAACGGGATCGTCGACGGACTCATCGGCTGCGGCGTCCTCCTCTTGTATTTCAGAAGCAAGGGGATTCGAAGATGAACCTGCGGTTGAAGGCAGCGGCGCTCACGAGCGGCGTTCGCTTCGTGAAGTCCAGAGGGCTCGTTGAGCTCGGCCGCCTCGCCGCCGATGCCTTTGAAACCGAATACCCGGCCTGGGAAAAATTATCCTATCCCGAGCAGCTCGGCCAATTCGCTCGTTTCACCAAGCAGGAAGCGGAAAAAGTCCTCGCTTCCGGAGTTTCGCTCCAGACGATGAGAGGCCGTCTTCGAGACAACGCCCGCCGCTTCGGCCGGAAAATCCGGCGAAAATTGCGCCTGAGTTCACCCGAAGAGGTCATGGCCGCGGCGCGAATCCTCTACCGGGTGATCAAAATCGACTTGGAGGGGACATCGCGGGGTGAGATCGTTGTCCGAAAGTGCTTTTTTAGCTCCGTCTATTCTCCCCGGGTTTGTGAGCTTATCTCGGCCCTGGACGAGGGGATCCTAGCCGGACTCGCCGATGGGGGCGAGCTGCGATTTATGGAGAGGCTGAGCGAGGACAAAAACTGCTGCCGGGCACAATTTTCATTCGGGCAGGAGCCGCGATGAAAAAAGCCATTGTCGTCGGGAGCGGCGCCGGCGGCGCCACAGCGGCCAAAGAGCTCCAGGGGAAATTCGACGTGACCGTCCTGGAAGCGGGACAGCATTTCCGGCCTTTCTCGTTCAGCCTCGAGACGATGGAGACAATCAAGAGATCCGGTCTCCTGATCTCCGAAAAGCAGATCCAACTCTTCTTCCCGGCGATGAGAATCATGAAGACCTCAGACAAGATGGTCCTGGTGCGAGGAATAGGAACCGGCGGGACAACGACGATCGGCGCTGGCAATGCGCTCAGGATGGACGCCGACCTCAGAAGGCTGGGGATCAATTTAGACCTGGAATTCGAAGAACTCGGCCGGGAGATCCCGGTCTCGACGGCTCATCAGCGAATCTGGCGCGAGACGACGCGGCGCCTGTTTAAGATCTGCGAGTCCATGGCCCTCAATCCGGTGCCGACGCCGAAGATGGGCCATTATGAGTGTTGCCAGAACTGCGGCCGCTGCGTTCTGGGCTGCCCCAACGGTGTCAAATGGGATGGCCGCGAGTTCTTGAAAGAAGCCCTGGCCGGAGGCGCCCGGCTGATCACGAATTGCCGGGTCCGTCGGATCCTGATCAAAAGCGGAAAGGCCACCGGAGTCCTCGCCGATGCCGGATGGCAACGGCGCTTTTTCCCGGCCGACTTGGTGATCCTGGCCGCCGGAGGGATGGGAACGCCGGCCATCCTTCAGGATTCGGAAATTCCCTGCGAGCCCAGGCTCTTTGTCGACCCGGTCCTGTGCGTCGCGACCGAATGGAAGAGTGCCTTTCAGAATCAAGAAGTCCCGATGCCGTTTGTCGTTCAGCGCGAGCATTTTATCCTTTCACCCTACTTTGATCATTTGAGCTTTTTTTTCAACCGGAAATGGAAATCAAGGGCCCGGGATATCCTCAGCTTGATGATCAAACTGGCCGATTCAAATTCAGGGAGAGTGACCGGAAACAAAGTCGACAAAACCTTGAACGACCTGGACAAGAATCGCCTCAAAGACGCGGTGGCTCTGGCGGCGAAGGTATTCGGCCGGCTGGGCATTGGAGAGAGCTCGCTCTTCCTTGGGACGATCAACGCCGGCCATCCGGGCGGCATGCTGCCTCTTGCGGCCCGAGAGGCGGAGAGGCTACATCCGGACCGCCTCCCGGAAAACCTCTTTGTTGCCGACGCGAGTCTCTTCCCGGCTTCCCTCGGCAATCCCCCCAGCCTGACCATTATGGCTCTCGCCAAACGAATCAGCAAAATCTGCCGGACCTCTCTCTGAGAGAGCGCGGAGTAGGACTGCGCTTTTAACATATCCAAGAATGGCATATAATTTAAGGCATGAAAAGCAAAAAAGGCATCATCGGAATTCTCACCGGGGGCGGCGATGTCCCCGGCCTTAACCCGGCGATCCGGGCGGTGACGATCCGGGCCCTCCACGAGGGCTATGAGGTCATCGGCCTCCGGCGCGGCTGGGCGGGCTTGGTCGAAATCACAAGAGACAAAGAAGCCCCCAATGCCGAGCACTTCCAGGTCCTGACCGAGGAAATAGTGAACAAGGTCGGCCGCACCGGAGGTACGTTTCTCCACACTTCGCGCACCCGGCCGAACGCCGTGCCGGACGTCAATGTGCCCGCCCATCTTAGGAGCAAGTACAAGAAAAAAACAAACGACCTGACGACCGAGGTCTTGAAGAACCTGGAGTTCCTGGGAATCGATTACCTCATCCCCATCGGCGGTGACGACACCCTGAGCTACGCCGTTCACCTCCACCACCAGGGTGTCAAGATCATCGGCATTCCCAAAACCATGGACAACGATGTCCCCGGCACCGACTACTGCATCGGCTTCAGCACCTGTCTCTCCAGAACGATCAGCATGACGAACGCCCTCAGGACGACGGCCGGATCGCACGAGAGATTCCTGGTCATCGAGGTTTTCGGCCGCTACGCCGGTTTCACCGCCCTGCTTCCCACCATGGCCGGGGCGGCCAACCGCTGCGTCATCCCCGAGTACAAATTCAACATTGAACGACTCTGCAAATTGATGACCGAGGACAGGGTCGAAAACCCGAGTCTCTATTCGGTCGTGCTCGTTTCCGAAGGGGCGATGTTCGAGGGCGGCGAGATGGTCTTTGAGGGCGAAGAGAAGGACATGTACGGCCACAAGAAGCTCGGCGGCATCGGTGACTCCATTTCCGCCCGCCTCAGGGACCTTTCCCCCAAATACAATAACGGGCGGCGGATCAATGTCCTTAACCAGAGGTTGGGCTATCTCGTCCGCTGCGGGGACCCGGACGCCGTCGACACGATCGTCCCCATGGCCTTCGGCAACCTGGCCCTGGACCTGATCATGGAGAAGAGGACGGGGCGCATGGTCTGCCTCTGCAGGGGCCACTACGGGGATGTCCCCATAGAAGTCGTGACGAGCACAAAAAAAGTCGTGGACGTCGACAAGTCCTATGATGCCGAGCGCCTTCGCCCGCTCTATAAAAGCTTCAGTCAAAAGCCCCTTTTCATCTTGACGAGCGATTATTAAGACGTATCTCTCGTCAATCTAGGCAATATCGTCAATAAAAACAAACTATTTTCGATTTTCTTTTCTTGTTCATTCGGATGCCTATTTTGCCAAAAAATAGTGAGAAGTGAGCCCTCAGGAGGGGACCGTTTGTGTGACTCTCATATTGCTTTTTCACGGCTCACTGCTCACCTCTCAGTGCTCATTTTGTATTCCCTTGCATCTGCTCTGACATTCAGAGAGAATAGCCTGGTACGGAGGATAACCCATGGCAAAAATGATCTCGATCTGCGGTCTGACTTGCAGCGAGTGCGGAGCGTTTATCGCCACTCAAAAGAATGATCCCGACATGCGAAAAAAAGTCGCCGAAGAATGGTCCCGACAATACAATGTCGTGGTGAAACCCGAAGACATCATCTGCGATGGCTGCACGAGCCCGACGGACCGCGTTTTCAGCTACCCCAGGATCTGTGAAATCAGGAATTGCGGCAGACAGAAACAGGTCCAAAACTGTGCCCACTGCGGAGAATATGCCTGCGACAAGCTCACCAAGTTCTTCGAACTGGCGCCGATCGCGCGGCGGACCCTGGAGGAGATCAGGAATCGGTCTTAGCGCGCCTCGCTCTTCACCCCTGCCGCTCACCGTGTTGATGAGAGCGACGGACTTATGGTATAAAACTAAGAAACGCAAAGGAGGCGAGCATGTCGGATCACAGAGGTTCTTCCGGGCGCATTTTCTGGGGTCTTTTCCTTATCCTGATCGGTGTCCTGTTCCTTCTCGACCGGATGGGGAGGTTCGACTTCGGCTATGCGGTTTCCCATTATTGGCCGGCGATCTTCATCGCCATCGGGTTGTCCATCTGGTTTAATAGCGGGTTCCGGGATTTCGTTTCCGGCCTGCTCTTTGTCGCCTTCGGAACCGTGTTTCTGCTCGTCCGCCTCAACGTATTGGGGCATCATTTCTGGAATTATTTCTGGCCGCTGCTCATCATTCTCGCGGGCCTGTGGGTCCTGCTGCATCCGGCCCTCCATCACCGCACAGGCAGCTTCCCGGAGATCAAGGAGGGTGACCTGAACATCTCGGCCGTTTTTTCAGGCGTCGAAAGACGAATCGAATCTCAGAGTTTCAAGGGAGGTCACGCCAGCGCCGTTTTCGGCTCGGTCGAGCTCGATTTTACGCCCGCCGCCCTCGCCGGGGGCAAAGCCACGGTCGAACTGTCGGCCGTCCTGGGAAATATCCAGGTCAGGGTCCCCAGAGACTGGCAGGTTGTGGTCGACGGAACCCCGATCCTCGGCACGATCGACAATAAACACCGGGCGGTAGCTCCGTCCGAGTCCAAGGGAACTCTCTACGTAAAAGCGACGGCCATCTTCGGCTCAGTTTTGGTGAAAGACTGACATGAAAAAATTTGCCCTCTGGACCCTGGCTATGATTATCACCCTGTCTTCCGCCGTCTATCAACGGATGACCGGCCCGACTTATCCGGTCCGCGGAAAAGTCACCCTGGCAGGCTCGGAGATCAAGTTCAGACTGCCGCGGAGCGCCGAGAGCGTGAGGGACTGCGAGGTTACTGTCAATGTAAGCGATCCTTCCGTGGGCGGCACGCTCAGCTTCAAGAGGCATAAGATCGAGGAAGCCTGGACTCAAGTTCCTATGGAGAGGAAAGACGGCGCGCTCACGGCGAGCCTCCCCAAGCAGCCCCCGGCGGCAAAAGTAGTCTACAAGGTCATCCTCAATCGTGATCAACAGGAAGTTACTCTCACCGGAGAGAAACTGATCGTCCTTCGTTTTAAGGGCGTCGTACCTTTATGGATCCTCATTCCTCACATCGTTGTCATGTTCCTGGCTATGCTATTTTCGACTCGGGCCGGTATCGAGGCGCTCAGACGCTCCGGCGATCCCCGGAGACTCGCGCTCTGGACTGTAGCGCTCTTGCTCATCGGGGGTTTCGTCTTCGGACCGGCCGTGCAGAAGCTTTCTTTCGGCACGTTGTGGACGGGAATCCCCTTCGGGTACGACCTTACGGATAACAAGACCTTGCTGGCTCTAGCCGTCTGGGTTGCGGCGGCCGTTGCCGGCCGACGTGGAAAGCCGGCCAGGGGATGGGTGTTGGCCTCAGCGATCGTGCTTTTGGCCGTCTTTCTTATTCCCCACAGTCTCCTGGGTTCAGAGTTGAAATACTGACGGGTTTTTCTGACTCATCCATCCGGCCGGGACAGTGCACTCTCAGCTCCAGATCTCCCAAGGCGCTCGCATGACCAGATAGACCCCTCCAAAAGAGCGCACCGGCTTGACAATTTCAGAATCTCCATCCAAACTAAAAATGAGGCCGATCTCCCTAAAAAGTTCTCCGGTCGGAGATCCTGGGAGCATACCGAAAGGCAGGTCACGAAGATTTGAACGATAAACAATCGACCAGAATACGATAGTCTGGAGGAGGCACGGGATGAAGAAAACCCCGGCTTTTTTTTTCTGCAGCCTTGCCCTAATCTCTGTCGTTTGGCTCTCAACCTGCAAAAGCTCGACATCGACGGGTCCGCCCGGCGTCATCATCGGAGACCCTTCCTTTGTCACCGATATTGAAGGGATCTTCAGCAATACCTGCAGTGCCGTGACCTGTCACGGGGCCGCGAGGCAAGCCGAGTTGACGCTCCTCCGGGACGAGGTTTATAGCAACCTCGTCAATGCCGCCTCAAAAGAAGTCCCCGCGAAGAAGCGGGTTTTTCCCTTTAACGCGGAAGATTCTTATGTTGTTATCAAACTCGAGGGCCGCCAGACCGCCGGCGCCAGGATGCCGGCTTCTGGGGGGCCCCTGAGTGATACGGACATTCAGAATATCAAGAACTGGATCAATAAGGGCGCAAAAAACAACTAGGACACAGATGGGGAGGATCAGATGAAAGGGAAATATCTAAAAAGATTCCTTTTCTTTTTTTTGACGGCAGGAATGATTTACGCGCTGGGCCCGGATGGAGCCCAGAGTAACCTTCAACAAAAAGCCGGCAACATCATCAAACAAAATTGCAGTGTCGCCGGCTGCCACATGGGGAAGTACCCGCAGATGGGATTGAACATGGAGCCCGGGAAATTTCCGGGAACGGTTGTTGATGTTCCCAGCGCTGAGAGGCCTTCACTCAAAATCATTGATTCACAGAATCCGGAGAAGAGCTATTTGCTCGTGAAGATCAAAGGGAGCCCGGAAATTGTGGGCAAGCAGATGCCCCTGTCGAGGACACCACTCCCGAGTGAGAGCATTCAAACGATCGAAGATTGGGCTAGGAGCATTAAAGGAGGAGCCTCAGCCGGAGCTCAGAGAGAGACTCCCGCCCAAAATCAAAGCCCCGGCAGAGCACCGCAAAAGACGCCGGAGCATCCCTATCATAGGCCCGCCTTTTGGGGCACACGGCTGATCAATCTGCCGACTGCGGAGACGACCGAAAAAGGGCATGTCCTCTTCCGGATCTCGCACCGCTTTGTCCCCGAGGTGAGCAGCGGCTACGATTCTTTCTACGGGCTGGCTGGGCCGGCCAACATGCTTTTGAGCCTCGGATACGCCCTGAGCGATGAGGTCACAATTACCCTGGGCGGGACTAATTTATTCCAAGAATTCGAGCTGGGAGCCGACTGGCTTTTCCTGGAACAGAAAAAAAGCGGGCTTCCTTTCTCGGCGGCAGCTCATGTCAGCGGGAGCCTGGTCACCAGGCGAGAGAAAGGCGTCGGACTTTTCGACTCCCGCAATCTCAAGCTCAACGCCCAGCTCAGCCTCTCTCATCAATTCAGCGACCGTCTTTCATTTCTCCTCGTTCCCGCCTATTCATCAAACACCGATCACTGGGACAACCCCTCCAAGGGAACGCTGGCCCTGGGAGTCGGCGGACGGTTTATGTTGCTGAATGAGATTTCACTGATCGCCGAATGGATTCCCGTCCTCAGCGGCTACAAAGCCGATTTTCAGGGCGTTGGGATCGGCCTCGAAAAGAAGATCGGAGGACATGTTTTTCAGGTCTTTGTTTTGAGCTCGTCCGGCGTGACCTCCGACCAATTCCTCCCCGGCGGAGACTTGAACCTGTTCAAGGGAGGGATTCACTTCGGGTTCAATATATTCAGGACGTTTTGAAATAGACCATAGAGTGGCAGCCCGAAGCGGATGCCAAGATCCCCCATCACTCCTTTCTGCTTGGCCCAGATCGCGCGGGTGAGATCGGCGTACAGCATGTACTCCCCCAAGGCCCGGTTCGCTCTAATCGCGGCGAGCGCTTTCTTAAGATAGGCGACATCGACGATTCCGATTTCTTTCTCTCGGACATCGATGAGAATGGCCGTCTTGACATAGGCCGGGCCGATCCTTCGCTGCGGGCCGGGATGGGCATACAATTCTTCATAGATGGCGAATGCCTTTTTAAGAAAAGGAAGGCAGGCTTTTTTGAACAGGGCGGCCCCTTCGGCCTCCTGGGCCTCGATCTGGACAAGGGGCGGAGTGAGGACCGCTCTTTGCTTTGTTCCACAGAAAGAAAAGACGAAGATACCGGACAAAAGCAAAACCTTCTTCAGCATCATTCCCATCTTATTACAAGTTGATTTCTATTTGAATACGCCGACACCCTCGAAATCGTTTAGTAATTTGGGGAACGTCCCTCAGTGTTTTGATTTTTGCTTCTCTGGTTCTTTTGACATATCATGAAGCGCTTGCGTGGAGGATATTATGAAAAAGACAAAAACCTACTATACGATTTTTATCTTTGTTATTCTCTGTTTCATAATTCAATTTTCTCATGCTCCGGCATCAGCACAAACACAGAGCAAAAACCCGCCCCAAACCCAAGTTCAACCCCCCCGGCCGATCGTGCTCGAAGACATCCTCGCCTGGAAAAATATCAACGTCTCTCTAATCTCGAATGATGGACAGTGGTTCGCCTATCGCCTTTCTCCCAATGAGGGCGACAGCGAAGTCATCATTCGAAAAACGCGGGAGGAGAAAATCTACAAATTCCCCGCCGGCGAAGCCCCACGCTTCCCCTCGGGCAACGAGCTCGTCTTTTCGGACGACTCCAAGTGGTTCGCATTCACGATCTACCCGGACGCTAAAGAATCCAAACAACTCCGCAAGGACAAGAAAAAGATCTACACCAAAGCCGCCTTGATCAACCTGGGAACGGGCGACAAAATCGAATACGAAAAAGTTAAGACCCTCTCCTTCTCGGGAGAGAACCCAGGCTGGCTGGCGCTTCTCAAGTTCCCGGTCGAAAGCCAGGAAAAAGAAAAGGAAAAGGACAAAGATAAATGGACCGGAGCCGACCTCATCCTCCGCGAACTGGCAGTTGCCAAGGAGCTTAACATCGGCAACGTCAGCGAATTCGCCTTCGACAAAAAAGGAACATGGCTGGCCTGGACGATCGACGCTCAGGGGATGAGCGGAAACGGAATCGAGGTCCGGAACCTGGCCACCGGAGCCGTCCTCTCACTTGACAGCGACAAAGCCGTTTATAAAGGATTGACCTGGACGGAAAAGAGTGACGGGCTGACCGGGGTCAAAGGAAAGGAAGACACAGGCTACGAAGATAAACTCTACAGCCTTCTCGGGTTCACAGGTTTTGCGACCGGCTCTCCGGTCAAAACAGTCTATGACCCCAAGGAGGACAAGAGTTTTCCATCCGGAATGACGGTGAGTCCCAACCGCCCGCCGGCCTGGACTGAGGACCTCGACGGAATCCTTTTCGGAATCCAGGAGCTGAAGAAAAAAGAAGACGCCGGGAATAAGCCGGCTGACAAATCCGCTGAAAAAGAAGAGAAACCAAAGGATGTGAAGCCGGAGGCATCTGATGAGGACACACCCGACCTCATCCTCTGGCACTGGCTTGACAAGCGGCTCCAGTCCCAGCAACAGGTTGAGGAAAAAGAGGACAAGAACTACAGCTATCTCAGCATCTATCGCCCCAGGGAGAAGGCCTTCTTCAGGCTGGCCGACGATACCCTGCGCGACGTCGAAGCCGCTCCCAAGCAACGCTGGGCGATCGGCATCGACGACTCCCAATATGAGTTGATGGGTAACCTT
>Ga0315282_10010756_pt1 | contig 14288 bp, 19 predicted proteins | sample YL17G07_20_MG_FD_203693 | JGI IMG/M metagenome (GOLD analysis project Ga0315282, IMG submission 203693) | Sediment microbial communities from Yellowstone Lake, YNP, Wyoming, USA - YL17G07_20 | ecosystem: Environmental > Aquatic > Freshwater > Lake > Sediment | place: USA: Wyoming | collected...
TCTGCAGATACAGGCAAGAGCAAGGAGCGAAAGATTCTCTTCTTCCGCGATCCTATGAATCCTCAGAACACCTCTCCCACTCCTAAAAAAGCTCCAGACGGGATGGACTTCGTCCCAGTTTACGGCGATGAAGGGGCAACTTCTGGGGAGAAGAAGATCGCGTACTACAAAGATCCGATGCATCCATGGTTCACCTCTGACAAACCGGGCAAGGCACCTGACTGCGGCATGGATATGGTTCCCGTGTACGCGGGAGAAAGTGATGTGAAGGGCATCAAGATCGATCCCGTCGTCGTGCAAAACATCGGAGTGAAGACGGAAGTGGTGCGCCGGCGAGCGCTGACGAAGACCATCCGAGCAGTTGGCAAAGTCACATACGACGAGACCAAGCTCTACAATGTGAACACAAAGATCATGGGTTGGGTTGAGAACCTTTACGTTGATTATACAGGCAAGGCTGTCAAGAAGGGGGATCGCTTGCTTGACATCTACAGCCCCGAGTTGGTCAACACCCAAGAGGAATATCTTCTTGCGCTTCGATACAGGGATCAGCTCTTGGCAAGCAACGTGGAAGAAGCGAGAAAGGGTGCCGAAGAGTTAATCCAAAGCGCAAAGCGTCGCTTACTCTACTGGGATATCGCTCCTGAAGACATTGACGCGATAGAAGAGTCTGGCGTCCCGAATAAGGTCATGACCATTTACTCCCCTGCCGACGGCATCGTTATGGAAAAGATGGTAGTGAACGGACAGAATATCATGGCCGGAATGACGCTTTACAAGATTGCAGACCTCTCAGATGTCTGGGTTATCGCAGACGTATATCAGTACGAGCTGGCGTGGGTGAAGCTGAACCAGGATACGGAAACTGAGCTGTCTTATTTACCCGGGAAAGTTCTTAGGGGGAAGGTCACGTATATCTATCCGTTCTTGAATGAAGAGACAAAGACGGTCAAGGTTCGTATCGAGGTGCCCAATCCAAAGGGCGAGATCATTCTGAAGCCCGACATGTACGCAACCGTGAACATTAAATCGCCACTTGTTGTGAAGGCTGTCGCGGTTCCTGATCAAGCCATCATCCGCTCGGGTGAAAGAAATATTGTCGTAGTCTCTCTCGGCGGCGGTTACTTCGATCCCCGCGAGGTGAAACTCGGCGTGATTGCAGACGGCTATGTCCAAGTTCTTGAGGGTATCAAAGAAGGAGAGCATATCGTAACGTCTTCTCAGTTCTTGATCGATTCGGAAAGCAATCTGAAAGCCGCGATCAGTCAGATGGCAGGACATGAAGGCCACGACATGTCCAAACCAATGCAGGAACGAGAGGCGGTGCCGGAGGAACATAAGGGACACGAGATGAAGGAGATGGAACAGATGAAGACTGAGAGGAAAGGCAAGAAACACGAGGGGCACACAATGTGAAGAACGAATCGGAAAAGTTAACAACAATTCCACAGAAGCACCAAGCCCCAAGCTCCAAATTTCAAATAAATCCCAATGACAAAAATCCGAACTCAAAGAGCAAGAACGGTCATGCTGCAAAACGCCGAAAATACAAATTGCGGAACTGCGGTTTCATTTCAATCGCGATGGAAAGCTATGAACATTCGGATTTGGATTTTTCTTTGGAATTTGGCATTTGGCATTTCGGATTTTTCATCACAGCTCCACAAGTGTTCAGTAGATTGGCAAAAAGGACGGTATCTGAACGGAGAGTGAAATGTTACAGAAAATCATAGAGTGGTCAGTCCGCAACAAGTTTATGGTCATCCTCGCCGTGGTGTTTCTTATTGGATGGGGAATCTATTCGATGCTCAGCATTTCTATCGATGCAATTCCCGATTTGAGCGACGTCCAGGTGATCATTTATACCGAATATCCTGGTCAGTCACCTCGCATTATTGAGGATCAGGTCACGTATCCCCTGACGACGGCGATGGTCGCCGTTCCGGGTTCCAAAGTCGTGCGCGGATACTCATTCTTTGGCTATTCACTCGTCTACGTCATCTTCGAGGATGGAACGGATATCTACTGGGCTCGCAGCCGCGTGCTTGAGTACCTTAACTACGCCCAGAAAAGGCTTCCAGCAAAGGTTGTCCCCACTCTCGGGCCTGACGCAACAGGCGTCGGTTGGGTGTTTGAATATACCCTCTCTTCCGACAAGCGCTCCTTGCAAGAACTTCGTTCGTACCAAGACTGGTACATGAAATACGAGCTAACGGCCGTCGAAGGGGTTGCAGAAGTCGCCAGCATTGGCGGCTTTGTCAAGCAGTACCAGGTAACCGTTGACCCCACAAAGCTTCTTGCATACAACATCCCCCTCAACATGGTAGAGATGGCCATCAAGAACAGCAATAATGATGTCGGCGGTGAAGTGATTGAAATGAGCGAGATGGAGTTTATGGTGAGAGGTCTCGGGTACATCAAATCGATTGACGATGTCAAGAACGTCCCTATCATGGTCGACAAGAAGAGCGGTACGCCCGTCTATGTGAAAGATGTTGCAGATGTGACGCTCGGCCCGCTCATGCGACGAGGACTCGTGGAGAGCAATGGAGAAGGCGAGGTCGTCGGTGGAATTATCGTCATGCGGTACGGTCAAAATGCGCTCCAAGTCATCGAGAATGTGAAGAAGAAACTGGAGACCCTGAAGCAAGGGTTGCCCGAAGACGTCAAGATCACCATTGCCTACGATCGCTCCAGCCTAATCGAACGCGCTATCGATACGCTGAAAGAGAAGCTGACAGAAGAGATTATCATCGTCTCAATTGTGTGCATTATCTTCCTGCTTCATGCTCGCAGCTCCCTGGTCGCAATCTTCACCTTGCCGACTGCCATTCTTATCTCATTCATTGTGATGAAAGCCCAGGGCATCAACGCGAACATCATGTCTCTCGGTGGTATTGCAATTGCCATTGGCGCAATGGTGGATGCTGCGATCATCATGATCGAGAACGCACACAAGCACATCGAGAACGAGAATGAGAAACCACCCGAGGAGCGCAAAGAACACTGGCAGATTATTCTGGACGCGGCAAAGGAAGTCGGCCCAGCCCTCTTCTACTCACTTTTAGTTATCACCGTTTCATTCATCCCGGTGTTCACGCTCGAGGCTCAGGAAGGAAGGCTGTTCAAGCCGCTTGCCTTTACGAAGACGTACTCGATGGGGGCGGCAGCACTCCTCTCAATAACCATTGTGCCAATCCTGATGGGATACTGGATTCGAGGAAGAATACTCCCCGAGGAAAAGAACCCCATTAATCGTTTCCTCATCAAAGTATATCACCCAGTCGTTGATTTCGTCTTGAAGTACAACAAGTGGATACTAGCGGGAACGCTTGTGCTCCTGGCACTCGCGTACATCCCTTTTAGCAGTCTCGGCTCCGAGTTCATGCCTCCACTGTACGAAGGTGATTTGCTGTACATGCCAACGACGCTTCCCGGTATGTCGATCACCAAAGCGAGAGAGGTGCTTCAGCAAACGGACAAAATCATTCGCCAGTTCCCGGAAGTACACCACGTTTTCGGCAAGATTGGGCGGGCAGAGACCGCAACTGATCCTGCTGGGCTGGATATGGTCGAAACAACGATTATGCTCAAGCCTGAAAGCGAGTGGCGCCCCGGAATGACGGTGCAGAAATTGATTGACGAGATGGACCGAGCAATTCAGTTCCCAGGGCTCACGAACGCGTGGACAATGCCGATTAAGACGCGGGTGGATATGCTTAGTACAGGCATTAAGACACCCGTGGGCATCAAAATTTCTGGACCTGATCTTAAAGTCTTGGAGCAGATCGGAAAGGAAGTTGAAGCCGTAATAAGAACCGTTCCCGGAACGCTGAGCGCCTTTGCGGAGCGAGCGGTCGGGGGTAACTATCTTGACTTTGACATCAATCGTAAGGAGGCAGCTCGATACGGACTCACGATAAGTGATGTGGAGAACATCATCCAGACAGCAATGGGCGGAATGAGCATTACCAATACGGTGGAAGGCCTGGAGCGTTACACCGTGAATCTCCGGTACAGCCGTGAGCTCCGGGATAATCTCGAAGCGTTGAAGCGAGTGCTCGTTCCGACGCCAACAGGCGAACAGATACCGATAGGACAATTGGCGACGATCACGCCGCGAAAGGGCCCCATGGTCGTGAGAAGCGAGGACACGCGACCGAATGCATGGGTCTATGTGGACATTAAAGATATTGATGTCGGGACGTATGTGAAGAACGCAATGAGGACAGCCGCTGAGAAAGTCAAACTGCCGACGGGTTACAACCTCATTTGGAGTGGGCAGTACGAGTATATGCAGAGAGCTGAAAAACGTCTCATGTATGTCATCCCAATGACCCTTTTCATTATCTTTGTGATTATCTACTTGAACACGCGCTCGGTCACTAAGGTCGCAATCGTGTTCCTTGCGGTCCCCTTCTCGTTGATTGGGACCTTCTGGCTGCTCTACATCCTCGGCTATAACTTGAGCATCGCGGTGTGGGTTGGCATCATCGCCCTTGCTGGGCTCGATGCCGAAACCGGCGTGGTCATGCTCTTGTATCTCGATGTCGCCTTTGATGAATGGAAGAAGAAAGGCTTGATGCGAGGAATAAAGGATTTGAAAGACGCCATCCATCATGGTGCAGTCAAACGAGTGCGACCCAAGATCATGACCGCTTCCGTGATCATTGCCGGCCTCCTCCCCATCATGTGGAGTCATGGAAGCGGAGCCGACGTCATGAAACGCATCGCGGCGCCAATGGTTGGCGGTGTGGTCACGTCGGTGATGATGGAGTTGGCAGTCTATCCAGTTATCTATTTCCTCTGGAAGAGCTGGGCGTTGAGAAAGGAGGCAACGGCGGAGGGCCGGGTCTTGGAAAATTAGTTCTGAAGCCAAGAAAGGAAGGTGTAACATCACGCAAAGATGTATGGGCATCTCCCGAAGGATCCCTTTGGGACTGGCCGCGCTTCTTTCAGTACAAATCCTTTTTGGACTGTCACCGGTGTTCGGGCATTCCAAGGAAAAACACAAGAAGCCTGAGACGCATGAGGCAGTCGTCGGTGACTCCACGCATCGTCATCAAACGACTGATCAACCCTCGTCTGAGGCAGAGCAGCCCTATGTCCTCAGGCCGTTAGCTGTGCTTAGTGAGCACATCCACAACAAGGTTGTTCACGCGCCAATAGGACTTGCACTCGCAGCGGTTATCCTGTCTCTCGCCGGGATTCGTCGGAAAGAATTCCTCGGCGGCGTCCGCTGGCTCGTTCTGCTCGCGTCAGTTTCGTCTGTTGTAGCCATCGTGGCAGGGCTGGGCCAAGCAGGTGTCTTCGACGAAGAATCAAAACGATGGGTTATCGAGCTTCATCAACGCCTTGGCATCGCGACCGGAGGCCTGCTCTGGCTCTGGACCCTTTTCTCCTTTCGGCGCTCTCTGCAGAGATTCGCATGGATTGTGGGGATTCTGGTTCTTTGCCTGATCTTGATAACTGGGTTCTTCGGGGGAATCTTGGCTCATGGCTGATCTGGAAGTTAAAGAAGGAAGCGGAGTTAGAGGGGTGGCTCTTGGAGAACTAGGAGGAATCAAAGGTGCAAAAAAAGACCGATACCACGATTCAGGCCTATTATTCATAATCTAGGAGAAGGTGAGAATGAAAAGGCTCATAGTGTTTGCCATTGCAACGACTGTGTTTTTCACCTCGTGTCAAAAACAGGAGCCCAAGTCCTCTGAAGAGAAACGAGAAACAGCTGTTCAGAAGGAGGACACTAAAACAGGTGCGGTACTCCTTGCCGAAGCCAAAGAAAAACTAGATAGGGCCAAAGAGAAGCTCATCCAGGAAGGCAAATACAACTGCTGTATTAAAGATGCATGCAATTACTGCGCCTTGCACGAGGGTTCCTGCCCATGCTACAAAGAACTAAAAGCTGGTGAACACGTGTGTATCGAGTGCTATGCGGGCTGGCAGCAGGGAAAAGGCGCGGATGAATCCCTCAGAAAAGAAGATGTAAAGACGGATTTCGTGAAACATCAACACAAACATTAGAAAGTAAGGGAAAAAACCTCAAAAGATTTCTGACAGCTATGAAATTGCAAAACTGCGAAACGCTGTACCGACTTCTCTCAAACTCAGGAAATGAGGAAATCCAACTTTGAATTTTCCGTGTTCTTGTGAAACTATTTCAGTGGTACAGTTGTTGACCCTAATGAGGATGACATGAAATCTGTCGAAAAGTATATCGTTATCACCGGGCCATTGCTCGTCTTCATTCTTCTCCTCACGACCGCCGGATTTACTTCCCTCCACCATGAGTGTATCGCTCATGTCCAATCTTGCTGTGCGAACGGGGAGACACCCGTCCAGAAAGGTTGCGACAACGGAGTTCCCCGCGCTGGCCAGGTGCCAGTGATTAACGGTTCCTGCCACACAAATACAGTTCTCGGCACGGCTACTCGTACCCCAGCGCTTGTTCCAAAGGACATAAAGTCCATTGGCCTGAAGTACCTCGTCCCTGCCGTCTTGGCAAGTGTTTTCAATCCTCCAGAATTAGCTGTCAACCCACATCAGCGCAATCGACAATTCTCAGCAACCCCGCGGACGACTTTAGATAAGTACCTCCTGAACTCCTCCCTTTTAATCTAAACCTAACCTCTCTTCCCAGGGTCCACGCACCCATCTGAGCGGTATCGTTAATCAATTCGTCGGTGTGTCGCCCTGACCCTTTGCCCATTTTGCAAGCAATAAGAATTACTTTGCAGTTTTCTTGACGAGTCTCTCTCGAACATCTATCTAACACAATGAGAGGGCGCCTGAAAATGAAAACCAGTTTTCTCTTTGCCATCGCGCTAGCGTTTTGCATTCTGCCTTCAACGGCCTCAGCACAGCACAAGCATATGCAGATGATGGAAATGTTGAAGGACTCCGTGATGATGGACTTGATGATGGATCACATCGCCTCGAATAATCAGATGCGCACCACGATGATGGACAAGATGATCTACTATGCGATCGGCGACACGACGTGAATGACGGAGATATGTAAGATAATGATAAATGATAAGAGGATGCTCTCCATCATGTTGAAAATGTTGGACAAAAAAATGGGTGGAGAGAAGAAGGATGATAAGAACCTTCAACACAATCAGAGAGATCTTCGCTAATCTTGGGCAGAGCATGGCTACGAAGTATCGCACCAGCAATAACTGAACGTAGTTCTAAATAAAGAACGAAGGAGAAAACCCTATGAAATCCATAAATCTCTTGGCGGCACTCATAACGCTGGGGCTTGTGGGTGTACCAGTCGTTACGCTCTCTCAGGAGCACAATCAGCAGAAACATGAAACGCAACTCCCCCAACCTCAGGATCACTCAAAGAAAATGTCAGAGATGATGGCAAACCGACTTTCGAGCAATCGGTAGATGGAATCATAGTCCAGGTCTGGCTGAAAACGCAAGAAGAACACAAAGAGATGATGAGCAAACGAATGTCAGATTCCGACAAGACAGACTCCAAAATGATGTGTGGAGAAATGCCATCGCAACAGAAGTCTCGTGAGAAGGAAGGGCACAGCATGATGAGTATGATGCATGAGCACGGTGAGATCGGCAAGCAATCGGGCGCAATGGAAAAAGGAATGATGGAATCAATGATGGCGGGGGCACATCATGTCATGGTTGTGGTATCAGAAGAAGAAACTAAGAAGAACATCGAGAACGCCGAAGTCGACATCCGAATCGTACCCCCATCTATGAAGAAGAGCTACGGTGCAGAGCTTATGACCATGAAGGACCACTCCTGTGGAGGATTGGTGCTCGACGAGGAAGGCGAATACGTCCTGATTTTCAGCGTTAATGTTGGGGACAAGGTCCATATTGCAGACTTTAAGTATAAAGTGGGGTAATGCAAAGGGCGGAACCCAAAATCACTAGGAGCTAAAACCATAGGAGATCCTACAATGAAAGAGATCAAAGCATATGTGAAAATCACAGCGTTGGAAGAAGTAGTGAGTGCCCTTAAACATGCTGGCTTTTGCTGCATGAGCATCATCGACATTTCTGGGCTGGGCAATCTGATCGATCCGGAGCAATGGAAGTACTCAATGGAGTTCGTACAGAAGATGTCAAAGGTGGCAAAGCTCGAACTTGCCTGCAAGGACGAAGATGCGAATGAAGTGGTTGAGATCATAAAGAAACATGGATGCACACATCAACCCGGTGATGGAATCATCTTCGTCTACACTGTCGAGCGAGCAGTCAAGATTCGGACGGGCGAAGAAGGAGAGAACATTCTTCAAACGGAGTCAGCAGTCAAATGAAGGGTTCATCCTCGATTGTAACGAAGGGAAGTATGGTCATTGTTAGAGATCCTGTATGCGGAATGCAAATCAATGAAAGCGAAGCCGTCGGCAAGGTGGAGTTCGGGGGAATGGTCTACCACTTCTGCTCACCGTTTTGCAGAGCGGCGTTCATCGAGGAACCGGACAAGTTCGTACCGACAAAAAACGACGCCAACCCGGAATCCCATCATCACAAGAATTGATGTGGATGCTGCTAACGGTACACAAAGAACATAATCATCATAAGGAGGAACAGCCATGGTAAGAGACCCTGTGTGTGGAATGCAGCTTGAAGAAAGCAACGCTGCCGGAAAGAGCGAGTACAAAGGAAAAACGTATTACTTCTGCTCGCCCTCGTGCAAGGGAGCCTTCGATAAGGAACCAGGTAAATACGCGGTCAAAGGAGACACTGGTTCCGGACACCAAATGCATCACTAATTGAACTGGTCCTCAGCCAGCCTCTTCGGGGGGGAGGGGCTGGCTGGAGGAGAAAGGAGCACCACAATGCACGCGTCTTATGACTACGGCCTTTGGTCGATGGTCCTCTTCAATGTGGTTCTCTTTGGCGCGTTTGTACTGGGATTCCTTCGGCCAAAGAAGAAATATGAGTGGCGTACGCTGGGAGTGTTTGCCGCGTTCATCGTGGCACTCTTCACTGAAATGTATGGATTCCCGTTGACGATCTACATCCTCATTTCGCTGTTCGGAAGCAAAGTTGGATTGAGTGATCCCTTTCAGCATGTCAACGGCCACTTACTCGGATCGCTTTTTGGCGCTCCTGAATGGGTGAAGCTGGTTATTTGCCAGCTCGGCGGATTTGTGATGCTGGTTGGCCTGATCGTAATGGGTAAAGGCTGGAAACAGATCCACGAGGCCAAGGGTGAACTTGTCAGGACGGGGATCTATGCACGCATAAGACATCCTCAATACTCTGGGTTGTTCCTCATCACTATTGGAATGTTAATTCAATGGCCGACTATCATCACATTGGTGATGTGGCCGATCCTGATGTATGCGTACTACCGACTGGCCGCGCGGGAGGAACGCGAGCTCGAGGAGAAATTCGGCGTCGAGTTTGAGGCGTACATGAAGGCCGTTCCTGGCTTTGTTCCACTGCTTCGGCCACGGAGGGCGTTTATCTAATGGGCTACTTCTCCTAAATTGACTGAAGTCCCCTACTAGGAAAAATGAAAGCGAGGTGGTAAACATGACACGTGTTCAGCCATATCCTATGGCAGTTACCTTGAGCTTCATATTCCTCACCCTCTACCTTGTATGCGTCGTGATTCACATTGCGTTACCTGGTTCGGGGTGGCCTATGTTCCGCTTTCTGGAAATGATTCTGGTCGGATTCACCTGGCTCTCGACGACGAGCCTCTTACTAGGATTTCTCGAGGTATTCCTTGCTGGTTTTTATGTCGCGTACGTTTTGATCCCACTCTACAATTATGTCAACAAACGATACCTGCCAAGGGAGGGAAAAATTATGAGGCCTCTTCGGTTCAAGCCGGTTGCTCTTGCGTCCTTCGGAGTCATCACCTATGTTCTCTGCATTATCGTTGACTTCATCATTCCCCAGTGGAGAATGGACGCGCTATGGGAGATGTTGCTCCCTGGATTTACATGGATCACTTTTGGGAGTTTCTTCATCGGACTCATCGGCGTGATTGCGTATGGGTTTTATACCGCGGCAGTGTTCGTGCCGGTCTACAACTATTTCAGAGGTGACAAGCTTCCCGAAATATGATGTGCGAGGTTGACAAAGTGAATAGAGAAGAGAAAAAAACTCGCAGGTCTTTCTTAGGCTATCTGCTCGGTGGGAGTCTGGCTGCCTTCATCAGCTCTGTGCTCTATCCTATCTGGAGATATCTCATCCCTCCCGTTGGAGCCGAGGCGAAGCCACGGAGTGTCTCTGCAGGCAAGGCAGATGAGCTGAAACCAAACAGCGGGAAGATATTCCGAATGGGTAATGAACCAGGAATCCTGATTAATACGCCGCGTGGCGAGCTAAAGGCATTCACTGCCGTGTGCACACATCTGGCATGCACCGTGCAATACCGCCCTGATCTCGAGCACATCTGGTGTGCTTGTCATAACGGTCATTACGACTTGAACGGGATCAATATTGCAGGTCCGCCTCCAAGACCACTAATGCCGTACAAGGTCAACGTCTCGGGGGATGAGGTCTTCGTGTCGAGAGAAGTTTGAGATTCCCTGGTGCTTAGATCAATTGTCAGATGATCTGATATCGAAAGAAATCGCCCCCACACTACTGGAGGTCAATCCAGGAGGAAACCAGCCATGTCGGAAACCATAATCTACATTATCATTTTTGCTCTCCTCATGTTCTTCATGCACAGGGGACACGGTGGTATGGGAGGATGTGGAGGACACTCACACCACGCACGTACAGACAAGAAGCCTCAGCCATCGGATGAAGAGAGCAAACAAACGGAGCCGGCGCATGTGCACCATCATTGATTCCAACAGTGAAGCATCATGCAAACCGAAGATCTTAACCAAAGTACCAGATTCATAACTAAGGAGAAGAAAACATGCTTACAAAGAACATGTCCAAAAACAAGAAAACGTGCCAGGTGACGTTTGAGCTGCCGGCCGAAGTTCACGCAGAGACTGCCTGTCTTTGCGGAGAATTTAACCAATGGGACAAGAGCTCCTATCAGATGAAGCGCCGGAAAGATGGTCGCTTCACACTTACGCTCTCCCTCCAGGCGGGCCGGAAGTATCATTTCCGCTACTTGCTCGACGGCGAGCGTTGGGAAAACGATTGGGCCCCCGATAGCTACGAGCCCAATCCCTTTGGGACTGAAGATTCCGTCGTTGAGACCTGATCTGATGCTGTCAGAAACAATTATCATGAACCTCAACGTGCAAGGAGGATACAACCCATGGAACAGCCGCGCCAATTCCATCATACATTGTTGATGGTACTCATTTGCATTCTTCCACTCTTTCTGTTCTTCGTCCTCGCTCTGAACGGAGTTGAGATCAGTCCTCTCTTTTTGTTCCTCTTCGTGATCATCTGCTGTGGTGTGATGTTCTATTTCATGCAAGGAGCGCCGATACACCAAGAAGTTGAAGAGATGGAGGAGGCCGAGGAAGGCAGTACTTCAAATACTACATTCGTGGGGAGAGCCGAAGACATTTTCAGATCACGGAGTCAACACAGAATCAAGGGAAATGTTATCATTGAAGGTAAACTGATGGTAGATCCTGATACAGCGTACAAGGGTCTCAGGGAGAGATTCGAAAATACGGACAATACCCCACTTTTGCAGGAAGATGATGCGGGCAAGCCCATCGTAGTGCTCGCACCCAAAGTATCTCCGCCTACTGAAGAAAAAGTTCGCAGCCCTTGGCTAAACATCGTCCTCTTCGGCTTGACTTTAATGACAACCACCTGGGCCGGCGCTGCTCACCAGGGTGTAATTCTGTGGAGCCAGCCAGAGAAGTTCGAAGTGGGTCTCCCCTATGCTCTGGCGCTCATGCTTATTCTCGGTGCTCACGAACTCGGACATTATTTTGCAGCTCGGGCACATTCCATGAGGGTGACTCTCCCCTATTTTATTCCCGTACCTTTTGCTCTCGGGACTTTTGGGGCATTCATACAACTGAAAACTCCCGCAGAGAACAGGCGTGCGCTGTTTGATGTGGGTATTACTGGGCCACTGGCAGGATTGGTCTTCGCGATCCCGGCTCTTCTTATCGGTCTGCAATCCTCAACAATCGTCCCCGGTTCAGACTCAGTAAGCATGATGCAAGGAGGAGCAAGCATCGGTTCGTCAGTCCTGTTCGCGCTGATCGCCAAGCTTTCACTCGGTACAGCGGTGGCCGCAGGTCATCAAGTGATCCTCCATCCGCTTGCCTTTGCAGGTTGGCTTGGGTTGCTAGTGACAGCATTAAATCTCCTCCCCATTGGACAACTGGATGGTGGGCACATCGCGCATGCACTCTTTGGCCGAAAGAATAGCAAGACGATTGGGATGGTTGCTCTTTTCTCGCTTTTTCTCCTCGGTCTTTTTGTGTGGAGCGGTTTGCTCACGTGGGCGATCATAGTCTTCTTCATCGCGGGTACGAAAAGCGCTCCCGCTTTGAACGATGTATCTAAGCTCGACCCCAATCGGGTCGCTATCGGTGCGTTTGCTTTTATTCTCCTGTTCTTGATCTTGATCCCGGTGCCACATTCGTTTTATCAATCCCTCGGGATCCATTGCCCGTACGTTTGAGAAGGCAACGGAGCTTGAAAAGGATGAAGACTCTGGCTGCACCGGAAAAAGATGTTAGTCCATCAGGAACGCGGTCGAAGTTTATTCGACGCATCCCGTTGCTGACAAGCCTTATTTTTGGATCGCTGTGGGCATTCATGTATTTCTTTTTCGGAAGGATGCACGCGATGTGGCAAATGTTTGATAAGGAGTTTCCTCTCGTTGTGGCCGCGATTGTTGGAGTGCACAAGGGAAATATGTCCCCGCTGACTGGGGTACTATTTGCCTTTGCCGATGGAATGATTGTGGGTGGTGTACTAGGCTTTCTTTTCAGCCGTCTACTTGTCAGCGGAGGAGAAACCTCGCCCTAGAAAGGAGCAAGATATGCACTGGATGGATTGGTCTGGAGGAGGATGGTTCATGATGATCTTCTGGTGGGTGGTTGTCATTGGTGTTATCTATACTAGTGGTGAAGGCAATCACCAGCCAGCGATCGGATTCCCCCAGAGAGGACTCAGCCCTTGAGATTCTCAAGAAACGATACGCGCGGGGAGAAATCTCCAAGGAAGAGTTCGAAAGCAAGAAGAAAGACCTCATCTAACAAAAGAAAGGAGAAATAATCATGAAACGATTCACGTTCGCAGCAATCGCTGCAAGCATTCTCGTTCTCTTCGTCGCCGCTTCACCCCAAGAAAAGCAGCAGAAGGGGATGGATCAACAGAAGCATATGCAGATGATGGAGATGATGAAGGATTCATCCATGATGAGCATGATGATGGATCGAATTGCCTCTGACAATCAGATGCGCATGATGATGATGCATAAGATGATGCATAGTGCAAAATCGGACACTGCTTCAATGATGGAGATGTGCAAGGCTATGATGCATGACATGATGGAGAAGAAGTCATCCGACGAGAAGAAGGAACAGAAGGAGAAACAGGATCATAAAGAACATCATTGAGTGCAGAATCCGGGGGCTGGGAAGGCAACGATGCCGTCCCGGCTCCGGCACTCAAATGACTTTTTCTAGACATCTTAAGAGCCGATCATGCCTGAAAATCTAGTCTGGCTACTTTGGTCCCTAGGATTGTTAGCCATCTGGCTGGGGGTATTCCTCTCGAAGCGCGAAGCCCGTAAGCGAATGCTCTGGGCAAGCCTTCTTACCATGCCCTTTGGCCTGACTGAGCCGCTATTTGTCCCTGGGTACTGGAATCCCCCCTCCGTATTTGATCTGGCTCAAAGAACAGGCCTCGATATCGAAAGCCTCATCTTCTGCTTTGGTATTGGCGGATTGGGGGTTGTCTTATATGATGTCATCTTTCGAGTACGGCACGTAAGAATGAGCGTGGCTGAGATGCATCACCGCCACCATCGCTTCCATATCTGGGCGCTGATCTCGCCGTTCATCCTCTTTCCCGTTTTGTTCTTTGCTACAGGCTGGAACCCGATCTATGTCGGAAGTGTCTCGATGTTTCTTGCCGGACTTGCAGCCCTCTGGTGCCGCCCTGACTTGAAAAGGAAGATCTGGATTGGCGGGACGATCTTTCTACTCTTTTATTTTGTGTATTTCTTTTTGCTTGAACTATTGAATCCAGGATATGTAGAGAAAGTCTGGAATCTTCCTGCACTCTCGGGCATTCTGATCCTCGGCGTGCCTCTCGAAGAGCTGATGTTTGCTTTCACCTTCGGTATGCTGTGGTCGAGTTATTATGAACATCTGAATTGGTATAAAGTCAAAGCGATC
>Ga0315282_10010757_pt1 | contig 14288 bp, 13 predicted proteins | sample YL17G07_20_MG_FD_203693 | JGI IMG/M metagenome (GOLD analysis project Ga0315282, IMG submission 203693) | Sediment microbial communities from Yellowstone Lake, YNP, Wyoming, USA - YL17G07_20 | ecosystem: Environmental > Aquatic > Freshwater > Lake > Sediment | place: USA: Wyoming | collected...
AGCCGGGGATCAGGAACAGGCCGACAAGTTGTTGAAGATCTGGGAGGGGATTTCCTCCCGGGTCAGCACCATTGTCGTTTGGGATTCCCGGGGCATGAGCCATTACTACGCCCAGTATCCCTTCCTTCTTCGGTTTGAAGATTGTCTTCAAGAGGGGCTGGGGGAAACCCCCGTCTCCTATCAGGAGCTGGTCCCTTCATCTCCCGATCAGGTGGCCATGATGTTGACGACCTCCGGGACAACGGCCAAACCAAAGCTGGCCCTCCTCAGCCACCACAACCTTCTCTTTCTTGCCCGGAGCTTCGGCCAAGTCGTCCCCATGGATCCTTCGGATGATATTCTCTCCCTTGCCCCCATGGCCTGGATCGGGGAGCAGCTTTATAACGTGGTCCGTTTTCTTGACTGCGGGTTTCGCTACAATTTCCCCGAGGAGCCGGAGACAAGTCGCAAGGACCTTATCGACCTGCAGCCCACCTATTTCGGGGGGACTCCTTCCCGATGGGAAGACATCGCTTCGGCAATCCAGGCCTCCATTGAAAACGCTGATTTTCTGAAGCGCAGAACCTACGGCTGGGCCATTGGCCTATGTCAAAAGGCCGTCGAGAAAGAGCTGGCCGGCGAGACCTTAGGCTCCTGGAGGGAGATTCAGAGAAGGTTAGCCCGCTTCTGCGTCATCCGCCCCCTGACAAAACAGGTAGGCCTGGGGAGGGTGAAAGTTGCCATTACGGGGGGAGCGGCCATTTCCCCCGAGGTATTCAAGTATTTTAAGGCCCTGGACATCGACATCCGGCAGATATATGGCCAGACCGAATGTACGGCGATCGCCACCTGCCACCGGGAAGAGGATGTCCGCCCCGAGTCGGCGGGCGTGGCCCTCCCCGGGGTCAAGGTCCAGACCTCCGATGCGGGGGAGATTCTGGTGGGCGGGGAAGGGGTAATGGTGGGGTACTACAAGAATCCCGGGGCAACCGCCCAGGCCATCACAGGGGAGGGCCTCCTCAGAACAGGGGATGCGGGCTTTCTGGACAAGGATGGCCATCTCTTTGTCTTTGACCGGTACAAGGACGTCATGCACCTGCTCGACGGAACCCGCTTCGCCCCCCAGGACATCGAGACCCGCCTTAAATTCAGTCCATACATTAAAGAAGCGGTGGTGATGGGGGAGGGCCGGCCTTGCATCACCGCCCTGATCAGCATCGACCTGGAGAACGTTGGCAACCGGGTTAAAAAGAAGGGTGTGGCCTACACCACTTTCCATGACCTCTCTCAAAAACCGGAAGTCTATCAGCTCATCCGGGGGGAGATTGCCAAGCTCACCGGGGCATTCCCGGATGCGATGAAAGTCAAGCGCTTCGCCAATCTTATCAAGGAACTCCACCCGGATGACGGGGAACTGACCCGAACACGCAAAGTCAGGAGGGCTCTCGTCTACGAACGATACGAGGCCCTGATCCAGGCCCTTTATGATGGCCGGGAAGAACACTCCCTTGACGTGAGGATTCGTTTCGAAGACGGCCACGAGGCTAATTTCAGCGGCCGGGTGAAAATCATGGAGGTTGGATGAGAAAGGGCTTTTCCTACCAGTACAACCGCTATTTTGCCTCCTCTTCCCATTCCAGTTATGACGAGGCCGAGTCCATCTTCCCCAGCCGTTTCCAGGTTTGCTGGTTTGCCGTCTTTGCCGGGGCGGTCCTCGTCGTTCCTTTTTTCTCCAACGAGTACGGCCTCTACCTGCTGAACCTCTGGCTAATCCAGCTCATTGCCGCCCTGGGCCTTAATCTCCTCACGGGATACACCGGTCTCCTCTCCCTTGGACATGCGGCCTTTATGGGTATGGGGGCCTACACAATGGCCCTCCTTACAACCCAGGCAGGATTTCCGTTTGTTGTGGCCCTGCCCTTCTGCGGGGGAGTAGCCGCCTTTTTCGGAGTGCTGATCGGCATCCCTTCCCTGAGGATCAAGGGCTTCTACCTAATGGTCGCCACCATCGCCTTTCAGTTCCTGATGGATTATGTCCTTGTTCATTGGGAAGGAGTCACGCGGGGCATTCGGGGAATTGAACTCCCCACGCCGGACCTCTTCGGGATTTCTCTGAAGACCAACTTTTCCTTCTATTTCTTTGCCCTGGCCATAACCGCCTTCATGCTCTGGGGGGCAAAAAATTTGACCCGCTCCCGAATGGGCAGGGCCTTCATGGCTGTCCGGGACAACGACATCTCCGCCCAGATCATCGGGATTCCGATCTTCCCCTATAAACTGCTGTCCTTTTTGATCAGCGCCTTCTACGCCGGCATCGCCGGCGCACTCTGGGCCCTGCTCTATCGGAACGCGGTTCCCGAGCACTACACGCTCATGCCCTCCATCCAGTATTTGGTCATGATCCTGGTCGGGGGCCTCGGGAGCATCGTCGGCACGGTTTTCGGCGTGGGCTTCATCCTTCTCCTGCCCGAAGGGCTTAACCTGCTGGTCAGTTACCTGGCCCGCCACTTTCATCCGGACCTGATGGTCTTCCTTGCCCCTGCCAAGTCGATCCTCTTTGGCGCCCTGATCGTTCTTTTTATCCTCTTTGAGCCCGAAGGGTTGGTGGGGGTTTGGAGGAGGTTCAGGGACTACTTAAAAATCTGGCCCCTTCCCTACATCTCCCAGTAGGACGTCTTCCTTGATCCGAAGCCTCCCGTTCCAGATCCATGGACGAGTAGAACTATTCCTAAATCCCGTGGCGAGGTATCTATTGCTACGGTTTGGTCGGGAGAGAAGGTATGTCTTTAAGGAGGCGATTGACCAGCCTCCTGCCCAGGGCCTGAGCAGCCGCGTTCGGGCCGCGAATCGTTCCTTCGGCAGTCCAGACCACAGAACCTTTTTTGGGGTCCACTATCCTCAGCTTCAGCCCGATCTCACAGGTCCCATAATGATAGGTTGGCAGCGTGCGGTATTCGTAGCTCCCCCCCTCCCATACCTGAAAGTCTTCGGAACGGACGTAGGACTTCTGCAGGCGGTATTCCAGAATCGTCCCCACCACCAGGAGCCTGGCGCCGAGGCGCTCACTGACTTCGGCAAGAGAAGCCTGGTCGGAGAGCAGGGCCTGGGGGGTCAGGCGGAGTTCTTCCATGGTTTCGGAGGTCTCTGAAGGGTCGACCAGATTGTACCCTTTTTCCGCCAGGAGAGACCGGGCCGCTGAATACAGGTTGCTCCCTGAATCACGATGCCCGGTGGCATCCTGGATGGGAAGTACGGCAATGGGCTGGTAGTCCTTGAGGTTCCCCGGCAGTGGATAAGGCTTCTTGAGATTCAGATTATAAAGGCATCCAGCGGTGAAAAGAATCCCGGTCAGGATAAGCGTTAAACGCAAGGTCTTCCCATTCCAGGACCGGTACCGCAAGGGCTTGCTCCTTTTAGGAGGATTCGCTAAAATAAATCGCCCGGGATGGAACAGCAGGCTGCTGAAGAGCCGCCTTTTTCTATTACAACCCAGAACAGAAGGCATGTCAAGGGAGGGGGATTCTGACAGCCGGCTGCCCTTGATATGTGGGGATCCGGGTATTGCAAGTGATGGCCAGGCTCAGGGGGAGGGCGTTTCGTCCAGCAAAATGAGGCAGGGACCATGACAGGGGAAACACAAAATTGGTCGACGGTCAGGGAGGTAATTTTCAATGCCCATCTATGAATATCGCTGCGAGGATTGTGGAAGGGTTTCGAGCTTTATCGTTCTGAATATTCGCAATCCTTTCCATCCAAAATGTCCCCGCTGCCAGGGGGAGAAGATGACCAAGCTCATCTCCCGGGTGGCCCGGGTGCGCTCTGAGGAGAGCCGCCTCGAGTCTCTGGCCGACCCCAGCAAATTGGGCGGCCTGGACGAAAAGGACCCTGTTAGTATGGCCCGTTTTATGAAACGAATGGGGAAAGAGCTGGGCGAAGACGCCGGCGAGGACGTCGACTCTCTGATTGAAGAAGCGATGGAGGAAGAGAGAATCGCCAGAGGAGAGGGTGGCGAGTCCGGGGGAGAAGAAATTTAGGTCCCGCGGAAAAAAAGCTTGAAGCCCGGCTCAGGCCTGTGGTATGTTCCTCCCGTATTCTCGGGGTCACGGTAGGTTCGCATTTTAGGGCGGGGGCAGATTTGCCCCCTTCCAAACTGGACCGATAGCCCGCGGTTTTTTTGACCTGAACCCTTTTCATGTAAAATCTATGTAAGAGGCGGCTGTCCGCTCTTTCAGAAATCTCCACCTCTTTTTTTGACAACCCTTTTTTGTTTATCCCTTCGGAGGAGCCATGATCCGCACCGAGATATGTGACCTCCTGGGAATCCACCACCCCATCCTCCTCGCGGGTATGGCGGGAGTTGCCTTTGCCGAGTTGACCGCAGCCGTTTCTGAAGCGGGCGGCATGGGAATCCTCGGCGCAGCCAACCTCGAGCCGGAGGCTCTGCGAAAGGAGATTCGCCGCACTCGAGCCCTGACCCGCAAGCCCTTCGGCGTGGACCTGCTGATGGCGGTTCCGGAGATGGTCCAGGAGCAAATCAAGGTCATCTTTGAGGAGGAAATCCCTGTCTTCGTCTCCGGCCTGGCCGTTCCCGAGGGGCTGGTCGAGCGGGCAAAGAAAGAAGGGATGAAAGTTATTTCCATGATCGGCAAGGTGGCCCATGCCCTCCGGGCCGAGGCCGCGGGCGTGGATGTGATCGTCGCCCAGGGCACAGAGGCGGGGGGACACACCGGAAGAATCGGTACCTTTGCTTTAGTGCCCCAGGTCGTCGACGCCGTAAAAATTCCAGTCTTGGCTGCCGGCGGAATTGCCGACGGCAGGGGCCTGGCCGCGGCCTTCGCCCTGGGAGCCAAAGGCGTTGTCATGGGCACGCGGTTCGTCGCTTCGCGGGAAGCCCGGGCCGCAAGCATCTACCAGACCCAGGTCCTCAACGCCAGGGACGAAGACACGGTGGTCACAAAGTGTTACACGGGCAAGACCCTGAGGGCGATCCGCAATGCCTACACCGATGAATGGGAGAGAAAGGCCGACCGGGTAAAGCCGTTTCCCCTGCAGGCCTTGGCATCGATCGAAGATAACGTGCTCTCTTTCGTGACCACTGGGGAGATTCAGGATGCCTCCCGGGAATGCATGCCCTGCGGCCAGGCCTGCGGGATGATCAAAGAGATACAGGGAGCGGGGGAAATTGTTAGGCAGGTCATTCGGCAAGCAGAAGAGATCATCGGACAACGGAGGTGAGGGATGGGTGATCGGGTGGCCATCGTGGGCCTGGCCCAGACGAAGTTCGAAGAACAGAAGCCGAACCAGGGCTTCTCTGAACTGGCCTACGAGGTGGTGGAAAAGGTGCTCCGGGAGACCGGGTTGACGGTCGAGGGGGACATCGACAGCACGGTTACTTCCTCGCAGGATTTTTGGGACGGGAGGACGATCTCGGATATTCCCATCGGGGACGTGGCCGGGGGCCATCTGCGCCCGGAAGAAAAAGTGGCCATGGATTCGGCCCAGGCGGTCTATTATGCCACCATCCAGATCCTGTCGGGACATTATGATGTGGTGCTGGTAGTGGCCCACTGCAAGGAATCCCAGGCCTGCCGGCCAGTCGTTGAAAACGCGGCCTTCGACCCCATCTACCAGCGAATCGTGGGGTTCGATTTTCTGGCCGCTTCAGCGCTTCAGGCCAGGCGGTACATGTACAAATACGGGATCAACGAAAAGCAGTGCGCCCGGGTGGTGGTAAAAAATTTAAGAAACGCCAGGAAGAACCCCTATGCCCAGAGGTGTATGGACCTGACTGTCGAGGAAGTCCTCCATTCGCCCCTGCTGGCCTCTCCCATCCATCGCCTGGAAACCAAGCCCCAGTCCGACGGCGCCTGCGCGATGATCCTGGCCAACGAAGAAAAAGCCCGCAAGATAACGGACCGGCCCGTCTGGGTCAGGGGCCTGGGGGACTGCTACGACGCCTATTATTTAGGAGACCGCGACCTGGCGGACTGCCAGTCTTTGATCCTTGCGGCCAGGCGGGCCTACAAGATGGCCGGGGTCAAGAACCCTCTGCGGGAGGTCGACGTGGCCGAGGTTTCGGAAGAATATGCCTACCAGGAGTTGCTCTGGTATGAAGGCCTGGGGTTCTGCGAGCGCGGAGAGGGGGGGAAGCTGATCGACCGCGGGTGGACCGAGATCGGCGGAAAAATCCCGGTGAATCCCTCGGGAGGGATGTTGGCGGGCAATCCGATCACGGTCGCGGGGATGGTAAGGGTGGCCGAAGCAGCCCTGCAGCTCCGGGGAGAGGCTGGAGAGAGACAAGTGCCCGGTGCCAGGACAGCCCTGGCCCATGGCCAGAGCGGGTATTGCGGCCAGTATCATTGTGTATTGGTTCTGGGACGGGATTAGGGAGGAAAAGGATGGCCAGGAAGCGAAATGTTGCCATTGTGGGGATCGGACAGACCCATCACCGCCAGCGCCGGCCGGACGTCAATCAGGTGGAGCTGGTTAACGAGGCCGTGCGGGCAGCCCTGGAGGATGCTGGCTTGAAGATAAGCCAAATCGATGCCGTGCTCATCGGGAATATGGAACTTTTCGAAGGAAATTACCTGGTGGATATGTGGCAGGTGGATGGAAGCGGGGCCTACCTGAAGTCCGGGATGAAAATTACCACGGGCGGGACGACCGGAGCCACAGTAACCGTGGCCGCCGACCATTACGCAGCCTCCGGCCTCTTTGATACTGTGCTGGCCATCGGGTACGAAAAACAGGAAGAAGGGGACACCAATGCCGGCCTCAACGCCGTTGCCGATCCTCTGTGGGGGCGAACGATGGCCTCCGGGGCGATCGGCTACTTTGCCTTCATGGGGGCCAACTACATGCAGCAGTATGGGGCCACGGAGGAGCAGGCCGCCAAAGTGCGGGTAAAGGCGGCCAAGAATGCCCTGAAGAATCCCTTTGCCCACCTGAAGCTCAATCTCACGGTGCAGGACGTGCTTAATTCCCGTCTCTTAGCCTATCCCATCAGGCTCCTGGATATGTGCCCCACATCCAACGGGGCCTGCGCCTTAATCTTGGCTTCGGAGGAGCGGGCCAGGAAGATCACCGACAAGCCCGTCTGGATTGTGGATACAGTCACCTGCCATAATGAAGGGTATTTCGGAGCGGTCCGCGAAGGCCCGACCAGCCTGGAGGCAGCTGCCAAAAAGCTCTACCAGCGGAACAGCATCACCAGGCCGCTGCAGGAACTCGACCTCATCGAGATGTACGAACCCTCCACCTGGGCCGAGCTCATCTGGTATGAATATCTGTTCCTCTGCGAGCGGGGTGAGGGAGGAAAGCTGATCGACCGGGGGGTGACCGAACTCGAGGGAGAAATCCCGGTAAATCCTTCCGGGGGCGTGCTCTCCACGAACCCCATCGGGGCGACAGCCATGATCCGCATTGCCGAGGCCGCCCTGCAGATTCGCCGGGATGCGGGAGAGCGCCAGGTGTTCAAGGCTGACCGTGCCCTGGCCACGGCCTTCGGAGGAAGCTTCTGGACGGTCCTGACCCTGCTGCAGAAAAAGTTGCCGTAAGGAGGGGAGAAAGATGCAGAAAACAGCTTCCAGAGAATTTCTGGCCATGCCCTTCACCATGAACCTGCCCTACAATTTTTCTGGCGGCCCCTGGCTGGGAAGGTTTTTCCGGGAACTTCGCGATCATGCCAGGCTGTGGGGCAACCGCTGCCCCCGGTGTCAGCGAGTTATGCTCCCGCCGCGGCCTGTCTGCGGAATCTGCCACGTCCCGGCGGGGGAATGGGTTGAGGTTTCGGAGAAGGGGAAGTTACTCACCTACACCGTCGTGGTCTTTCCCATGACCGACCCCATGACCGGGAAGGTCAAGCCCGTGCCCTATGGGTTCGGGGGAATTCAGCTGGATGGGGCCAGCTCGGGCCTCGGGCATTTCCTGGAAGAAACAGACCTGAGTAAGCTGCATCTGGGGCTAAGGGTGCAGGCAGTCTTCAAGCCCCGGGAAGAGCGGGTCGGAGACCTGACCGATATTGCCTATTTCCGGACGATAGGAGAGTAGTGATGGAGCCGCGCGCCTCGCAGGATTACGCGGCCCTTTCGGCGTAGGGGCATGGGGCACCGGGCCCGCCCTGCGCTCTTTTTTCCAAGAGATGAAATCGGGAGAAAAAAATGAACGAGCCCGCTGAACGACAAAAGCCCTTCATCGTCAATCAGAGCCTGGTCATCAACTATCGTTACTTCGCCGGAAAGGTGGGGAGCCGGTTCTTCTCCCAGCTGCGGGATAAAAAGAAGATCCTGGGCATCCGCTGCCACAAGTGTAACCTGGTCTACCTGCCTCCTCGCTCCACCTGCGGCCGATGCTTTTCTCACCTGAAACAATGGGTGCCGCTGAGTGATAAGGGGACTCTTGAGACCTACACGGTCATTTACCACTCTCAGCCCACTTATCCGGCAGAGGTTCCCTTCGCCTATGGGGTGATCCGCCTCGACGGCGCGGACACGGGGATCGGGCATCTCCTGGGGGAAGTAGCTTTTTCGGACCTGCATGTCGGGATGCGCATGCAGGCGGTCTTCAAAGAGGACCGTCAGGGAAACATGCTGGATATAGAATATTTTAAGCCCCTGTACTGAATTTTCATTCCTTGGCCGGTGTCGGGGTGGGAAAATGCCGAAGACCTTCATCAACGGGATCGATCTCCATTACAATGTCTATGGCAGTGGAGCGCCGGTTCTTCTGGTCCACGGCCTGGGCATGGACCAGTCCGTGTGGGATCTGCAGGTGCCGGAACTCTCCAGGGATTACCAGGTGATCGTCTACGACCTCCGGGGCCATGGCCAGTCGGAAAGCCCCGACCATCCTTATTCCATCAATCTTTTTGCCGACGACCTGGATTATTTCCTGCATTTCCTGGGACTGAGAAAATCTATCCTGCTTGGCCTCTCCCTGGGCGGGAGGATCCTCCTGCAATTTGCCCATAAATATCCGCAAGAAACGCGGGGGCTGGTCCTGGCCGGCGCTCACGAAGCCTCCGAAGAGAGCAAGCAGCACTTTCGGAGGTTAGCGGAAGTGGCCCGCCGGGAGGGGATGGGGGCGGTAGCGGAAGAGTTTTTCTCCTGGCCTGTCCTGCGAGGGCTTGCCGAACTGAATCGGGAAAGATTTCAAAGAATGAAAGAAAAATTGGCCAGGAGCTCGGCCGTCGGGTTCGCCCACTCCTGCCTGGCCATCGCCAAGATGGAGTGCATAACCGATCTCTTAGGTGAGATCAAAGCGCCCACCCTCGCCCTAACAGGGGAAAGAGATGAGCCTTATCTCCCCTACCTCGACCTTTATTCCCGGAAGATTCCCAACTGCCAAAAGCGGGTTATCCCCGGCGCCGGACACATGGGCAACCTGGAGAACCCAGAGGCGTTTAACCAGGCAGTCCTTTCCTTCCTGAAGACACTGCAAAACCCCTGAGCCCCTTCCATACCTTTAAGACTTCCGTTCCTTCCCCGGGCCGATTGCCGGAACACCCCTTCCTTCTTTCTTGAAACCTTCGCCCAGTGCACTCTTGGCCCAAAATTCACTCCTTGACGTATGTTGCCGGGTTCGAAAAAATCCTACCTTGACAGTCGGTTAATGGATGATTAATTTTTGAGTGAAGTGATCAAAAGCGGGTCAGAGCAAAAGAGAGAAATTTTAAGACGCGGAATAAAACGAAGGAGGAGAAGACTATGACAAGCTTAATCAGATGGAGACCCTCTTACGAGTTGGCTCCATGGGAGAGTTTTGAAAGATGGTGGGGTGAGGAACTGGAAGACCTTTTTGAGAATCTTCCGGAGGCATCCCGGGGACGGGGTGAAACCTTCCGCTGGGCTCCCCGTGTTGAAACCTTCCAGAAGAACGGAAGTTATGTGGTCAAAGCGGACCTGCCCGGCGTGAATGCCAAAGACATCCATGTGACCGTGGATGGCGGCTATCTGAACATCCGGGGCGAGCGGAAGACGGACCGGGAGACCCGCAAGAAGAATCTCCATCGAAGAGAATTGTTCTACGGATCTTTCCAGCGCTCCTTGCCCATTCCCAAAGGACTGAAGGCGGAAGAGATCAAGGCGAAGTACCACGACGGGGTGCTGGAAATTACGGCCCCCCTGGAGAAAGCTCTTCCTGCCAGGGAGCTAAAGATTGAAGTTGAGAAAGGCGTCTGAAGGAAGTTTTCGCAATTTTGACAAAAGGGAGTCTTCCCGATAAAAAACGCAGGATGATGTAAAGGAGGTATGAACGATGGCCAGTCTGATTACATGGAACCCGTTCAGGGACCTGAAGAGAGTGAATTGGAACTTTGATCAACTTTTCCGGGAGTTCATGGAGCCTTCCGAAATTTCAGAGGAGGCCTACTGCGAGTCTCCCCGGGTGGAAAGCTTCCGGCATAACGGGAGCTACGTGGTAAGGGTTGACCTTCCCGGGGTAAACCCGAAGGATGTCCGTTTAACCGTCGATCAAGGGCTCTTGACCGTCGAGGGAGAACGCAAGAGGGAAAAGGATGTCGAGGAATCCACGTGGTACCGGGATGAGCTGTGTTACGGGGCGTTCAGGCGCAGTCTGGACATTCCCGATGGCGTGAAAGCGGACCAGATCAAGGCCAGGTACCGTGATGGGGTCCTGGAGATCACCGCCCCGCTGGAAGAGCATTACCTTCCCAAAAAGATCGAAGTGGAAGTACAGAAGAGCTGATGTCTTCGCATATTAGAAAACGAAAAAGGCCGGGAATTCTCCCGGCCTTTTTTCATGGGTTTCCGGCGCCCGGTTTTTTTGACCTGGCCAAAGAACGGGCCATGCGCTCGAGCTTAAAGACGGTCATGAACTCCACGTTCTTACTGATCCACAGATTTCCGGTCATGATGGCTTCGGTGAGGGAGCCTTCGTAGGCCAGTCCTTTCAGGATCACTTCCGGGTCCTGGGCGACCATCATAAAATCGGCAGATCGGAGCACCCCGGGTTGAAGAGTAAGGGCGCCGTTTTGGATGCGCAGGATGAATTTCCCCCCTGGAGTGTTCACCTGGATGGCCCGCTTCCAATCGGCGATGTCCTTCCGGGCCCGGGGGGTACGGTTCATTTCTCTGAGGATCCTTTCCATCCGGGCGAGAATGTCCTTCAGACGGGAAGCACTTTCCGGGGTAAGGCCGGGAACTTCCGGGGGCTTGGCCGCCTCCCAATCTAATTCGCTCTCGGTCAGCCCCTTTTTCCTGACCTGGCGGGGTTTCAGTTCGGCGGCAGGAACTCCAAAAATATCGGTAATCAACCCCTCGCGCTGGTCCCGGAAGACGATCTTCACTTCCGTTCCCATCTTGTAGATCCCGGGGACCAGGATGCCGCTGGTGGTGTAAAGATTGATGGAAAGGGCGGTGTCCGCGCCTCCGAGTACCACCCGGCCGCGGCCGAAGGGAACCTGTTTTTGAAAAATGCTGTTGGCAAAGTAGGTAATGGGCGGGGTGTGGAGCATCCGGCCCACGTCGGCCACCTCAACAGGGTCTGTGGGGGCAAAATCGCAATCAGGGCAGTGAGTGGCCATGGGGGGCACTCTCACCAGCCCGCAGCGGGTGCATCGGCATCCCAGAATGCGCTTCCTGTCGCGCAAGGCCAGGAAGAAAGGGGAGAGCTCGCCTTTAGAGCGGCGGTAGAAGGTGTGCATGACGTCATGATGCTCCAGGTATTTTTTCTTGTCGATGGTGAGGGTCTGCCCGCCTACTTCAGGGATAAATTCTTCCGGGATGATTTTCTGAATTTTTTTGGCCATCTTTTTCTCTCCCATCGTGAAGTTGTTTCCGGCAAATATTTTATCGTGCCCCTGTAGGAGCGGCTTCCAGCCGCGATGACCTATCGCAGCAGGATGCTGCTCCTATAATGGAAATGTCTCCAAATGTCGTCAGCCGTCGGTTTCGAGGATGAAGACCACGCCATACTGAGCAACGGTGCTTCCCGTTCCGTGAACCAGGGCCCTGCGCTTGCCCAGCTTGATTAGTTCCCGGCGGGCCGCCCAGGCCGACATGATGTTGCTGGCCCCCACGGCGTGCCCGCAGTAGGTCAGGCCCCCGGAAGGGTTGACCAGGATCTTCCCCCCCGGCATCATCAGGCCTTCCTCGACCAGGGCGTCGCAGCGGCCCAGCTCCACAAAGCCCATCTCCCCCATGGTGATCTCCAACTGGTGGACGAAGGCGTCGTGCAGCTCGACGATGTCAATCTCTTCGATCGGCTTGGTAATACCGGCCATCTTGTAGGCTTGCCTGGCGGCCAGGTAGTCGGACATGATGCGGTGCATCACCTTCTGGTTCTTGCCGGCGAAGGAATGCTCGTTGGACTCCCCCACCCCGGTGATCCAGATCACCGGTACTCCCATGTTTCTGGCGATGGCCCTAGCCTTCTCTTCTTCGGCAAAAATGATGGCCGAGGCCCCTTCGGTGTAGACGCAGATTTCCAGCTGTTTGAAGGGGTGGACGACGACCCGGGAGTTCATCACCTCCTGGGGGGTCACCTGATCATGCTGCCTCTGGGCGAATCCGTTGTCCTTAACCTGCTGGCTCAGCAGGGCGGAGATCTGGGCGGTGACTTCCGGTTTTAGATCGTTGGGGTACATGTCCATGTAAGCCAGGACAACCTCGGCGTAGGAATCCGAGGCCGTCCAGCCGATGGGCTGCTCGAAGAAACTGTCCCCCGACCATCCAATGGTCTTGATGACTTCGGGGGTGTTGGACATGGATTGAAAATCAAAGCAATCTGTGGCCTTCTCCACGCCCAGGACCAGGGCCACATCGTAACGGCCGGCAGCCACGTAGGCGTGGGCCGCAGACATGGCGTAGGCCCCGGTCGCCCCCCCGTTGCTCACGCGGATGCCGAATTTATTCTGCAGGCCGATAATTCCCTGGAGGGGAGATTCCGGAATGCAGGTCCTCTGGAAGATGTCATTGTAAATTCCGTAGAAGACTGCCTCCACCTCCTTGATGGAGAGGCCGGCGTCCCGGACCACCTCCCGGGTGGCATCCTGAGCCAGGGCATAGTATGTCTTTTCCACCCAGCGGGCCTTGAAAGGAGTGACGGCTGCGCCGACGATTCCCACTTTTCTGCCCATTGTTCCAGCCTCCTTTTTCCATGAAGGTCTTCGATTTTAGCCGGGTCCCTTCTTTCTTTGGCAAGGACGAAAATTTTGCCCTCCGTTGATCCCGGCTTCCTGTCTCAAATTTTGGGGATCATTTAATCCTACTCGGCCAGGAATGTCAAAGGTTTTTTGAGGATAAACTCCATTCCCGGGGGTCATATTAACGACCCTCCCTTAGATCCCTCTTCCGGGATGAAGGCTCGGAAGGATTATTCTCCTTCCTCTTGAATCTCTTTGAGTTGGGGGTAGTGTTCAATCAAGATCGCGGGGATCTTCTGGGCTTTTCCCTCGACCCTGACTTTAAGCTCTAAGGCATTGCAGACGGCTTTTCCATGGTAATGGTTGTTGGTGATTACGTACGTCTCCTCCGCTGCCCGGGCGATCAGGCGGATTCTTTCGGTCAGCTCGAAGAGCTCAAAAGGGTTGTAAAGATAATCGTATCGGGAGTCCCGGCCGGCATCCTCCCGGAACCAATCCTTGACGTTTCTCCCATGGAGGCGCAGATAACCGACAGGACCGGTTACATTCTGGGTCAGCCCGATGGAATAGGAAACCTTTGGTTGGTCAATATTGCAGAACCCCAGCCGATTTTCGCGCAAAAATTGGTAGACGGAGGCCCGATCCCAGGAGGCGTGCCGGACCTCCAGGACAAGAGGGTATTCTTGGAATTTTTCAGACAGGATTTGCAGATACCGCCGGTTCTCCTCACTGTTATGGAAGGAGTAGGGAAACTGCAGGAGCAGGGCGCCCAGGCGCTGGGTTTCCATCAGGGGAGCGAGCCCGCCTTTAAACGCTCCCTCATCGGCCTCAGTCCGGGCCTGCCGGTCGTGGGTGAAATTGCGGTAGAGTTTGGCGGTAAATTTAAAACGAGTATTGGCCTGCACCCGCCTTGCCCAGCTCTTGCTCATCTGCGGGGTGGGGGGCCGGTAGAAAGTATTGTTCAATTCAAGGGTGTCAAAAAACTCAGCCAGATAAGAAAGGGGGTCGAACTTCGGTCCCTTTTTGGCGGGATAGACGATCCCTTCCCAATCCTCGTAAGACCAACCTGCCGGACCGATGCGAATCATAAGGAACCTTTTACCGCAGAGAGCGCGGAGACCGCCGAGGAAGAATTTTATCAAAATAAAAGCCAAAATAACAAAGAGCCCCACATCGGATGGTGGTCGTTTTTTTTCTTCTAAGAACC